>Ga0116193_1001938_pt1 | contig 16337 bp, 13 predicted proteins | sample AD_UKC115_MetaG_FD_89892 | JGI IMG/M metagenome (GOLD analysis project Ga0116193, IMG submission 89892) | Active sludge microbial communities of municipal wastewater-treating anaerobic digesters from Hong Kong - AD_UKC115_MetaG | ecosystem: Engineered > Bioreactor > Anaerobic > Digestate... | reverse complement strand
AGTTTTCGCTGAGCGTGCCAGCATCCTCCGACACCTGACGGCGCCCCTTCTCGATGGCGCCTGCTGCGTCGCGCTGGCCCTGCTTGACCCGGCCTGAGACGTCGTTTCCGACCGCCTTGCTCGGTTGCACACGGGCCCCGGATTGACGGGCTCGGATGTCGGCGTCGTTGCGATTGGCCTGGTCGCCGATCGCGCTGCCGTCTGCACCACGGACTTGGCTGTCGTACTGATCGCGCAATGGGGACGACCAGCCCATGGCCTCGGGAAGTGGTTGGCTGGGGCCGAGCGGGTTGTCGGTAGGGACGTAGCCGCTCGCGGCGCTGCCACCACGGGCGTACGAATACGCGATCTCGGCCACTGCCCGCTGCATCTTGATCGGGTCTTCTTCGCGCAGGAGGCCACGCTCGGCCAGCCGCTGGGCCGCGTAGTTGGTGAAGTCGGTCTGGGTGCCGCTGCCCCATTCGCGCATGAATTGCGCGGTGCGCGCCAGTTCCTTGGCACGGCCATAGGCGCTGTCGCTGGAAGATTGCCTTTCGCTGGCCTCGCGCGATGACGAGTCGTAGCCAGCGGTGGCGTTGGTGCGGTTGCTGCGGGCCCACTGGTAGGCGTCGGACGATCGGAAGTCCTTGACCAGGGCACTGGCGTCGGAGATCTGAGCGCTTTCGGCTGCCTTGCGGGCGTAGTCGTAGGCGCTCAGCAGGCGTTGCTGGTCGACAGACCGACCCTCCGCCTTGGCTTCGGCACCGATCTCCGTGAGCGGGATCTTCGCACCGATCGATGCCGCTGCCGCCACGCTCTTTCCAACGGTTGAGTCTTCGTTCAACCCGAGTCGACGATTCACCTCTTTGGCGACCGTGCTCATCGCCTGGAACTGGCTCGAGGTCGAGCCGCCCTCGGAGGTGCTGGTGGCGCCGGTGCGTTGCTGGGATTTCTCGTAGCTGTCCTGGATACCCAAGGCCCGGGTCAGCGCGGTGGTCTGGCTGCGCTGCATCGCCTCGCGCTGCGTGGTGGCGAAGGACTCGGCCTCGCGGGCGCTCTCGCCCACCGCGGTGGCCTGGCGCTCGGTGACGGTGAAGGTGCTGGCCAGGCGGCTGAGGGTGGCCTGGTAGCGGAACACGCCGGCATCCATGCCGCTACCCTGGATGGTGGTACCGCGGGCGTCGGTGGTGCTGGCCATGAAGGCCGAGGTTCGGGTCGGCGCGAGCTGCAGCTGGTCCATCGAGACCGCGTTCTGTGTGACCAGGCCTTTGGTGGCGCTGGCGGCTTCGCTCGACGCTGCCGACTGGATGGCGCTGGTGGCGGTCACCGCTTGGAAGGCGACTTCGCCGCCCTTGATGATGGCGGTGGCGATGATGGGAATCGCCGCAACCATGTAGCCGGCGATCGCCTGGTCGGAGATGGCGCCCTGGTAGATGCTGGCCGCGGTGTCCAGCGTCAGGCCCTGGGCGCCCGAGCCCATGCGGGCGGCTGCTGCGAGATTGCGGGCGCTGGCCAGCGTGCCGACGTAGTTCAGGATGGCATAGAGCGGTGGCCAGAGCTGGATCCACACCAGGCTCATCACGAAGCTCTTGATGGCCATGGCCAAGCCGCGACCCTGGGCGAGCAGGAACAGCAGGAAGACGAAGGGGAAGACGGCGTAGACCACCGCCTCGATCACGTTGCGGACCATGGGCAGCGCCTCGGCTGCGATGCGGCCCATCGTCAGAAAGGATGCGTTGGTCGATGCGGTGGCGTTGGCGCGGGCGGTGGCGAGCATGGTCGCCGCGGGGTCGTTGAGCTTGAGCCCGGCCAGGCTGTTGGTGTCCTGCACGAGGTTGATCATGATGTTCTGGCGCAGCAGGTCGGCGGCGCCCTGGGCCGCGACGGCGATCTTGGTCTTGGTGTAGGCCTGCTCGATCTGGCCATCGATCACGCCTGGCGCCAGCGCTGGGTCCATCGAGGGGTTGAGCTGGAACGCGAGCAGGGCGCGGGCGCGGGCGATTTCTGGGGGCAGTCGGTTGGCGAGCTGGGTATAGACGTTGGGGCAGGTGTCGACCTGAACCGGTGTGCCCCAGGTCGAGAAGCGGGCCGGGTTGGGGTTGCCCATCAGCGACCAGATATCGGTGCTCTGGGCGAAGGCGGCGGGGTCGATGGTGCCGTCCTGCAGGTCGTAGACGGTGCAGTTGTAGACGTAGGCGATCAGGTCGGTGCGCAGCTGCGGGTCGCCGATGGTGGCCGCGCGCGAGGCCTGGATCAGCCGGTTGCCGAACATCACGCCGTTCTTCTGGTACGCCAGCTCGGCCGGCAATTGGGCGTTGGTGTCCGGGATCACCTGGAAGGCCGTCTCGAAGAACCGGGTCATGACGTCGCCAACCCGGCTGGTGTAGTGGCCAAAGAAGGCCACTCCGATCGGCACGTTGCCCACCGCCACCGGCGGCTGGCTGCCGAGCTTGTCGACCACCACCACATCGACCTTGGGCAGGAACATGGCGTTGTAGACCAGCATGAAGCCGATGAACCAACCCCAGCCCGTAAACCGCCCCGGCGTGAAGAGTCCCGCAAAAGCGGCCACCAGGACGCCGGTGATCGCCACCGTCTGGATCAAACCGAAATAGTCCGCGCCGCCCATGATGGCGGCGATGGCGTTGAAGACCCCGGTCAGGGTGTCGACATTGCCGTAGGCATAGATCTCGAACATCCGTGCTCAACCGGCGCGGGCTTTCACGAGCCGCGAGGGCCAGCGTTGGCGCTGAAGTCCAGCATCGCCTTGACGGCCGGTGGCATGGCACTCCACAGCTGGCGCTCCAGGGTTTGCAGATCCTGGGTCATCGACGACACCGAACGCACCTTGGCATAAGCGGTTTGCTTTTCCGCGAGGAGCTGGGCTCTGGCTTGCTGCGCGTGGCTGCGAATCTGGTCGAGGTATTTCTGCTCGACCTCACTCCTGCGCAAGGCCTGCGACAAAGCACCCATGGCCTGGGTGAGCGAGCGGCTGAGGAAGGTCTCGGCGTAGTCGAGCGCGATGACGTCCTTGTAGGTCTCGATCAGCGTCTCGGCGGTGCCGGAGCCCGGCACGGCATTGGCCACGGCCAGCATCCGGTAGACCGGCTCGCTGGTGTTGTTGATGAAGCCGATGTCGGCGGCGGTCTGTGGGCTGCGCGTGACGATGTTGTCCGACATGCGGCGCAGCCGCTCGGTCACCAGTTGCGTGAAGGGCTTGACCGAAACCGTGGTGCGCACCGGGTTCATGCACTCGGCGGGTTCGTCGCAAACATAGACGTCGACATCGATGTTGCCTTGCGCGGCCGAATCGGCACGACCGAGCAGCAGGTCGCGCAGGCCGGTGATGGTGGGCTCGGCATAGCGCGGGCTGGCGCCGCTGCCGTCGTCGGCCGGCGGCGTGAGGATGACGGTACCGATCAGGCTCATGATCAGCTCGCGCTCCTGCAGGCTGATGTTGCCGCCCACCTGGTTCAGTGCGAGCCAGGTGACATTGCCTTTGACGAAGGTGGCGTTGCGCACGTTCGGGTCGGCGGAGTTTGCGGCCGTCTTGACCACGGAGGGGGCGTTGGTGGCGCAGGTCATGCGCGCCTCGGCGCGGTCGGACACGCTGCCCAGGTACTGCGAGATGTTGGCGCAGCCGCTCTGCACCGAACTGTCGTATTCGCCCACCAAGCCGTTCACCAGCGCCTGCGCGGCTTCGCAGGAGTTGATGTTCATCGCGTTGATCTTGTTCATTTGGTCCTGCAGCTCGGTGAGCAGTTTGTCGATGTCGGGCGAGATCGACTGCAGGGCCAGCTTGAAGGCGTAGCCCACGGCGTTGGAGCCGATGTTCTGCAGCATGGCGATGAACTGCTGCTTGTTGATGAACGAGAACGCACCGCCGTAGATGTCGATGCCGCCGCAGCCGGCGCGCAGGCTGGGCAACTGGGCGTTGACCAATGGGTAGTTGCGCCCCGGTGCGCGCATCATCAGGCTGCCGCCGGTGTAGAGGTTCATCGCCTGGCCGCGGAACGCGCCGGGGCTGGTCACGTTGCCGAGTGCCCCGAGGTCGTTGAACATCGATTGCATCTCGGTGTTGAGATCGGCCGGCAGCGCGGCGATAGGCGTCACTGCCAAGGTCACCGACAACAGGCCGGCGATCAGGCGGCGTGTGATGGGAACGGATCGCGGGTTCATCGCAGGGTCCTCCCTGGGCTGGGGTTGGCATCGGTGCGGTCGCGCGCCAGGGCGGCGACGCGCTCCAGCAGATCGGACATCGACATCAGGCCGAAGCCCACCGGGCGGATCTCGCGTCGGGCTGGGGCCGTGAGGTAGAGCGCCGGCACGGCGGTGGCATTCAGGCGCGCGGCCATGCCGTTGTCGGGGCGGGCGTCGGGGTAGTCGGGCAGGGTGCCGCCGTCCAGGCTGACGGCCAGCACCGTCATGCCGTAGTCCTGCTCGAAGCGCTTGAGGATGGGCGCGAAGCGGTGGCAGAAGGGGCAGTCGCTGCGGAACACGAAGATGAGCCCGTGGGTGGCTGCCAGGCTGCGCACGGTCTGGCCATCACGGTCGCGCTGCTGATCGTCGAAGACGTTGATCGCTATCGCGTTGGTCGGCCGCCCGCTCAGGCCGTAGTCCAGATCGGGCGCGCTCCAGACCAGGCGCTGCCAGCGGTCGGCAAACACCTGAGACTTGTCCATCACCATGCGCTGGAAGCGCATGTAGGCCAGCAAGTTGGTGTCGGTCGGGTTCATGACCGCCACCCGCTTGAGTTCTTCCAGGCGCTGTTGCAGGGTTTCGAAGTCGGTCAGATCCTTGGATTTCTTCGGGTTGGTCGTGGGCGGACGGGCTTTGGGCGGCAACGGATCGCGATACCAGAACCAGCCTTCCCGGTGCTGCCGCCAGTAGGTCATGGCCACGTCTGGCGCGTCTGAAAGCGGCATGGGATCGACTGCCGGGATGTCGTCAGCCAGCGTCTGGGGGGTTCGGGCAGCCTGTGCGCCGCAGACCATCGACAGGCCCAGCGCCAGACCGGCCGTGATGGCCAATCGCGGGGTGCGTGAGTTTCGGAGGAGCGCTCTGGGCATCTATCGCTCCTCCGGAAAACGCCCGTCGACGCAGTAGCTCAGCTGGTAGACCAGTTCCCGGTCCTGGCGCTGGCCAGCGACCAGCACGGCACGCTGACGCGTCGTCACTTCCAGACGGCCGCAGCCGACTTGGGGCAGGGCGCGCAGGCGCCGCACGTCGATCTCGATCGGGCTCGTCGTGTCGAACCTGCGCTGCACGTATGCCGCACCCGTGCCACCCAGGATGCCGTAGGCTTCGCCGCGTTCAGCGGCGCGCATCAGCAGCGGCTTGATCTCGCTGACGGCGATCCTCTCGATGGCTGCGGCAACGGTGGGCTGCACGGTGCTGCATGCGATGGCCAACGCTGCCATGGCGACCGGGAGCACTCGTGTCTTGTGGGTGGTGGGATGGCGGGTCATGGGGCGCAGCTCATTCAGGGCCCGAAGTAGCTGTTGACACGCCGCTGGGCCTGCTGCTGCAGCGCCCCGACGTCGGGCATCTTGGGAGCGATCTCGGCGTAGAACTCCGTGAGGTCCATGCGAGAGAAGTCGAGTGACTGGAGCTGGGCGACGGTGAAGCCGCTGCAGTCGGGGCCCTTCGCGCCGCCCCAGCTTCGGGCGAGTTGGGCGCGCCCCTGTTCGTTCAGGATGCGGGCGAGCTTGGAGTTGAAGCAGCAGTAGGTTTGTGTCGTCTCGACGCAGGTGCCGATGATCGGGACCTTGATCGAGCAATAACTACCCACGCTGTGGCACAGGCGGTTGTCGTTCTTCATGGCCAGGATCTGCTCGGCCTGCTCGCATGACAGCAGGCCGGAGAGCTGGATGGCCAGCATGGCGATGGTCCAGGGCCCGGGCACAAGTGAAGTGACGAACGAGCTTACCGACAGGTCACCTGCGATCAGCCCGGCCAGTGCGGAGGAGCCGCCGCCGGCACTGAAGAGCCCCTCGAAGCCGGCGATCACCAGGTCGGGCGCGTCGGAAGCAAAGAGGGCGTCGTAGGTGTAGCTCGACCCGACGGCGCCGATGGCCTGGCCGCCGGCACCGCTGATCAGACTCATGGTGCTGAACAGTGAGCCGCCGGTGCCACCGCCCTTGCAACAGTTGACCAGGCCGAACAACTTCTTGCGGCAGCGGTTGTCGTAGCCCTTGAAGATTTCCAGCGTGTTGGGGTCGAGGTAGCGACCGGCTTCGCGCTGCACCTCCAGCCCGGTGACGGCGCGGGCGAAGTCAGGGTCGGGGGCGTGTGAGGTGTCGAAGCACTGGCCATCGATGCAGAACTGCTGGCTGCCGCAGTTCGTCACAGTAGAAGTGGTGCCGGAGGCGGCACGGCACTGCCAGGTTTGCTCGAACACCATGCAGGCGCCCTGCGGGTTGGTCTCCACGCAGCTCGACCCGACTTGGCTGCAGCCCCGGTCGCGCAATGGCTGGCAATCGTCGGTCGAGTTCTGCGAGAGGCAGCTGTACTCGGAGGTAGTGCGCCAGCAGTCCCGATAGACCGGAAAGCCGCTGATGTCGCGGGTGGCCGGGCCTTCGACACAGACCTCGGTGTTCTTGACGCAATCGGCGGCGTGCGCTGACGACATGGCGGCGAACATCACGGTAGCCGCGATCGCCGAAATGGCCGACAACCATGGACGCGAGGGGATTCGAGACGGCTTCATGGCTGTCATTGCGCGCGAGCCTCCAGCGCCGCGCACTGGTTGTCCCAGGTGTCGGTGAAGGTCACCGTGGTGGGCATGGCGAAGGTGCTCACACCGTAGTAACTGGTGCCCTGGCACGGGTTGGAGAACCAGGCGCCGATGGAGCAGTTCGCGCCCGTGCAGGACTGGCTGTAGTAGGTCTGGTAGCAGAAGTAGCCGTCGATGCGTGATGGCCCTGGGGTCTGGGGGATCTGCGCGTTGAGCGTGCCGGGCACGTTCTGCGATCCGAGGTCCATGTAGACCTGGCCGCTGCCCTTGTCGAGGGTGAAGACGTGCATCAGGTAGCTGTTGGATCCGCAGCTGAAATCGAAGGCCAGGTAGTCGACGCAGGCCGGGCAGGGATCGGCCGTGACGCGGGTCAGGAACTGCCCGTCCGAACAGCCAGGCGTCTGCACCGGGGTGACGATGAGCACCTTGTCGCAGGACAGCGTGTCCGTCGTCCGGTACTGATGACACAGCGCGGTCTCGAAGCGGTCCGGCGTGGTGGTGGTCTGCACCGTGCAGCCGCTGTAGGTGCCGGCGATGTTGCCGGCGATGGCCTGCGGATCCGCGGTGATGGTCTTGGCAGCGGTCAGCAGCGGATCGTTCGGCGCGATGCTGAAGCTCGGCCGGCGGGTGGGGTTGGTCTGCGAGAAGTTGACCGCGTTGCAGGCCTGCGCGGCATAGCCACCGCTGTTGCCCGGTCCCGTGCAGGCATTCGCCGCTGCCGCTGCAGGTGCTGAGATGCCCGGGCTGCCGAAGTAGGACGTCTGCGGCGGGTTGGTGGTGTAGCCGGGCACGCTGGATTGGGCGGTGTTGCCATTGATCTGGCTGCGGCCCGCGGTGTTGCCGCTGCGGCCGAGCGCCGCGCCCTGGTTGAAGGCATCGGACAGGGTTTGGGCCTGGACCGATAGGCTCAGCGCTGCGATCAGCAGTGCGGCGGTGGTTTGCAGGCTCATGACTTGCGCAGCCTCTGCAAGATCGTGCTCGCGCGCGGCGTGGCTTCGGGGCTTGCACGCAGCATCGCGTCCAGCGCGTAGTCCAAGCTCACGTCGCCCGAGACCGACAAGAAGTTGGCTTGAGCTGTCGGTGCTGCGCAGCCCGTGCCTGCGCATCGGGGCAGCTCGGGCACCGAGCCGAAACCCGGTGTGCTTGGCATGGGCTCGTCGGCCAGGGTCAGCACGAACGTCGGAGCGGCGCTGACCTGGAAGCGCGTGAAGGCGTCGGGGTCGATCACCCACGACACACGGCGGGTCTCGATCAGCTCGCCCACCGCCGCCAGGGTCTGGCGCATCGATTGGGCCTTGAGCCCGCGCAGCACCAAGGTGGCACCCGATCGGGCAGCCTGGTCGACCAGCCGCTGCAGGCTGCCGCGCGGCATGTCGAGTGTGATGAAGATGCGCAGCACACTGGTGCCAGTCGCTGCCGGGGGCGGCGTGGTGAGCGCTGTACCTTGTCTGGCCATCGCTGCGATGTCGATGCTGCCCGCTGCGGGTGGTGTGGCTGCATCGGGCGCGATGCGGGGGATCGCGCGCGGGGGCTGGGTGGTCAGGCGCTCGGGCGTCGGAAGGGGTTGGGCCTTGAGTGCCCGTGCCATGTCGTCCGGACTTGGCCACTGTGGTGATGGCCGGGAGGATTGCGATGGAGGTGCCGACTGGCCGAGCGCGACGCACGGCACGAGGACGGCGGCCGAGAGCCAGCGCCAGTGGCTGCGCGATCGCTCAGTAGGCGCCGGCACAGCAGTTCCTCTTGCGAAAGATCTGGTACGCGAAGTCTTCGCCGCTCACCGGATAGGCCTTGCCGGAGCCCCAGATCATGGTGGTGCGGCCGTACGGCTGGCAGCACTGGCCGCCCTCCTTGGCGGTGGCCGGCACCGGATAGACCATCTGCAGCTTGTAGTGGGTCTTGTCCATGATCGGCAGCGGGTAGTAGCCGCACAGACCTTGGCTGCCCGCACCGCTGAAGGTGGTGAGCTGACGATGCATCTTGGCCGTCATGCGCTCGGCCAGCAGCACCGAGGCCTGTACGTCACCCACATGAGCACTGACATGGCCGGTCATCGGATAGATCGATCCCTGGCAGCCTGCACACCAGAACAGACTGGCCAAGGGCATACCTGCGCTGGCGGCGACACAGTCGGCCGCACAGGCCGCCTTGGCAACGACGTTGGCGAACAGAACCGCCTCGGGGTTCAGGATCGCCGCAAGTTCGTCGTCGGCCCACAGCGGGTCGACTTCGGTCAGGTAGGCCAGATCCAGCGGTCCTTTCTCCAGGCAGGGGAAGTCGAGCAGCACTTCCAGCCAGCTGAGGATCGGGTTGGCGTACCAGTGCACCTGGTAGAAGCTGTTGCGGGTTTGGCTGTCGTGGCCCACCTGCGCGCCGCGCGGCACCTCGATGCCGGGATCGATGGCCAGGCCGCCGAGGCCGACCATGCAGAAGGGTGTGCGCGTGACGTCGACCAGGCGCACCGGCTCCCAGAAGCCGATCGCCACGCCGATGCGCGGTGGGTTGCTGCAGAAGCACACCGGTGAGGACGGGTTGGAGATGTCGGGTTGGCCGTCCGAGACGAGGGTGGCCGAACCGAGGGTCAACGGAAACATGCAGCTCCAGCAGATGTCGGTGATCGGGTTCATGAACTGGCCGTGGCACGTCGGCCCGGCGGCAACAGGCGTGGCCAGGCCGGCCAGGCTGGCCAGCACCGCCAAGGTGGCGACGATCCGGCGGCGCAGACGGGTCAGTGCGGAGCTACAGCAGTTCATCGATGCGCAGCCTCTTGCCGTCCTGCGTGACGAGCGCGGGCACGTGGCGGATCCCGAGCTGGGTGGTGAGGTGACCTTGTTGGTCGTAGAACACAGCCAGCTTCCAGCGCCGCATCAGGTCGAGGTAGGAGCCGCCGGTCAGGATCAGCTTCACTTGGCCCTTGCGTTCGCCGAGCAGGCGCTGCGCCTGGTCGAGTTGGGTGGTGTCGCGGGCATCGATGAACAGCAGGGGACGCGACAGCGACACGGTGTCGAGCGGATTGACCCGCGTGCCGGGCGCCACGATGACCCGGCCCTCGGCGTCGGTGATGGGGTAAGGCACCTCGATGCTCGGGTCGAAGTGAAAGCTCCGCGCACGGGTGGTCTTGGTGATGCCGGGCACCGGCGCTGGCTGCTCGACCTCGCGCTGGATGCGCGCCTGACTCTCGCGCTGCAGGCGGGACAAGTCGCCGTTGGCTTGCATCTGGCGCAGCTTGGTCTGGATCACCTCGAGCAGGCTGGGCTCCGCAATGGCGTAGACCGGACCGATCACACCGAGGTCCCGGGAGTGCGCGCAGTGGCTGGCGAGCACGGCGACCGCTGCAATGGCCGTGATCACCATGGCTTGCGGGCGGAACCTGGGCTCAGAACAGCGCATGGGCGCGACCGATGATCTGGGTCTGCGACACCCAGCCGGTGAGCCCGTACCTGGAATCCAGGCTGTCCGGGTGCGGGGAACGCACGTAATAGGCGCCATCCGGCAGCGTGCCGGTGGGCCCGGGTTCGAGCGTCAGTCCTTGTCGGCTGAGAGGCTTGGCTCGGCCCACGGCGTGGCCATTGACGAAGTAGTCACGCTCCACCTGGGTCACCACGTCGCCGGACATGCCGGCGATCTCTTTGATGAACGTGACGCCGGCCGGGTAGGGGCCGCCACCGAGCCAACGAAAAGCCACGTAGTCGCCCCTGCCGGGCTGCTCACCACGGTGGATCAGGAAGAGCCGGACCGGCAGGCTCTCCGTGACGTTGAGTGCCACCGTGAAGTGCGCATCGAACCACGCGGCGGCCAGCGCTGCCAACAGGTAGACGAGGGTCCAGCGTTTGAAGTGCCGGATCAGCCGCTCGCGAAAAGCCGCGCGGTCGAAGCGCCGGACGAGGGCTTGCGGCGTGAAGGCGGCGATCGCCGGGAAGTGGCGGGCGAGTGCCGAGGCAGCTGGTGTGGAGGTTGGGGCGGGTGGATGGTCGTTCACGAGCGCTCCTACAAGCCGAGCCGCCGGCGCACATCCGGCGTCAGATCGATCAGTTGGGTGCCGGAGCCCAGCACCGCGCCGCGGGTGAGCACCAGGCAGCCGCACTCTTCGGGCAGCGACTCGATCAGCTTGCTGACCTCGCCCCCGAAGGCCGCAACGCGCTGGATCGCCATGGCGCGCTCGGTGTCGCTGGTGTCGCGCTTGACGAGCATCGCGGCGACCTGGCTCTCCTTGAGTCGATAGAGCTCGGCGACGTCCAGCGTCCCGAAGGTGGGCTTCTGGGCGCGCAGCAACCAAGCCGAGACGCCCCCCACCATGGCCAGGCTGAGCAAGCTGTTGACGGCGATCAGCAGAGCCGCGTCGCGTCGGGTCATGCGGCCGCCCTGTCGCGCAGCACGGCATCGATGGCCTGTGACACGTCCATGCCTGTCGCCCGTTTGGCATTGATGGCGCCGAAGTCCTCGGCCCGGCTGCTGAAGAGCAGCAGGCTGTAGGGGTCGACGATCAACCGGCCGATGCCGTTGCCGGCCGGTGAGTGGATGAAGACCTCGGAGAACGCGCCGTGTTCGGTGCGCAGCGACTGCAGGAGCCGCTTCATCGCGTCGTCCATGGTGAGCTGGCCGAGCTTGTCCATCATCTCGATGGACTCGGGTTTCTGGCGCAGCAGGAACATCCAGTCGGAGTTGTCCAGTGCCGCTTTCGCCGCCGGGTTGCGGTAGTAGTCGTCCACCCCCTGGGTGGCCGACATGAAGGCGCCCTTGTACTTGCGCGCTCGGCGGTAGCCGGCCTCGATGAACTCGGCCGTGGCTCCACCCGACAGCAGGTCCCAGGCCTCGTCGATGATCACGATCTTCTTGCGATCACGTGAGAAGTACATCTCACGGGTGATGCGGTACATCACGATCAGCAGCACCACGGTCTGCAGGTCCTTCTTGGCCTTGAGCTCTTCGAGCTCCAGCACGATGAAGTCGCTGCTGAAGTCGATGGTGGCGTGCGAGTCGAAGTACTTGCCGTAGGTGCCGTCTCGTGTGTAGGGCTGCAGCATGGCGGCCAGGTCCTTCAGGCGCCGATCGCCCTCTGCGACGGGGGCACTGCCGTCCAGGTCGCTGTCCTTGGGGTCGTCGAGTCGGCCGGTGGCGAGCAGATCGTGGATGTCGGTGACGGTCATCTCACGTCCCTTGGTCCGCCAGACCTTCTTGATCGCCGCCCCCAGCGTCGAATACTGAAAGCCCTCCAGCGGTTCGCGTGGCGAGACCATCTGGGCGAGCAGGGGCTGCAACAGCTCCATGTCCTCGTCGATGTCGTCGACGAAGGTGAACGGGTTCAGCGACAGGCCAGCGTTCTCGGTGAACTCGATGAAGCTGCCGCCAAAGTTTCGACAGGCCTTCTCGTACGAGCGGCCGACGTCGATGATCCAGACGCGAGCGCCGGTGCCGAGATAGGCGGCGGCGATCTCGTTGAGCAGCAGCGACTTGCCGGATCCCGAGGTGCCGGCGATCGCGACGTTGTAGTTGCCGGCCGGGTTGTCGTAGACGTCGAGCTGCATCACCTGGCCGCGTCGGCCGCCCAGCAGCAGCACTGGCGTGCCGGTGCCTTGCCACTCCGCGACCAGAGGTGCGAGGTGCACCGCGTTGGCCGAGGTCTTGGTGGTCACGCGCTTCATGCGGCCGAGGTCGCCATGGAAGGCGGGCGACATCGTCATCGGCAGCGAGCCGATCAGGCCCTGGGTCATCATCATGGTGTCGCGCGAGAGTTCGAACCCACGCGCGCGGAAGACTGAGCGGGCCGACTGTTCGGCGCGAGCCATGTCGCGCAGGGGTGCGAAGAGCGCCACCTGGTGATGGAGGTCGACGAGTTGCTGGCCGTCGTCCATGGCCTTGAGCACGATGTCCCAGTCGGCCTTGCGCTCCTGCATGTCGGGCAGGAAGCGTGCCATGTAGCTCGTGGCGTTGGTGGTGGCGCGGGCCGCTTTGAGATAGGCCCAGTTGCGCGTGGCCTCGGGGTCGAGCACATGCACGCCGAGCGTGATCATGAAAGGGCAGGGGTACTGCAGGGTGGCCTGGTAGAGGTCGCCGATCAGGCTGCCCATGTTCCAAAGCGCGAAGCGCGGCGGGAAGGAACGCACGGACAGCAGGCGCAGCTCGCGGCCTTCGGCCTGGGCTGGGTTGCTGAGCTCGATGCCAGTCTGGCGGATGAAGAGTCGGGTCGAGCGGTCGACCACCTGATCGCGCAGTTCCCGGCCCGGGTCGTAGGTCAATGGCAGGCCCTCGCCGCCCTGGCGGTGCGGATCGACCAGCGCTGAGACCCAGTTGATGAGTTCGGTCGCCGTCCAGGGTCGCGACGGAAAACCCGCTGCGTGCAGCGTGGCGCGGTGTCCGTCGCGCAGCAGCAGCAGCTCGTCGATACGACTCAGGTTCTCCGGGCTGCCCGGCAGCGAGACACTGACGATCAGCCGGAAATTCCGGAATAGGTAGCTCTGGTTGGGCAGCAGCGATTGGCGGGCGCCTGCCAGGTAGTGCCCGACGCGACGGCGCGCCATGGTGCGGTGGATATTGCCGTGTCGGCCAGGACGTCCGAGCTCGTCGAACTCAGGCACGACTTCATCGGGCAATCGCAGGTCGGCGTAGCGGCCGAGGGTGCCGCGGATGTCGGGGCTGGCCAGCAGGTGGAACTGGATACCGGTGCCGGCAGGGGACGCGGCATAGAGCGCGGTGAGCACCCGCGCCATGTCCTCGTCGGCCCCGGATTGCGGGCGAACTTCCAGGCAGAAGCCCAGCGCGTCCCGGTTGACGAAGATGTGGTGGTCCTCGAGGTAGGCCCGGTACGGTAACCATCGAGACAGGCTGGCGCTGTCGTCGAGAGCCGGCGCTCGACCGGTGCGCGAGCCTGGCAGCAGATCGGTGGCGCGAACATTCGCGAGGGCCGATTCGAGATCGTTGATCAGGTTGCGCAGCATGTTCAGGGCTCGGTGGGAGCGAGTTCGGCCGGCGACCTCGTCTCCGGGGCCGGGGCAGGGGCCAGCGAGGCGGGAGGCGTCAGCGGCGGCGTGGCGATGTCGAGCTTCGTGCGCGATGCCGGGCGGACCCGCTCGATCAGCCACCGCCCGGTGTCGATCACGACGTGCACGAAGGACGCGTCGTGCAGGTCGCCATCGGCGTCTTCCCACGGTGCGATCCACAGTCGCATCACGCGAGGGGCCGAGCGCAGTGCCGCAGGGCTGGGCGCCGTCGCGGCACCGGCCGAGGCGCCGGATGGTGGGACCATCGAGGTTCCGGTCGGCGAAGCGGGTTTGGCTTGACGGGCAGGAGCGGCGCCTGCCATCGTCGCGAGGAGGCTTTGCGGTGGCAGTGGGGCCTCATGCACGGCGCGCGCTGCCAGGGGGTTGGCGTTGGCGTAGACACCGGAGACGGAAGTGCACTGGGCACCGATGGGAGCCTTGCAGGCGTAGTTCTCCGTGCTCCCGACGCCTGACAGGGAAGAGGCGCAGCCGCTCAGTACGATGGTGGTCACTACCGCCAGGCTCACCGGCGCGACCCGCGCGGTCGAGTTCATCGGGGGACGACCTCCGACTTGACGTCGCCTTGGGCACTGGCCGCCGATCGAGCCAGCCAGGCCTCGATCTGCTCCTTGCTCGCCGCGCCCGGCAGCATCCGGCCATCCGCAGCGATCAGCGTGGGCGTACCGTTGATGCCCAGCCGCTCGCCCAGCGCCACGTTGCGATCCACCGGATGCGGGCAGTCGGCCTGGGGTACGGCTTCACCACGCCACATCGTGGCGTGCCAGGCGGCGGTGCGATCCTTGGCGCACCAAACAGATACGGCCTTGCTGTGCGCTGCCGGGTGCAGGGACACCAGCGGCATCAGGAAGGTGTAGATCGTGACGTTGGTCAGGGCACGAAGGTCGGTTTCGAGTTTCTGGCAGTACGGGCAGTCGGGGTCGCTGAAGATCGCCAGCACGCGTGAGCCGTTGCCGCGTACTTCCTTCATCGCGTCGGCCAGCGGTAGCGCGTCGAAGTCGATGCGTGCCAGCGTGTCCTTGCGCTCGGCGGTCAGATCCCGCTGCGACTTCATGTCGTAGAGGTGACCGAACAGGAAGTACTGGCCGCTCTGGTCGACGTAGGCCAGGTTGGCGCCCATCACCACCTCGAAGACCCCGGGCCAGGGTGTCGGGTTGACCGCACCGAAACGGGTGGACGGGTAGAGCGCCTGCAGGCGTGTGCCCATCGCGATCGCGGCGGCCGTGGTGTTGGATGCTGCAGTCGCCGTCGCGGTGGCCGCCGGGTTCGCCGATTCAGCCGCAGAGGGCAGCGCGATCGCGGCGGCCAGCAGGCCCGCGAAAACGGGGGTGAAGCTCAGTGCGCGCCAGGCACGTGTGGCCCGCGTGCGCGGCTCATTCATCGTCATCTTCGGAACTCCTTCGTTGGTTGGCTCGGGCTGCGAGTCGCGGATAGGTCTCGGCGTCCTGTGTGGCGGCGTCCAGTGATCCCTGCAGGGCGATGCCCTGGGTGAGCACGACGTCGACGGTGCGTCCGGCGTCGATCTCGATCACCGGGAAGACCTTCTCGGCGAGGGTGATGTAGTACTGGGCGAGCCGATCCAGGGCCTTGCCCACGCCGGTTCCCAGGCCCGCCTGGAGTTGCTTGGCCGGGTCGACGGTGCTGGTGGTGCCCAGCGGCGAGATCGACATCGTGGTCGCGCTCTGCGTGAAGGCCTGGCCGATGCCACTGGCGACACCTGCCAACAGCGCGTTGGCCAGGATCTGGCCCTGCTTGGAGACGAGGCGGCCGCGCATGCCGGCCTTGCCGTCTTCGCCGGCGACATAGCCTTTGACCGGGACGTCGATGGCTGTCCCGTCGCGCGTGATGCACGACAGTGACTCGGTACGGATGTAGGCACGCTCGGAACTGACGTCGCCGTAGCCGGCGCCCACCACGAAGCATTCCTTGACCTTGGAGCGGAACTGGTTGGGCAGCACCGCGTTGTCCATCAGGCGCAGCAGCACGGGCTGCGGGTTGCGCTGGGCCTGCCCGCCGGTGGGGGCATCGAGACCGCCGAGCAGCAGCGCGCGGGTGAAGGCACCACTCGGGATGTAGCGGCGGGTGTCGCGTGGTGCGGCGGTTTTGACCGCGGGGTCGGTGCCGGGCTTCGCGGCCTGGCCCGAGGCCGTATCGGCCAGCGTGATGCTCACGATTCCCGACAGCGGGGCGGCCTGCAGGCCATTCGAGCCGGGTGCCGGCATCGGGCCGAAGCTGCCGGCACGGTTCGGCTGTGGGGGTGGAGGGGGCGGGAGCTGCGGGAGGGCCGCAGCGCGTTGCTGCCCGCTGCCGGTTTGCGCCCCATTGGCCGCGTCGGGACCAAAGCTCGGACGGGTGGCCGGTGCCGCGATCGGAGGCGGAGGCAGGGCGGTGAGTCCACCGTTTGCGGAGCCCGCAGCGCCACTGCCTTCGAGCTTGCGCAGCCGCTCGATCATCTCGCGGCTCTGGCCTTCCATTTCGCTGTCGCGTTGGGCGAGCTCGCGCGACTTCTGCTCGATCGCGCGCAGTTGGGCGTCGGCTTGCCCACGCCAGGCATCGCGCGGATCGACCTGGGCGCCGGGCGCCAGGATGTTGGTCGACTTGGGCTTGGACTGGCGTTCGGTGGCGGGCTT
>Ga0116193_1001937_pt1:12500-16347 | contig 16347 bp, 24 predicted proteins | sample AD_UKC115_MetaG_FD_89892 | JGI IMG/M metagenome (GOLD analysis project Ga0116193, IMG submission 89892) | Active sludge microbial communities of municipal wastewater-treating anaerobic digesters from Hong Kong - AD_UKC115_MetaG | ecosystem: Engineered > Bioreactor > Anaerobic >... | reverse complement strand
CCTGAAGATATACTTCCTGGAGGACTTTAACCAGCTGGCTTCCGCACTCCCCCGGGCAAAACCCACCATATTCTTCTCCGTACCACGTTTTTATGAGAAGTTATGGTCCCAGTTGAAGGAATCTTTCCTGGGGAACCATTATGCTCATCTAAAACCTGGAATATTAAAAAATATACTTAAACCATTAGTGTACAGGGTATTTCTGAGTAAATCCGGTCTGGACCGCTGCTCCCAACTAATAGTGGGCTCGGCCACTTCCAGCCAGCACCTGATCCAGGATTACCATGAATTGGGAGTGGAGATCCACAATGCCTACGGTTTAACTGAGGCCCCCCTGGTTACCCTGAACCAGAGGGGAGCCAACCGGATAGGTACTGTGGGTGAACCCTTACCCCAAACCCATTTGCGAATAGCTGGAGACGGGGAAGTTATGGTTAAGGGCCCCCAAGTCACCTCCGGCTACTTTGAATCGAATATAACTCCTCCAAAAAATGGGGCTTGGCTTTTAACTGGGGATACTGGATTTGTAACCCCAGAGGGTAGTCTGGTTATAACTGGACGGAAGAAAGAACTTATAATAAATTCTTACGGTAAGAGTGTCGATCCCCTTCGTATTGAGGCATTGCTTCGTGATGCCCCGGGAACCAATGAGGTGATGCTGGTGGGTGAGGGTAAACCCTACCTCATTGGTCTTTTCTGGGTGGAGGAAGAACATCATCCCCTGGATATAGAGGAAACCATCCACTGCGTCAACCAGGATCTTTCCCGACCAGAACAGGTTAAAAGATGGGCCTTACTCCCCAATGACCTTTCCATTGATGGAGGGGAACTCACCGCCAACATGAAACTTAAAAGGGAGATAATCACCCAGCGCTACCAGGATGTGATTGATTCCCTCTACCAGAAAACATCTCACCCCCTCATCCTGCACCAGGGCCAGGTGGAGGAAGGATGATGGGACTTAGGCTGCTAATTCTGTCCTGGTGGACACCGGAGTGGTTACTGAAAAAGGGGCTGGATGAACTGGCCAGTTCCACTATCCATGGACTGGGAGAACTTTTATGCGAAAATTCCTCTCCGGAAAATAATGAAAATTACAATAAACAAGTAATTTTGAATGGTAATCTGGATGAAAAAAGAAAATTGATGGCTCGTGCCCATAATAAACTGGTGGAATCCCTGATAGAGAATGTAGGGAAGGATGAAGCCATTTCCCAAGGGAGGCAAGTTATGTTCCAGAAAGGATTACTCCTGGGACAGAGGTTTAGAAAGATTTTAGGTGTGGGAAACCATCTGAACGACCTGATTAATGCCGCCCGAATCCTGTACTCAGCACTGGGTATTGATTTTCAGGTTGAAGAAAACAAAAGGGGCGAAATAACTATGGTAGTTAACCACTGCAGCCTGGCCCGAGATTACAATCCCCAAACCTGCCAAATTCTTTCTGCTGCTGATGAGGGTGTTGTGCAGGGTTTAAACCCCAATATCAAGATGGATTTCACCCAGAAGATCACCGAGGGGTGTTCCCATTGTTTGGCTTCTATTAAGTTGGATGAATTAAAAAATTAATCAGTGGAAATATGAGGATTTGAGAAAAATGAAAACTATTGTGGTGGGTAGTGGTGCTGGAGGGGCAACTGTAGCTCGAGAATTGCAATCAAGAGGTTTTGATGTTTTAATACTGGAGGCCGGGCCTCCTTTCAAACCATTCACCCGACATATATCCTGGGCAGAGCCACTGCGCCGTTTCGGACTCCTGGGAGGAGAAGGTACCTTCAAACATTTCTTCCCCTCCATGGACATACAGCGCTCTTCCCGAGAACTGATACTGGTGAGGGGCCTTACAACAGGAGGGTCAACTGTCTTATCCTGTGGTAACTTGGTGAGAGCAGATCAGGGATTGGAAGAGATTGGTCTGGATTTAACCCCGGAATACGATGAACTGGAGGGTGAGTTAAATCCCACTATCATTCCCCCGGGTACTTGGAGGCCAGTGACCCAGGATATGTTCCAGTCTGCGGAAAATCTGGGTTTAAATCCGAAACCCACCCCTAAAGTTGTTAATAAGGATAAATGCAATTATTGTGGTCTTTGTGAGCTTGGATGTTCCCGTGGAGCGCGTTGGGATTCACGGAAGTTCCTTAATGAAGCTGTGCGGAATGGGGCCATCCTTAAGAGCAGGTCTCCAGTGGAAAAGGTTATCATCGAAAAGGGAAGGGTAACTGGTGTTGTAACCCGGGACAGTAAACAATACCATGCAGATGTGGTGGTTCTATCGGCAGGAGGTATTGGAACTGCTCAGATACTCAAAAACTCCGGTTTAAAGGCCGAGGATCACTTGTGGGTAGACATCGTCTTAACCCTGGGAGGAGTCTTACCTGGTGCCCGGCAACTGGAAGAACCACCCATGGCCTGGTACACCCAGCAGGAAGATTACATTCTATCCCCTTACCCCGATATCCTCTCCCATTACTTCCACAAACCCTGGAGGAAAGTTCCCATCCAGGATCGGGTTGGATTGATGGTTAAACTGGCCGATGTTGAAGAAGGCGCGGTTTATGAGGATGGAAAGGTTGACAAATCCTTGACTGACCATGACCAGCAGAGATTAGATAGGGCCATCAGCCAGGCCCAGGAAGTTATGGAAGGAGCTGGAATCTCCGGACCCTTTGTTAGAGGTGTTCCTAATGGCGGGCACCTGGGGGGAACAGTTCCCCTTAAAAAGGATGATGTACCTGATATGAAACCTTCATGGCTCCCATATGGACTGTGGGTGGCTGATCTTTCCCTGGCACCACATTCCCAAGGATTGCCCACCATATTACTCACCGCGGCCCTGGCACTGAGGGTGGCCAGGAATATCCATAGAAACTTTGATGATAGAATTTAATGATATAAAAACAAATAGATTAGTATGAAAGAAATTTACACTGAAATTGAGATCAATGCTCCGGCTGGGGCCGTGTGGAGTATACTGACTGATTTCGACCGATTCCCCCAGTGGAATCCCTTTATGAAACGATTTTCAGGAACCCTCCAAGAGGGAGCAAAGCTCGAAATCTTTATAAACCCCCCGAATTCCAGGGGAATGGCCATTAAGCCAGAAATCCTGGAGTATGAACCTGGCAAAAAATTAAGATGGCTGGGAGTGCTCGGGGTACGGAGACTCTTTGATGGAGAACACAGCTGGACCACCGAAGAAATAAATGAAGATAAGACCTTATTTATCCAGAAAGAAGTTTTTACCGGACTGTTAGTTCCACTGGGATCCGGTCTGCTTAAAAACACGGCCACTGGTTTTGAAATGATGAACCAGACCCTGAAAGAAGAAGCTGAAAAAAGGTAGTGGGATTGTACCTTCTAAATGAATAAAATTTGAAATTTTACCAGAGCTAACCGGTAAAGGGAATATCTTAGGATACTCCACCAGTACCTCCCCTATTCTCACCAGTAATGGCGTTTATGGTTATTTCTCCAACATTGGTTCCATTTGTGACCACCGGAACTACGTACACTGTTTCATCATCTATTTCTTTCAATTCTGGTGTTCCTAAACTGACTCCAGGCTCTTTTATGTATTTTTTCGCCATTTTTTGGGCTTCTGCTGGAGATAAAATGTGTTTAAGGTTTTTAATTTTATTAATTGAATTGGTGGTGTTATTTGCGTTTCCAGCTGAAACTAACTCTTCTTTTCTCAATTCATTAGAACTACCTCCAGGAATATCTGAAGCAACAAGTGCTATAGCCACTACAATTATTACAGTGATCATTACGCTTGCAAGCACCATTACCCTGCTCAATTTTTCATTCACGACTCGGCCTCCGCCTTGGTGCTCTTCCCTCACCA
>Ga0116193_1001937_pt1:5000-7500 | contig 16347 bp, 24 predicted proteins | sample AD_UKC115_MetaG_FD_89892 | JGI IMG/M metagenome (GOLD analysis project Ga0116193, IMG submission 89892) | Active sludge microbial communities of municipal wastewater-treating anaerobic digesters from Hong Kong - AD_UKC115_MetaG | ecosystem: Engineered > Bioreactor > Anaerobic >... | reverse complement strand
AGGTACGCATATGCCACACCTGGAGCAGATCCCCTTAACCACTCCATCTTCAATTTTGATGTTGTTAACCGGACAGGTCAGCTCGCAGACACCGCAGGCATTGCATTTAGCCCGGTCTACCACGAATCCTCCGTATTTATTGCGGAAGATTGCACGGTTTGGGCAGGCTTCCATGCAGGCCCCGCAGGTAATGCAGCTGAAGGCTTTGCCATCAACCAGGCGAATAGCCCCGGTGGGGCATTCCTGAATGCATTCTCCAATGCCTTTGCATTTGTTGGTTGTTAGAAACATAAATTTATACTCCGGATTGATTTTATTCTGTTTCTTCTGATGATATTATATTTGATTGATAATTTCATCGGGATACTTTAGATTAATCCTCCAGTTCTTGAGGGCCTCTATCCCTTCCTAATAATAGTTTACCCACTATGATTCCCACTGCTGCCGCTACGAAACCATCAGCCAGGGGGAAGTCCTGGTAATAGGGGAAAGGGCCTAATAAGTAGGCCACAATGAAAGCCACAATCAGGAATATCAGGTAGACTGAGGCATCGTATTTGAGTTCACTTTCTGGGTTCAGCTTAATACGGCTGCCCAGGACGAATCCCAGGAGGAATCCCAGTACCATTGGTCCAGCATAGGTTATCATTATTCAATCTCCCCTTCTTCTTCAGTTTCTTCTTCTGAAGAGTCTTTAAATTCGTTGAACCCCATGAATGCTATTACCACTGCGGTTAATCCCACCATAACCTTTAATCCAACTGCAAAGTTGAGGTAAGGTATTATTCCAGCATGAGTGGGGTCCGGGTAGTCAAACAGGTTCTGTATGAAACTAGGGACTAAACCATAGAGGTCCACTCCCAGGTTGTAAAGGTAAAACCCGGAAAAAGCTAAACCGGCAATACCCAGAAATACATATAACAAAGCACCAACACTTTCCATTCCCGATAGAAAATCATGAGATAGGTGGAATGGGCTTTCTTTAAGTCCGTATACTATTAAACAGAATATGAATCCTGCAGCTATCATTGCCCCGCCCTGGAATCCTCCTCCCGGGGTGATGTGACCTCCCAAAATGGTGAGAACACCCAGACACATAATGACCATGGATGCGGGGAACACGAATATTTTAAGTATGGTGCTCATTTATTTACCTCCCAGTCGGGCTTTACCCCTTCCAAATACCAGTAAAACTGCTATAACTGCAGTTACAAGTATCAAAGCCTCGCCAAGGGTATCGTAACCTCGCCAATCGAATACCACGACGGTGACCATGTTAGGGGCTATGTTAGTTCCCACATAGTTGTAGAGGTAGCTTATACCAGGATATATCATTTCTTTGAAGTGAATTGTCGAGTCAAATATGGCTACGGCGAATACTGCTAGGGAAAATCCCATTATAAGATTTCTTATTCCGTTAGACATTTAAATTCCCCCAGTAAAATAGGGTAATGACTATGGTCAATGCTATGATAATATAGAACATCATAGATGATAATGAATCGTTCTGTTCTTTCCTTAAGCGACCCATAATTGGCATGGACGTTAAAAAGACCACTAAAACCACCAGGACTGCTACGATCATCAGGATGTTACTCAAATGTCGGAGCATGACCAGGGCCACCAGTACCGAGGCTATTAAAGTTATCTCTGCCGTGAGCATGGATGTGGTGGACAAGTTGGTTACTGGGTCTTCATCCGCTTCCTGTATGTCTTTAATCTTTTTCACGATCATATCGTAGAGGTTCATGCTACACCTCCTGCCAGGCTGGTTGCCAGTGGTTGCAGATAGCTGGTTACGTAGTGTGGGAACAGACCGAATATGATACACACCACCAATAAAACCACTATAGATATTACCGTAGCTTTTGGTATGGTTTCTGTCTTGATCTCGAGATCTGCTGGTTTTGGACGTAGATATACCGTGTGGAATGCTTTCATGAAGGTCATGAAGGTCACTATACTTAGGAGTATCATTATGACCCCTAACTCCGGGAAGCCTGCATCTATGGATGCTTGGATAAGCATCAATTTACTCTGGAAGGCATTTAATGGGGGAACACCAGCCATGGCAAATCCTCCCAGCAGGACCAGAAGGGCCACTCCGGGGTTTCTAAACATTAAACCACCTAGTTTGCGGGTGTCACTGACTCCGGTCTGATACAATACCACTCCAAAACCAATGAAGAGCAGTGCAGTTATCATCACTTCATTCACTGCCTGGAAGAGTCCGGCAGTTATTCCGAAGGCTGTGCCCAGGCCCAGACCTATTCCAATGTATCCCAACTCTCCCACAGCCAGGAATCCAATCATCCGTTTGATATCAGTCTGGACAATGGCCATGGTTATTCCCAGGATCATGGCCAGCAGGGAGACTCCCAGAATTACCCACTGTGATAGGGGTAGGTAGGAGAATATCCTGAGGATCACAATTCCCAGAGCAATGAAGGTGAACACGGAAAATGCCTGGATCATGGCGGATCCACTGGGTAGTGCCTTG
>Ga0116193_1001933_pt1 | contig 16362 bp, 15 predicted proteins | sample AD_UKC115_MetaG_FD_89892 | JGI IMG/M metagenome (GOLD analysis project Ga0116193, IMG submission 89892) | Active sludge microbial communities of municipal wastewater-treating anaerobic digesters from Hong Kong - AD_UKC115_MetaG | ecosystem: Engineered > Bioreactor > Anaerobic > Digestate... | reverse complement strand
GAGATTGGCAACAAGTACCGTGTGCTGGCCGATCAACGTCTCGGGCGCGTAGGCTGACTTGATACCCGAGAAGACATTGCGGGTTTTCGGTTGACCATTCGCGTCGGTTTCGCCGACATCCAGTGTCAGGCGCAGCAGTTTGTCGCTGCCTTCGACGTGTTCGGCGTTGACGATCTTCGCAATACGCAGATCGACTTTGGCGAAGTCATCGATGCTGATGAAGCCGTCAGCGGTCGCCGCAGGGGCTGCAGGTTTAGCGGCGACTGGGCTGTTGGTGGTCTTTTCAGCCGCTTGCGCCTTGGCGGGTTTCTCCGTCTTTGCCGGTGCCGCAGCGTCAGGCAGCAGGCCGAACAGTTCGTCCAGCTGCTTTTCTTCGACGCGGGACATGAGGTGCTTGTAGCTATTGATACTGTGGCCAGATGCGATCGGCAGCCGCACGTCCTGCCAGCGCTGATGCGGCAAATTCAGGAAAGCGAACGCCTCGTTTGCCAGGCGCGGCATGATCGGGGCGAGGTAAATGGCGAGAATCCGGAAGGCCTCGACCACCGACGAACACACTACGTGAAGTTGCGTGCGCGCCGCGTCGTCCTCAGAGGCGCGTTTTGCAAGCTCCCAGGGCTTGCTGGTGTCGTAGTAGCCGTTAACGAAATCCGCAGACTCCATCACGCGCCGGACCACTTTGCCGAATTCGCGTGAGTCGTAGAGTACGGCAATCTCGCCAGAAAGCGCCGCAATGTCTTCTGCCAGACCGGCCGAGACGCCCGCTTGCCTTTCGAACAGTTTGCCTTCGAAGTGTTTGTGCAAGAAGCCGGCAGTCCGGCTGGCGATATTCACAAACTTGCCAATCAGATCCGAGTTCACCCGCGCCATGAAATCTTCGGCGGTGAAGTCGACATCCTCGACGTTGGCGTTCAGCTTGGCGGCGATGTAGTAGCGCAGCCACTCGGGGTTCATGCCGATCTGCAGGTACTTGAGCGGGTCGATGCCGGTGCCGCGGCTCTTGCTCATCTTCTCGCCGCCGACGGTAATGAAGCCGTGCACATTCACGCTATCCGGCACCTTGTAGCCGGCGAACTTGAGCATCGCCGGCCAGAAGAGGACGTGGAAGTAGACGATGTCCTTGCCGATGAAGTGAATCTGTTCGGTATCGGGGTCGGCGAGGAATTCGGCGAAGCTGCGGCTTTCGCCGTTCGCCTTCGCCTTGCCGCTGTCGAAGTAGTTTTTTAGCGATGCCAGATAGCCAACCGGCGCATCAAGCCACACGTAGAAATACTTGCCCGGTGCATCGGGGATCGGGATGCCGAAGTACGGCGCGTCGCGCGAAATATCCCAGTCGCCAAGCTTGCCGTCTTCGCCCAGCCATTCCTTGGTCTTGGCGATGATTTCGCTTTGCAGCCGTTTCTTGTCGTGGCGGTCGAGACCTTCGGTCCAGTTGCGCAGGAAGTCCACGCATTGCGGGTCGGAGAGCTTGAAGAAGAAATGCTCGGACGAACGCATCTCCGGGGTGGCGCCGGAGAGCGTCGAATACGGGTTCTTCAGGTCGGTCGGGGCATAGACCGCGCCACAGTTCTCGCAGGAGTCCCCGTACTGGTCCTTGGTGCCGCACTTTGGGCACTCGCCCTTGATATAGCGGTCCGGCAGGAACATGCTCTTGACCGGATCGAAGAACTGCTCGATGGTCTTGCTGGCGATAAAGCCGGACGCCTTCAGCTTGCGATAGATGTCCTGAGCCAGTTCGACGTTCTCTGGCGAATCGGTCGAATACCAGTTGTTGATCGACAGGTGAAAACCGTCGAGGTATTCCTTGCGCGTAGCAGCGATCTCGGCGACGAATTCCTGTGGCGTCTTGCCGGCCTTTTCGGCGGCAATCATGATCGGCGCACCGTGCGTATCGTCAGCGCACATCCAGTGCACTTCGTGGCCCTGCATGCGCTGGAAGCGCACCCAGATGTCCGCCTGGATGTACTCCATCATGTGGCCCAGATGGAACTTGCCGTTCGCATAAGGGAGGGCCGTGGTGACGAAGATGCGGCGCTTTTGGGGCGCGGCAGCCGTCGTCCGGGAGGGAGCAAGGTTGGCGGTCATGACAGTTTTTTGCGCAGCAGCAGAGGTAACGGCGAGGGCGAAAACCCTTGGAAAAACAGGGAGATAGTATCAAATGCACGGGGCGCGGAAGGCGCGCAGCCGCTAAACTTGCAGGCTATGACTGAATCTGACATTCGCTACCAGCTTGCGACCTGCGTTGACCCCAACACCGGGCGTGATTTCATCAAGGACAAGGCGGTTAAACGCGTTGCCGTTGACGGCAACGATGTCGTCGTCGAGATCGTGGTCGGTTATCCGGCCAAGAGCCAGCATGACGCACTGCGCCAGCTCGTCACCCAGCATCTGCGGGCATTGCCGGGCATCGGCAAAGTGACGGTGACGGTCGGCCACCGCATCATTTCTCACGCGGTGCAGCGCGGCGTGAAATTGAAGCCCGGTATCAAGAACATCATTGCCGTCGCCTCCGGCAAGGGCGGCGTTGGCAAAAGCACGACCGCCGTGAACCTGGCGCTGGCACTCGCTGCCGAAGGCGCCAACGTGGGCTTGCTGGACGCCGATATCTATGGCCCGTCGCAGCCGCAAATGCTGGGCATCACCGGCCGCCCGGAGAGTGCCGACGGCAAGACGCTGGAACCGATGGAGGCGCACGGCATTCAGGCGATGTCGATTGGCTTTTTGATCGACACCGACACGCCGATGGTGTGGCGCGGCCCGATGGTGACGCAGGCGCTCGAACAGCTCCTGTCCGACACCAACTGGCGTGACCTCGATTACCTCGTCATCGACATGCCCCCAGGCACTGGCGACATTCAGCTCACGCTGTCGCAAAAGGTGCCGGTGACCGGCGCGGTGATCGTCACCACGCCGCAGGAAATCGCGGTGATCGATGCCCGCAAAGGGCTCAAGATGTTCGACAAGGTGGGCATCCCGATTGTCGGCATCGTCGAGAACATGAGTACTCACGTGTGCTCCAACTGCGGACACACGGAGCCGATTTTCGGTGAGGGTGGCGGTCGCGCGATGTGTCGCGACTACAACGTGCCTTTCCTGGGCGGCTTGCCGCTCGATTCAAAGATCCGCGCGCAGTCCGACGGTGGACGCCCGACCGTGGCAGCAGACCCGGATGGTGCGGTCGCCGTCACCTACAAGGAAATCGCCCGGAAGGTGGCCGTGTTTGTGGCGCAGAAGAGTGAGGACCACACGGCCAAGTTCCCGACCATCAAGGTCGTCAGCTGATGCCCGATCCGGCGGGCACGTCGCGCTACGGCTGCGTCGCGATCGTCCCGGCCGGCGGCAGTGGTTCGCGGTTCGGTGCCACGATACCAAAGCAATATCTCAGCATTGCCGGTGCGCCGGTGCTCGGGCATACGCTAAGGGCGCTCGCCGCGGTGGCGGCCATCGAGCACCTGTTCGTCGTTGTGCCTGCGACAGACGATCGCGCCGATGACATCGCTGCAAACGTGCGCGACACCACGGTGCTGCGCTGTGCGGGGGCGCAACGGGCGGATACCGTCAGTAACGCGCTGAACGCGGTCGCGAAAATGGTCCGGCGTGACGCCTGGATACTGGTGCACGATGCGGCGCGGCCATGCGTGGCGCCCGCCGATGTTGCCCGGTTACTGGAGGTGCTGCGCGGGCACCCGGTCGGCGGTTTGCTGGCGGCACCGGTGACTGACACATTGAAGCGCGCTGATGAGCACGGTGACGTCGTCGAGACGGTGTCGCGTGACCGGCTGTGGCGGGCACAGACACCACAGATGTTTCGCTATGAATCGCTGGCCCACGCGTTGGCGGCATCTCCGGACGTCACCGACGAAGCGCAGGCGATTGAGGCCCTCGGCATGGCGCCAAAACTGGTGCCAGGCAGCGCTGGCAACATCAAAATTACGCATGCCGATGACGCCGCGCTGGCCGAGTTCTATCTTTCGCAACGTGCTGCGGTATGACGTTGGTCGTGGTGATATCGTGTTGAATACCCTATGAGCGCTTCTGTACCGTTCCGCATTGGCACTGGCTTCGATGTTCATCAACTGGTCGCCGGTCGTGCGCTCATCATCGGTGGCGTCACTATCCCCTATGACCGCGGTTTGCTTGGTCATTCCGATGCCGACGTGCTGCTGCATGCCATCGCTGACGCCTTGCTGGGTGCGGTAGCGCTGGGTGATATCGGCAAGCACTTCCCCGACAATGACCCGGCGTACAAGGGGGCCGACAGTCGCGTGCTGCTGCGTAGTGTTGTGGCTCGCGTGCGTGCGGCGGGGTGGGCCGTTGGCAATATCGATGCGACGATCATTGCGCAGGCGCCGAAAATGGCGCCTCACATCGAGCAGATGCGCCAGAACATCGCGTCCGATTGCGCGGTCGAGGTGGACTGCATTGGCATCAAGGCAACCACCACCGAAAAGCTTGGTTTCACCGGACGAGGCGAGGGAATCGCAGCGCAAGCCGTTGCTTTGCTAACGGTCGTTTGACCACGGGTTTGCTCTTCCTTTGGTGTCAGGTCGGGTCGCTACAATCGTTCCGATGAATCATTGCAAGAGCTCCCCCGGGTCCCGTCCGCTCGTTGCCGCATTGCTCGCGGTGTCGTGGGGCGCTGCCGTATCGGCGCAAACGATCGTGCCGACGGGTTCGACCGAAGTGCCCGATGGCTCACCGGCACTTGCCCGACAGCAGGCAGCCGTCGCATCCGGCACAGACGCCCTTCACAGCGAAGCGTCGGGGGCTTCGCTGCGGGTGCACGAAGAGCGAATCCAGGGGCGGCTGGCCACGGCGCAGGTTAGCGTTGGCGGACGATCGTATTTGATTGTCGACCCAGCAGCTGGTCGTTACGACCGTCAGGCTGACAACAGCGGCCGACGGGTTACGCCGGTGCTTTGGGAGCTCTTTCGTTTTTAGTCCCAGCTTCTTGCACGACAGTAACCACCCGTAACGATTGACACGAACCCGCCGGCGGCATTGCGGCCCGATTTCGATGTATCGTCGGGGCCAACCAGCCTTCCTCCTCCACGTATAGCTCCCCGTAACGGCATGTCTGTTTTTACCCGCGTTACCGAAAGCGAAGTTTCTGCCTGGCTGACCCGCTTCTCGGTCGGGGCTGCGCGCTCGCTCACTCCAATTTCCGAGGGGATTGAGAACACCAATTACTTTCTCTCGACGACCGAAGGCGAGTTTGTATTGACCCTGTACGAACGCGTGCCGGCCGAGGATCTGCCGTTCTATCTGAACTTCACCGCGCACTTGGCGCGTTCCGGTGTGGCGGTGCCGACGCCGATTGCTGATCGCACTGGGGCGCTGTTTTCAATTCTTAACGGACGCCCTGCCGCCCTCACCCAGCGCATTCCCGGACGGCCAGTAATGCAGCCTGACAGCGTGCACTGCGCTGCCGTGGGCCGTGAGCTGGGCCGCCTGCATAACGCCAGTCGCGCATTCCGCACCCGGATCAGCAACAAGCGTGGTCCTGCCTGGACGCTTTCCACGGCAAGGGCCGTACGCCCTTTTGTGACGGCGGAACAGAATGCCTTGATCGAGAACGAGCTGAAGTTCCAGCGCGAACGCCGTCAGACGCGGCTTCCCAACGGCGCGATTCACGCCGATCTGTTCCGTGACAACGTGCTGTTCGATGGCGACTCCCTGAGTGGAGTGATCGACTTCGGTTTCGCGGCGACTGACGAGTTCGCCTACGATCTGGCGATAACGGCCAACGATTGGTGTGTGACTGCTGGTGGCGAATTTGACGACGCACGGTTGCACGCCTTGCTCGCAGCCTACGTCAGCGAACGTCCGTTGAACGAAGCCGAGCAGGTGGCGTGGCCGGCATTGCTGCGAGCGGCAGCGATCCGGTTCTGGCTGTCACGTCTTTACGATCTGCATCTGCCACGGGCGGCCGAACTCAACACGCCGCACGACCCGTCCGTGTTCGAAAATATCCTGCGATTGCGGATCGCCAAGCCAGGTTTCTGGCCGACCACCCTGGACACGAGTACCCACTGATGTCGCAACCTGTTCCTTTTTTCGCTCCGGTTCCGGCCCGCGAAGGCGCGGAATGGGTCCAGTTGTCGTGGCGCATCTTTCGTGCGCACTGGCCGCGATATATCGGCCTTACCTCGCTGTATCTGCTGCTGATGCAGATGTGTGCAGCGATCGTTGGCCCACTATGCATGTTGCTTAATCCTATTCTGTCGGTCGGGTTCCTTGCGGCGGCCTGGCACCACGAGCGCGGCGAACTGCCGGAAGTCAAGCACCTGTTTGCCGGCTTCAAGTCCAATTTGCGGGCCTTACTGCCGTTGGGCGGCGTTCATCTGGTCGGCCTGCTGTTTGCCCTCACCATGGGTTTGCTGGCCTCGGGCCTAAGCCTCGATCAGCTCAAGGGCTTCGAGGAACAGGGGGCCGTTCCACAAGAGGCGCTGATGCGTGTCATGCTGGTGACGCTGGCGATTACCTTGCCTTTGACTGCGGCGCTCTGGTTTTCGCCCGCATTGATTGTGTTCTCGGATGCCGGCTTTGCCCAGGCCATTGGCGCTTCAGTCCGCGCCAGCCTTGCCAACTGGCTGTCAATGAGCGTTTATGGTGTTGCCATGTTTGGCCTGACCGTGCTTGCGGTGGTTCTGGTTTCGCCTCTGCTTTATCTGCTGCCGGCCAAGATGGTATTGACTACCGTTATGTTGCTTGTGGTGCCGCTCACTGCAATCCGCATGATCAGCGATTACGTGTGCTATCGCCGCGTATTTCACCGCGAGGAGCGGGTCACAAAGGTCGCAGGCGCTGGTTAGCGCTGCTGTAGGGCCGGCGGTCGATACTTTCGCGCGATCGCGACCAGCAACAGGCAGAGAATCAGCAGGCTAAGCGGCGCGACGGTCGGCACCGCCGCCGCTACCACGGTGATCACTGTGGTTCCGAGCGCGTCGCCAGCTGCATCCGGATACCCCGAATAGACTGTCATGACGTAGGTTCCAGCTGCCAGTGGCGGCGCCGTGAAGCGCAACGTCTGAATCCGATTTGGCGGGCAGAGAAAGAGACACTCGCCACGAAGGAACACACGGATTTCGTTACCTTGCCGTTGAATTATCGGGTCAATTGAGAAGCTGGCAGGCACCGACGCCTGAACGTAGGTGATGAACGATCGGCCGGCCACTGGCGGGCTCGGATCAGTGGTGACAGTGCCTGATTGCGCGAAGATATATTGCGCGGCGCACATCCACCATGTGGCTAACGACAAGCACACGAGTGATCGAAGAATGCCCATACCTTCGCCTCTACAACGGGATTGAAGTATGCGGACAGTGCTGCCGGTCTACCCGTTACGGCAGCCTGACCAACTAACCAATTTACAGCGCCGTCAGTTTGGCATATTCAAGCGCCAGTCGTTTGATGCCGTGTTCAGCAAAGTTCACTTCGACCTGGACGTTCTTGCCGCTTCCATCGGCGTTGACGATGACGCCTTGCCCGAACTTCGCATGTGACACCTGCTGGCCGATCCGGAACCCGGAGTCCGTCCGTGTCGAGCTGCCGATCGATTGGGCGAACGCGGAACGCTCCGGATTAACCCAGTCGCCCCCGAGCGGGGCGTGCGGCTCCATCGCCAACAGATTCTTCGGTTTGGCAGAGAGCCATTGCAGCAAATTTGTTGGTAGCTCATCAAGAAAGCGGGACGGGACGTTGTAGCGCGTCTGCCCATGCAGCATGCGTACCTGTGCATAGGACAGGTGCAGTCGCTTGCGCGCGCGGGTAATCGCCACATAGGCGAGCCGCCTCTCTTCCTCAAGTCCGCCGTCGTCGTTCAGCGAGTTGTCGTGTGGAAAGAGACCTTCCTCAAGGCCGGTGATGAACACATAGTCAAACTCCAGCCCTTTGGCCGAGTGCACCGTCATCATCTGCAGTGCCGCGCGCCCCTCGGCCGCCTGCGTGTCGCCCGCCTCCAACGATGCGTGCGCCAGAAAGGCCGTTACCGCGTCCTGATCTTCGGCCGTGCTGCCGTCTGGGTTCTCGACGTGGATGACACCGCCAGTCTCGCGCAGAAAGTTATCGGCTGCGTTAATCAGCTCTTCCAGGTTTTCAACACGGTCTTGTCCGTCCTTTTCGGTGGCATAGTGTGCCTTGAGCCCGCTGGCATCCAATAGATGGCGCACGATCTCGGGCAGCGGCTGATTTTTGGTGGCGATGCGCATGCCCTCGACGAGCCCAATGAACTGCGCCATCGCCACTTGGGCCCGTCCGCCGGCGCCGCCGCTGCAGGCGGCCTGCCACAGTGTGACCCCGGTACCGGTCGAGACGGCCTGCAGATTCTCCACGGACTTGGCGCCGATGCCGCGCGGCGGGAAGTTCACCACCCGCAGCAGCGCGTTATCGTCGTCAGGGTTGTTGATCAGCCGCAGATACGCCATCGCGTGCTTGATCTCTGCCCGTTCGAAGAAGCGCAGACCGCCATAAACGCGGTAGGGAATACGGGCATTGAACAAGCCATGCTCGAACACACGCGACTGCGCGTTCGAGCGGTACAGGATGGCGATTTCGTCCAGCGGCACCCCGTCGTTCATCGCTGACTTCACGCTGTCGATGACGAACGCGGCCTCCTCGCCGTCGCTGTAACCCTGAAACACGCGGATCGGCTCACCATGGCCCTGATCGGTCCACAGCTCCTTGCCGAGCCGGCCGTTGTTGTTGCGGATCAATGCGTTGGCAGCATCGAGAATGTTGCCGAAGCTTCGATAGTTCTGCTCCAGCTTGATGATTTTGGCCGGGCCGAAGTCGTGCTCGAAACGCTGCATGTTGGCGACTTTGGCGCCCCGGAAAGCGTAGATCGACTGGTCGTCATCGCCCACCGCTAGCACCGCCGTTTGCGGCCCTGCGAGCAGACGCAGCCATTTGTATTGCAGCGTATTGGTGTCCTGGAATTCGTCGACCAGGATGTGCCTGAAGCGGGCGTTGTAGTGCTCGCGCAGCGCCTCGAACTTGCCCAGCACTTCGTAGCTGCGCAGCAGCAGCTCGGCGAAGTCGACAACTCCTTCACGCTGGCAGGTCGCCTCGTAAAGCTGGTAAATCTCGACTTGCTTGCGGGTGTAGTCGTCGAATGCCTCAACGGCATTGGGTCGCAGTCCTTCTTCCTTGGCGCTGCCAATGAACCAGGCCATCTGTTTGGCCGGGAACTTCTCGTCGTCAATGTTGTGTGCCTTCAGGATGCGCTTGATCAGCGACACCTGATCCTGGGTATCCATGATGGTGAACGTCTGCGGCAGGCCAGCCTCGCGCCAGTGCATGCGTAAAAAGCGGTTGCACAGCCCGTGGAAGGTGCCGATCCACATGCTGCGCACGTTCACCGGAACCAGCGCGGACAGGCGCGTCAGCATCTCCTTGGCCGCCTTGTTGGTGAAGGTGACCGCCAGCACACCCGATGGCCCTACTTGTCCGGTGGATAGCAACCAGGCGATCCGCGTGGTGAGCACCCGCGTTTTTCCGGACCCTGCGCCAGCGAGGATCAGCGCGGAGATGTGCGGCAGGGTGACGGCAGTGAGCTGTGGCTCATTCAGCCGGGCGAGAAGTGGAGAGGTCATGCCCCAATTTTAGGGAGCGTTGCTCGCCCGCTCAGGGAAAGCACATCATGTGCGCCCGAAAATCGAGCGTACTGACCGTAACGCGCCGCGCCAGGCCGCCGCAAGGGCGCGTTTGACGCGAAACTTGATCACCCTGCCCACTCGCCACGGCCAGCTGGCACGAATTGCATTCAGCCACGCATCTTTCCACGGGATGAACCAGCGGTAGGCTGTCGCAAACCAGGCCAGACGCATTAGCGCCGGCTGTGTAAGCGTGAAGAGCCGCGCGACGACAGCGGTCCCGACTATTTTCGCCAGAAGAATGGCTGTTACGCCGAGCACGCGCTGCCCGTGGGCGATCAGCCAAAGCGCGAGCAGCTTCACCGGGAACAGCAACACGCTGGGCAAGGTGAATACCAGCAATGCGGCCCACGGCGGCAGCCGTCGAATGGCGTCCTCAAGTTTTTTCCACAACGGCCGCCGCGCCAGCCAGTCAAACAGGTGAGCGAGTGTCTCCCAGCCCCACTCGTAGAACATCACGATGAGGGCCAGCGGCAGCTGCAGCAGGCGAATCAGAAAACGCCACATATCTCCAATGTAGCGCGGAAATCGGTGAATTCGGCCACATTGTCCCGGTGTGCGACCGCTGGCGGGCAGCGCCGATAGAATCATTGCCATGTCGCCCGAATCATTCGCCGCTTCCTCCGAGACGCACGCCGACGGTCACGCCAACTCGGCGGGGCCAGCCGCTGACAGCGGCGCCGGGCGTGCCCTCGCAACGCCGATTGCCATTGCGCCTGATACCGAGCTGTCCGCCTTTGTGCCGACTTTCCGTGCGTCCGCCCCCTACATTCAAGCGTTCCGCGGCAAGACTTTTGTCGTTGCCTTTGGCGGCGAGGTGGTCGCTGACGATACCTTCCCCAATTTCATCGCCGACCTGAACTTGCTGGCCAGCCTGGGCATTCGCCTGGTGCTGGTGCATGGTGCGCGGCCGCAGGTTGAAAAGTTGCTCGCCCAGCGTGGCATGGAAAGCCGCTATCACCGTGGCATTCGGGTGACGGATGAGTCGCAGCTGGGCAGCGTCATCGGCGCCAGCGCTCGAGCGCGGGCCCGCATTGAGGCTGCACTGTCGATGGCGCCGCGTACGGCTGCGGTGGCGCCCAGCCACAACCGGGTTACCGGTGGCAATTTCGTGGTTGCGAAGCCGATCGGCGTGATCGACGGCGTCGACATGAAATACAGCGGCGAAGTCCGCCGTGTTGATGCACAGGCGATCAACGACTGCCTGAAGGATGGCGACATCGTGCTGATGTCGACGCTCGGCTATTCCACATCGGGGGACACCTTCAACCTGACCGTCGAAGAGGTCGCGACCCAGACGGCGATTGCGCTGAAGGCGACCAAGCTCATTTTCCTGCTCGACACGCCGGGCGTGCTATCCGCAGATGGCACGGTGATCTCTACACTGTATACGCGCGAGGCCTCTGCCATCGCCAGCAAGGCGCCCCAGGCTTCGGACGTGCAGTTCTTTTTGTCCGCCGCGGTGCGCGCCTGCCAGAAGGGAGTCGGCCGCGCCCACCTGATCGGCCGCAAGAGTGATGGTGCCATTCTGCAGGAGCTGTTCACCCGCGACGGCATCGGCACCATGATTTCCGTCGACAGCCTCGACAACCTGCGCCCGGCCACGATTGAGGATGTCGGCGCCTTACTTTCGATCATCGAGCCGCTGGAGCGGCAGGGCATTCTCGTGGCCCGCCCGCGAGCGCTGATTGAACGCGAGATTGAGCGCTTTTTCCTCGCTGAGCATGACGGGCAGGTCATTGGCTGCGCCGCACTCTATCCGTTTCCGGAAGCCAACAAGGCAGAGCTCGCCTGTCTGGCGGTCAATCCGGACTATCGCCGCGAGGGTTACGGCGAGCGCCTGATGAAAGCGGTTGAGCGGGCGGCGAAAGAACAGGGCATCAATACATTGTTCGTGCTGACGACGCGTACTGCTGCCTGGTTCACCGAACGCGGATTCCGGCAGGCTGCAGTCAGCGATCTGCCGGAAAAGAAGCAGGCGCTCTACAACTTCGAACGCGCGTCGCAGGTTTACGTCAAACAGATTTAGGCAACAGAGGCACTCCATGGCACGAACGGTTCAATGCATCAAGCTTGGCAAGGAAGCAGAAGGGCTCGATTTTGCGCCGTATCCCGGCGAGCTCGGCAAGCGAATTTTTGAGAACGTCAGCAAGGAAGCCTGGGCGGGCTGGCTGAAGCACCAGACCATGTTGATCAACGAGAACCGGCTCGGTCTCGCTGATCCGCGCGCCCGCAAGTATCTTGCCGAGCAGATGGAGAAGTACTTTTTCTCCGGGGGCGCAGAGATCGCCAGCGGCTACGTGCCGCCGGCGAAATAAGCTGCGCAGAATCAACGTTGCGGGGTTGACCGCGATGGTCTCGGTGCGCAGCTTATTTCGCGGGGCAAGCCCGCTCCCATATTGCAACGCCGTGCTCCCCACACTGTCAGAAACCAACGGCAGTTCAGGATAATTCGCATGACCGCCATTTCCCGCTTCCCCGTCCCCGAGCTGAACAATATTGCTGACGACCTGCGTACGCGCATGCTTGAGGTTCAGCAAAAGGCGGGCTTCATTCCAAACGTCTTTCTCGCTCTGGCACACCGCCCGGACGAGTGCCGCGCGTTTTTTGCGTATCACGACGCACTCATGCTGAAGGAGTCGGCGGCGTTGAACAAGGCCGAGCGCGAGATGATCGTTGTTGCTACCAGTGGCGCCAACGATTGCGTGTATTGCGTCGTTGCACACGGCGCGATCCTGCGCGTCTACACCAGAAACCCGCGTATCGCTGATCAGCTTGCCGTCAATCACCGCAAGGCGGAGATCACGCCGAAGCAGCGCGCCATGCTTGACTTCGCGCTGAAGGTTTGCCTGCATTCGAATGAGCTGGACGACGCCGACTTTGCATCGCTGCGCGCCCATGGCTTCAGCGATGACGATATTTGGGACATCGGCTCAATCTCGGCGTTCTTCGGCATGAGCAACCGGCTGGCCAACATGAGCAGCATGCGCCCGAACGATGAGTTTTATTTGATGGGTCGGGTGCCGCGGCAGAAGTGACTGCTGTCGTCGCCGCGATCCAGTCTGACGGTAAGGGAGTTAAGCAATGCAACCTGGTACTTTTGTTGAGTTCACGTCAAGCCCCGCACGCTGTACGCGTGTCCTGCTCACCATGCTGATGCTGGCGGTGCCGTTGGGTCCGGCCTTTGCGCAGGACACGAGCGTGGGCGCAATGACGATTTCACATCCGTGGGCGCGTGCGGTACCCGCCGCAGTGCCAACGTCGGCGGCCTATCTCACGATCAGCAACACGGGCACTGCGGACCGGCTGCTCTCGGCGTCGGCAGCCGTTGCCAAAGAAACGCAACTGCACAGCATGATCACCGAGGCTGGGGTCATGAAAATGCGTGAAGTCAAGGCGGTCGATATCGCGGCCAATGGCAAGACTGAACTCAAACCCGGCGGCTACCACATCATGCTGGTAGGGCTAACGGACGGCTTGAAGGAGGGCAGCAAATTCCCGGTCAAACTCAAGTTTGAGAAAGCGGGTGAGGTGACCATCCAGATCACTGCCGAGAAACCGGGGGCGCATGACCACAGTCATGGCGAACACAAGCACTGAAATGCGGTACGTGCCAATGCGCAGAGCCGGTGTTGAGCGCGCGCTGATTGCGCTGCTGCTCGCCGCCGTCGCCCTGCTGGCCGGCTGCGGCGACGGGAAGCCCGCGCTCAAGTTCAACGCTACTGATATCACGGGCGCCAGTTTTGGGCGCCAGCTGGCGCTTACCGATGCGGCGACTAAGACACCGCGAACACTGGCGAGTTATCAGGGCAAGGCTGCAGTGTTCTTCTTTGGGTACATGTTCTGCCCGGACTACTGCCCAACGACGATGACGACACTCAACGCTGCGCTGGGCAAGATGAAGCCCGAGGACGCTGCCCGCGTGCAGGTGGTCTTTGTGACTGTGGACCCCCGACGCGATACCCCGGAATTGCTGACACAGTACGTCAAAGCCTTCAACCCGTCGTTTACTGCGCTGTACGGCACGGAGGCGGAGGTGGCGGCTGCTGCGAAAGAATTCAAGATCATCTACCAGAAGGCCCAGGTGAAGGACGAGAACACCTATCTGGTCGACCATTCGACCCAGATGTACGCGTTTGATCCGCAAGGCCGCATCCGGTTGATGATCAAACACGAGAGCGGCCCGGACGCTATCGCCGCCGATTTGTCAGCGCTACTTCGCGATTAACAGCTTTATCGTCGCACACCCAATCTCGTTGGGCGCAGCAGCGTTTTTATACTTAAGTCGACTTGCTGCGGTACCTGGGGCCATGCGCCGTACAGACGTCATTTAGCCAGAAAGGTGCTGATATCTTTAGCGGCGGCTGGCCAGCTGAGCCATCAACTCCAGATGACCGAGCGCATTGCAATTGAGGCGCCCTGAAAATCGGTGTTGAAGAAGCGCGGTTTGTCGCCCGGGCCCACCGCGCCGGCCGTGTAGAGAAGCGGCAGATAGTGTTCGTGGGTCGGGTGTGCCAGCGTGGCGGTCTGGCCCATGCTCTGGAACTTTTGCAGCTCACCGAGATTGCCGCTGGCGATCTGGCTAGCCACCTTGTCGTCGAATTCCTTCGCCCAGTCGTATGCCTTGTCAGGACCTGCGCCCCATTGCATGGCGCGCAGGTTGTGCACGATGTTGCCACTGCCGACGATCAGTACGCCATAGTCGCGCAGCTTTGCCAACTGCTGGCCGACGGCGAAGTGCTCGGCCGGCGGGCGGCTGTAGTCCATGCTCAGTTGCAGCACTGGAATAGCGGCGGCAGGAAACATCGGCTTCAGCACCGCCCACGCGCCGTGGTCGAGCCCCCATTCCCGGTCGTCCAGCCCGATCGGCGGCGAGCTGACAGATTTGGCGATCTCTCCCGCAGCCGCCGGCGCGCCTGGCGCCGGGTACTGCTGATCGAATAGCGCCTGCGGAAAACCACCGAAATCATGGATGGTGCGAGGCTGTGTCATCGCGGTCAGGTGCCAGCCGCGCGTCAGCCAGTGAGCAGACACACAAAGGATCAATTGCGGCTGCGGGTGGCTGCCGCCAGTGCCGAATGATTGCCCGAGACTTTGCCAGCTCCGGCGCCAGGCGTTGTCCTCAATGGCGTTCATCGGGCTGCCGTGCCCGAGGAACACCACAGGCATGCGTGGCGATTTCTTCAGCGTGGTAAATCCGGCCGCGGAGGCAGGGGCGGCGTCAGAAGCAGTGGACATCATGGCGGAGGTAACAAGTGGGATGACGGCAGAAGCGCTGACAGTAAAGCTCCCAGCGACTGAGATGGTGCGAAGTGCGTCACGTCGAAGCATCGGGCTGGCTGCGGCGCGATCACCGCGCAAGTCACAAACATAGCATCAATTTTGCCGCACCCCGTGCTTCGCCCGTGGTCACCGATTGTCGGTGAATACCCATGTCGGGAATGAGGCGTCCGTCATGGCAGTGTGGCAGCCCCAGTGATTTCCCGCTGGCACGGTGCCTGCGTGGTTTGCGACAATAAATCAGGAACATTTAACTAGTGACGCGGTCCACTGGATCGCAACCGTCTCTCTCTCAAGGCAGCAACATCGACATGAAATCCATCCCGGAAACTCGCGCGCGGCAGGCTGCACTGGCTCGACCAGCCGACACGGACGATGAATCCGCCTTGGCGCCACGCATTGATCGCCGACAGAATATTCTTGACGCATCACAGCGATTGTTTGCCCGACTCGGTTACCACGCGGTGACCATTCGTCAGATTGCCGAGGAAGCTCACGTGCCGTTGGCGCTGGTGGGTTACTACTTTGGGCAGAAGCAGGAGCTTTACGATGCCATTTTTGGGCACTGGAGCGGTATCGTCCGCGAGCGCCTGACAGACATTCAGGCAGCATTGGAGCCCGTCGGTGGTGACCGCCTTGCCCGAATAGTCGATGCGCTGGTGCTGCCGTCTGCGCGACTGCGCGAAACCCCCGAGGGGCGCTCCTATGCCTTGCTGGTCACGCGTGGACTCAGCCAGCAGGGGCAGGAAGAAGATCGCGCCATCCGTGAGTTTTTTGATCCCCTCGCACGGGAATTCATCAATGCGATGCACGAGGTGCTGTTAGTCGAATGGCCTGACGCCACGCGTGTACAGACGGCGTGGTGCTATCAGTTCGCGCTCGGTGCCTTGTTGCACCACCTGAGCGATCAACGCATCGAACGTTTGTCAGGTGGTGTCGCGGTACCGTCGGACCCGTCGGTTGCGAACCAGTTGAGTGCCTTCATCGCGTGCGGCATTCGCGGGGCGATGGCATCGTTCGCGCGCAAGGCGGCTGAGCAGGCGACCGGGGCTTGACGCGTCATGGTAAGCCTTCACACAGTTTCCGGGAGCGCGTTCCCTGAGTCATTGCCGGGGACCTGGCTCGCGTGTGCTGCGGACACGGACGATGGTTGCTGCAAGCTTCGCAGCAACCTGTCTTGACGTTGCGAGCGTAGGCACTGCGGCCCGGCGCTGCATCATTCCGAAAACACTCGCCCAAACCGCCAGCTACTCCGGCACACAGAACGCGATGCCCTCGTTTACCCATCCAGGCAAATTTTCCTGACCTAGGAGTCTGCGCGGCAGAAGGTTTCCGCGATGGGGGCATTGGCGTTTAGGGGCATTGTGGTCGCGGCGGTCGACGGTGGGGCGATCTTTTTTGCAACTTGGGCTCGCATCGCGTGCGAAGG
>Ga0116193_1001931_pt1 | contig 16369 bp, 15 predicted proteins | sample AD_UKC115_MetaG_FD_89892 | JGI IMG/M metagenome (GOLD analysis project Ga0116193, IMG submission 89892) | Active sludge microbial communities of municipal wastewater-treating anaerobic digesters from Hong Kong - AD_UKC115_MetaG | ecosystem: Engineered > Bioreactor > Anaerobic > Digestate... | reverse complement strand
GCCGGATAGCATCGCGCCAGCCCGTTGGCCACCACGGCAATGGTGCGACCGCCATGCTTAATGGCTGAGGCATGCGCGGCGGCATCAATGCCAAAGGCCAGCCCGGAGACAATGACAATTCCCGCCTGCACCAAGTCGCGCACCACTCCATCGGTCGCAATCCGCCCATAGGTGGTGGACATGCGCGACCCCACGATGGCAATGGCGAATCGATCAGCTTTTTCAAGCGTGCCACGCACATATAGAAGCGGTGGCGGGAGGAAGGAATGACGGAGGTTTACTGGATAGTCATCGTCAAAAAGCGTGAGAACGCGAACGCCGTGCTCCTCGATGAGAGCCTTCTCGCGCGCCAGCTCGATCAGGTCAGCATGCCGCATGAGATTTTCGCTGGCGACAATGTCCATGCCAGGAACGCGCTGCAGTGCGCGCACGCCTGCGCCCAGCGCCGCCTCGGGGCTGCCAAAAGCCTCGATCAAGCGATGGAATCGCATGCGCCCGATCTCTGGCACAAGGCGCAGGATCAGCCATGCGTCGTGATCCACGGGCTTTCCCACGCCGGCATTCCTCGTTCTTTATTTCTTGATTTGATCCACTTGCCAGATCGTATTCAGCATGGCATTGCGGTCATCGGGACTGTCGCCAATGACCAGAATGACCAAGTTCCAGTCATCCGCAATTTGCAGCTTCTCGGAAATCGTCTGCGCCTGCGGCGGAAGTGCCGCCGTCCATGTGCGGAATTTATTCACCGCATCATCGGCTTCCTTCGCGGAGGGCATGATATAATAATACACTAACAGTTTACGCCCCGCATCTCCCACCTTATAGCTTTCCATGCCTTTGTCTGTGGCCTTGGCCACCCAGTCAAACGTCGCCTGATCCTGTGATCCGGTAATTTGCATCAGCCAGGCCGGTGTTTCATCGGCGGTTTTGGGCGTATTAGGAAAGTTGGCCGAAGAATAGTCCGGAAATTTTTGCGTCGGTTCGCCAGAGCGGCCGAACTCCTTGGCTTCCGCCAGCGTACGCCAGTTCACCTTGACAATGTAAGGGCGGACGATGCTTTCGATGGCCCAATACACCGGCTTCTGCAGCGGGCCAATATCGCGCAGTGCCCCATACGAGAACACGCCCATCATCGGCAAGCCAACCAGCACAATCAGTATCGCCCCAATGATGAGGATGCCTCGCAGCATGTTGCTGTTATAGAGATTGGCGAAATAGCGAGCCATGGCTTTCTTGGCCTGCATCGAACGCCATTGGCTGGGCGTGATCTTGGCAATTTCGTTTTGCTTCTCCTCCAGATTGCCAATCGTTTCGTTCAGCAGCAGATAGCTTTCGTGCCATTCGATTTGCATTTTGCGGATATCGGCAGGGGGCATGCGGTTCAGGTGGCGCAGCGTGATGGAACGGATCACGTTATCGAGCATGCCTTGAGCGATGGCCGATTGCCCGCCTTCCTCCACGGTCTCGAGAAAGGTGTCGTGCAACATGGCAATGCGGCTTTTCAGGTCGAGAAACTTCTTTTCGTTATCCGGAACAAGCCCTTCGCCCTTGACGGCAGCTTCAAAGTACTGCTGGAAAAGTCCCCATAATTTTAATAAGGCGCGGCAATCAGTTAACCGACGTTCCAAAGCCTGGTCAATCATTCCGAAATTTCTCCAGAGGATGCATACACCATTGTCGAGATCGCATGCGAAATGGACGAGAAACGGTGTTTGCCAGAAACAACATTCAAAGGAAACGAATACTCCAGCTGAACCGTCATGTCTAGAGCGGATTCTTTCGCTTAAGAGCGGTTCATCTGATCCTGGTCAAATATAAATCGGAAGAACCCGTCGAAACGAGTCCTTCCGATTGTTCCCGCTGATAAGACTGTTTGATAAGCCAATTTGTTGGCTGGAAGGCAATTTATTTTGAAACCAACTCGACCATTTCGAACATCGGCATAAACATTGAAATCACGATAAAACCGACAACCACGCCCAGAAACACAATCAGGATCGGTTCGATAAGAGAGGTCAAACTGGCCACTGTGTTATCCACCTGGTCTTCATAGAACTCCGCAATTTTCGAAAGCATCGTTTCCAGCGCGCCGGTGCGCTCGCCGACATCGATCATGCGCGTCACCATGACGGGGAAAACTCCGCTTTCCACCAGCGGCTTGGAAATAGATTCGCCGCTTTGAATGCTGGAACGCGTGCGATAGACCGCTTCTTCAATCAGCACATTGCCAGAACTCTTGGCCACAATATCCAGCGCCGAAAGGATGTTGACGCCCGATTTGATCAATGTCCCCAGCGTGCGCGAAAACCGCGCAATGGCAACCTTCAAGAACAGCGGGCCAAAGACCGGCAAACGCAATTTCAGACTATCCAGCGCCTTGCGCCCATGGGCTGTACGCCGCCATTGCGTCAGGATGATGACTACAGCGGCAATGATGCCAATGATGATCAGGTAATGATGCTGAATGAAATAACTCATTCCCAGGGTGATGCGAGTCACCAGCGGCAGATCGCCGCCAAGGTCCTCGAAAATCCCTTCGAATACGGGAACCACGCGGACCAACAGGAAGACGGTGATGGCGCAGGCAATCACGCTGACGGTGGCCGGGTAAGTGATGGCGGAACGAATCTTCCGCTGCAACGCCACGGTCTTTTCCAGATATCCCGCCACCTGGTCGAGGATGGCATCGAGCATACCGGCGGCTTCGCCGGCGCGCACCATGCTGATGTAAAACATATTAAATACGCGCGGATGTTTTTGCAGCGCCTCCGTCAGCGACGAGCCGCTTTCCACATCCTTCTGGACCGTGGCCAGCGTATTCTTCAATTCCACCTTGTCGCATTGCTCGGAAAGAATGTTCAGAACCTCGATCAGCGGCAAACCGGCGCGAATCATTGTGGAGAATTGGCGCGAGACAATCACCAGATCGTCCAGTTTGGTTCGACCGCCTTTTCGCTTTTGCCGCCGGCGGGAAGCCGACGCAGACGCCATGCTGTTCAATTGAATCGACGTGGTGGTCAACCCTTTTTCGCGCAGCATTTTCACCACAGCCGACTGGTTCACGCCATCGGCGGTGCCACTGATCAATTTCCCCTGCGCACTGCGGGCAATGTACTGATACACAGGCATAGAAATATCCTTTTACAGCAGTTGCGCCTGCCCTACCGCAGATCCGCCGCGGTAACGGCTAGAACTTCCTCCACTGTCGTTAGTCCTTCGCGAATCTTGCGCACACCGGCCATGCGCAAGCTGATCATGCCCTCGGCCAGTGCGGCTTGCTTCAGGTGCATGGAACTGACGCCCTGGATCACCAGGTCGCGCAGATTATCGGTCATGACCAGCACCTCATATAAAGCCAGTCGCCCCTTGTAACCAGTGCCATGGCAGCGCGAGCACCCCACGCCATGATAAAAGCGTATATCGGCCGCGGAGCCGTTCAGGTTAAGCGCCTGCATAATATCAGGCGGGGGCTGGGTGAGATCCTTGCAGTTTTCGCAAATGCGCCGCACGAGGCGCTGCGCCACAATCATATTTACCGAAGCCGTGACCAGGAATGGCTCCACGCCCATGTTGGTCAGGCGATGAATGGTTCCTGGCGCGTCGTTTGTGTGCAATGTCGCGAAAACGAGGTGACCGGTCAAAGCGGCCTTGACCGCGATTTCAGCAGTTTCCAAATCGCGGATTTCGCCAATCATCATAATGTCCGGATCCTGGCGCAGAAAGGACTTCAACCCTTCGGCAAAGGTCAACCCGATTTCATGCTTCACCTGAACCTGATTAATGCCCTTCAACTGGTATTCAACAGGATCCTCAATGGTGGTAATGTTCTTGGTGGGCGTATTGATCGTGGATAGCGCGGTGTAAAGTGTGGTGGATTTTCCACTTCCCGTGGGGCCGGTCACAAGGATCATCCCCCACGGCAAACGAATCTGCTGCTCAAAAATCTTGAGGATATCCGGCTCAAAGCCAAGGTCGGTCAGGCCCAGACTGATGCTCGACTGGTTGAGAATGCGGATAACAATCTTCTCGCCATGAACCGTGGGACAGGAGGACACGCGGAAATCAATGGCTTGATTGTCCACTTTCACCTTAAAACGGCCGTCTTGCGGCAAGCGCTTTTCGGCAATATCCATATCTGAAAGAATTTTGATACGCGAGATGATGGCATTTTGAAACTTCTTGGGCGGCGGCGTCATTTCCTGCAAAACGCCATCCACGCGATACCGCAGCCGGATTTCCTTTTCATAAGGTTCAAAATGAATATCGCTTGCCTTCATTTTGATGGCTTCATGAACAATCAGGTTGACCAGCTGAATGACCGGGGCATCATCGGCTTGAATCGACAAGTCATTATCGACCGTTTCGCCATTCGAAAAGCCTTCGTCCCTGGCTAAATCGGTGATTGGCAGATCATCCTCGTACGTGATCTCCTTCACCTGGTTGCCAAAGGCATCTTCCTTCTCTGAATAATATTTGCGAATGGCCTCATCAATATCAGTTTCGAAACTGATCACGGGCACAATTTGCGATTTGGTGAGCAGGCGCAATTCGTCCAGCAGGTAAATATTCGAAGGATCGGCCAAGGCAATGGTCAGCGTGTCACCCGTGCGGTCCACCGGCACAATTCGGTATTTTTTGACCAGCGCCACGGGAATGCTTTGCAAGACTTCTTCATCGATTTCATATTGCGAAAGCGTGATAAAGGGCACATTGAGGTGCTTTCCCAATACCGCGGCAATATCCCATTCCGAGGCCAATCCGCGTTGCTGCAGGATAGAGCCCAGGCTGCCGCCGCCGTTTTTCTGCTCCTCCAGGGCCTCATCCAAATCCTGCAGGGAGATGAGGTTGTCCTTGACCAGCATTTCCCCCAGTTTTCGCTCTAACATTATAGGCATCCTGAACCCTGCCTGGAATCTACATAAGCTGTGGTTGCCCAGCGCACACTCCAGGCAACCGGAAACGCACCGAGGAGGGCTGATGCATCTCCCCTGGTTTCATATCGACAGCCTACGGCCACTGATCAACAAAAGAGTCAAACTTGGCAACAAAAACTTTGCGCCTTTTTTTTGTACCAAAAAAGTCGAAGCAGTGAAATAAAAAATCAACAGAACAGGCTTGAACTTCTAAAGTCGGCCTAAATCAGTTCGTGCTCGTGCTCGTGCTCGTGCTCGTCATCGTAATCGGCTGTTTCCGTTTTCCACGGTTTCGATGCCACCGGACTGAGTGCTCCCCCGAAAGACTACAGAAAGTTCCTGGGGCTTGAACCTTTTCAAACGAAATACTTTCGACTGAGTGCAATGAGGGCCGGCCCATGCGCATCTGCGCCGCAGAGCTTTCGAATGGGTGTATTTCACCTTTGAAAAAGACACAGATTCCGCGCCGCCACGCGCTTTATTTGCGCAAATGGCCGTCGCCAAAGACGATGAATTTGCTGGTGGTCAGTTCGCGAAGGCCCATAGGACCGCGAGCGTGCAATTTATCCGTGGAAATCCCGATCTCGCATCCCAATCCGAAAACCTCGCCATCAGACAAGCGCGTCGAGGCATTGATGAACACGCAGGCGCTGTCCACGGCCGTCAGGAACCGCATGGCTTTGCGATGATTTTCCGTCACAATCGTTTCAGTATGATGCGAGCTGTATTGATTGATCAGATTGACCGCCTCTTCAAACGAGGCGACCACGCGCACAGCCATGATCAGGTCGAGGTATTCCTCAGACCAATCCTCCTCCGTGGCGGGTTTGGCCTGCGGGAAGGCCGCGCAAACGCGCTCATCGCCGCGAATCTCGACACCTTTTTCGGCCAGCGCGACAAGAATGCGCGGCAGAAAATTCTGCGCTAATGATTCATGCACCAGGAGCGTTTCGGCGGCATTGCACACTCCGGGGCGTTGCGTCTTGGCATTGATCACGATCTGCTCGGCCATGCCCAAATCCGCCTCAGCATCCACATAGACGAAACAATTGCCGTCGAGGTGCTTGATCACGGGAATGCGGGAGTTGGCCATGACATTCTCGATCAATGAACGCCCACCGCGCGGGATGATCAAGTCGATCATTCCATCCAGCGAGAGCATTTCATTGACCAGCGCGCGGTCGGTGTCCTGAATCAATTGCATAGCATTGGCGGGCAAACCCGCGCTCTCGGCTGCCTCGGCCATGACGGCGGCAATGGCACGGTTGGAATGAATCGCCTCGGATCCGCCGCGAAGAATTACCGCATTGCCGGATTTGATGCACAACCCGGCGGCATCGGAAGTGACGTTCGGACGCGATTCGTAAATGAATCCAATCACGCCAAAGGGCATGCGCATGCGCCCGACTTTAAATCCAGCCGGGCGGGTCACCACATCGTAAATTTCGCCGACCGGATCGGGCAGCAGCGCTACCTGCCGCAAGGAATCGGCCATCTGGCCGATGACTTTATCAGAGAGCTCCAGCCGACCGAGCATGGCCTTGGAAAGGCCCTTGGCCTCGCCTGCCTGCAAGTCTTTCGCATTCTCGGCCTGCAATTGCGTTTTGTTTGCCAGCAAAGCCTCGGCCATGGCGCGCAAAGCGCCATTCTTCACTTCGCCCGTGGTCTCCACCAGCTGCGCCGCGGCCATGCGCGCCTTTTGCGCCATTTCCCGAACAGTCATGAAATCACCCTCATTGCTTATTCTGAAAACAATCGTGACAAATCAATGGCAAGTCCTTCAAAAATCCGCACCGGCATCTGATCTTCAGCCGAAAAGAGCTCCGCACGCCCCCACTTGTTATTGCTGTTTAGATAACGCGCGGTGATCGTTTTGCCCCATGGATCAACAATGAGATAACAGCGAACCTTGTGCTTCTCATATAGCGCCAGTTTCTCATTCATATCCTTTCCGGACGTTGATTCCGAAAGAATTTCTATAGCCAGGTCCGGTGCGCCTTTTAATCCGCGCCTGTCGAGTTTTGCCTGATCGCAAATCACCACCAGATCCGGCTGTACGACAGTGTCGATTTGATCATCACTATCGGCCAGATCACGCGGCAGGCGAACATCGAATGGAGCCGCAAAGACCTGACAAGGCTTGCCCTCGAAATAATTGATTAACAAAGCCGTTAGACGCGCGGATATCCGCTGATGTGCCGTTAGAGGTGCGGGCGTCATGTCGTACGCCCGCCCCTCGATCAGTTCCCATCGTTCATTCTCAGGCCACTTCAGGTAATCAGCGTATGTATAATGCTCACATTGCGGATCAGGGATGCTCATTTGTATCCCTCATTCAGGTTTTTTCTTATTCTCCGGAATTCTCTTCCTCATCGACATCCAGCGCCGGCGGTTCTTCAGTTTCTGCTTCCTCTTCCTCCACACCATCGACATCTTCATCGGGTTCATCGGATTCGGTATCGTCCACCTCGGCCTCGTCCACTTCATCCTCATCAGCCATGTGGCTGGTGGAGACCTTTGCGCGCTGTGGCTTGAAATCAAATGTCTCTGGCGCCCCGGAGGATTCCGCGCGGTATTTTGCCGGGGGCGGCTGAACAGATCGATTCCCCTGCACGGTTTCCATCAACTGCATCAACTGCCGCAGCGCCTGATTCACCGCACGGGCATCCGGGAAAACCTTCGCCACATCAGCATCGATCATCACTGGGCGCGCCGCGCCAATGTTTCCCATGCTTCGCGACTCGGCGCGAGCGGGGCGATCGGCAGGCGCTTCGCGCCGTGGACGATCTTCAAAACGAGCCGGGCGATCAAAACTTCGCCCTCCGCCCTGGCGTTCCTCACGTCCATAGCTGGCACGATCACGCCGCTCAAATCCACCGCCGCGTTCTTCACGAGGTTTGCCATACCCGCCGCCATAGCCGCCACCGCCACGCTCTTCGCGGGGTTTGCCATAACCACCGCCATAGCCGCCACCGCCGCGTTCTTCACGGCGACCACCGTAGCCGCCACGCTCTTCGCGCGGCTTGCCATACCCACCGCCGTAGCCGCCACCGCCGCGTTCCTCGCGCCGGCCGCCATACCCGCCGCCACGATCTTCCCGGCGATTGCCATAGTTGCCACGATCATCATCCTGGCGCGGGGAGAAGCGTCGTGGCCCGAAATCGCCTTCTTCGCCGCGCGGCTTGAACCGGCGCGGCCCTTCCTCATCGCGACGTCCGAATCGCGGTCCCGAGTCCTCGCGTCGGGGCGAAAAACGCGCGGGGCCTGCGCCTTCTTCATCACGGCGCGGCTTGAACGGCTTCCTGAATCCACCCGCTCCAGCGGGCTTTCCTGCGCGTTTGGGTTTGTTGAACATTCTGCTTTCGCTTTCAACTGCTTCGGGTGCGCGGGATTGGCAGGCTTGTCGCCGCCGCTCTCCGCCCTGCTTTTTTACTGTAAATCCAGCACCACCATATTATCGCGGTGCACGACTTCATCATAGCGGCTTTCGCCGAGAATCGCCTCAATTTCTGAGGTTTTATGGCCACGAATGCGCTCTATTTCCACCGAGGAGTAGTTTGTCAGCCCTTTGGCGAAACAGCGGCCATCCGGATCACAAATTTCAACGACATCGCCTTCGCGGAACAACCCCTTTACAAACTTTACTCCTGCCGGCAACAGGCTCTTTTTATCCTGCACGAGTGCGCGGCGCGCGCCGGCATCCACCACCAATCGCCGCGAATGGGTATTGGCCCCGAGCGCAATCCAGCGTTCGCGCGCATTCAGATGCGCCTCGGTCGGCGGTTCAAACCGAGTGCCAATGCTTTCGCCCCGCACAATGCGCCGCAAGTTTTCCGGCTCACGGCCATAACTGATGACCACCGGAATACCCGCGCGCGTCGCCGCTTGCGCGGCCATGATTTTAGAGCGCATTCCGCCGCTGCCCAGCGAAGAAGTCGTGCAACTGGCCATCGCCTCGACGCCAGTTGTTGCGCTGGTCACCAGCGGGACCACCTTTGCCTCCGGATTGGTTCGCGGATCGCAGTCAAACAATCCCTCGACATCCGAAAAGATCGCCAGCAGATCAGCCTGTGTTTTGGAGGCAATAATGGCCGAAAGGATATCGTTATCGCCAAACGCGAGTTCATCAACCACCACGGTATCATTTTCGTTGATGATAGGAACGATGCCCATATCCAGCAGGCGGTGCAGGCAATTGCGAATATTCAAATGGCGCCGCCGGTCGTCCATATCGCCGCGCGTCAGAAGCACTTGCGCGACATGATAGCCGCGCCGGCGGAATTGCGCTCCATACACGCCCATCAGCAGCCCCTGCCCCACGGCGGCCATGGCCTGTTTGTCCGGCAGATTGGTGGGGCGGCCAGGCAGATTCATCTCCCCCACGCCCGCGCCTACGGCTCCGGAGGTGACGATGACGATCTCATGCCCTTCATCTTTCAAATCGCACAGCAACTCCACCCAGCGGCCGATGAGTTCCTCATTCAGACGCGCGTTGGACAAAGTCAAAATGGCGGTGCCAAATTTGACAACGATGCGTTTGAGAGAGTTGTTAATTCTGCTTTGTCCTGTCATGGTGTGCGTTCACATAAGTATGCAGTCAATTGTGGTGCAGGCTTCCAGCCTGCAGCCTTTCACGTGAATTCTATATGATACAGGCAGGCGGCCTGCACCACAATAGAATCAAAAGAATCAAAAATTTGAATATCCGAAATACGCAAAATTATAAAAGGATTTTGAGCAATTTTCCCCGCAAGTCCTCAATCCCCTCTCCGCTAGCTGAAGAGATAACCACCGGCTCAAATCCTTCCTCGAGGAAGCGCTGCACAATATCGGCCCTTTCCTCATCCGAGCACAAATCGGCCTTGCTCAGCACCAGCAGCCGCTGCTTTTGCGCTAGCACATCGCTATAAGCGCGCAATTCCGCTTCAATCAAGTCCCACTGGTAGCGCATTTCCTCGAAACTGGGCGCCTTGCCATCGCACGAGAATGGAACCAGATGGGCAATGATTTTTGTCCGCTCAATGTGGCGCAGGAAACGATGCCCCAATCCCTCGCCATGGCTGGCCCCTTCAATCAAGCCCGGCAAATCCGCCAGCGTCACATGCCGCCCCAATTCATCCTCCATCACACCGAGATTGGGGTGAAGCGTGGTGAATGGATACGGCGCAATTTTCGGTTCAGCCGCAGTCAGCGTTTTGAGCAGCGTTGATTTTCCGGCATTGGGCAAGCCGACTAGCCCGACATCGGCAATCTGCTTTAATTCAATGACAAGCGTCTTTTCCTCGCCCGGCCATCCCGGATCACACCGGTGCGGCGTGCGGTTGGTCGAGGTGGCATAATGCTGGTTGCCGAAACCGCCGTCTCCACCTTTGGCCACAATCAGCCGCTGGCCGACCGTCGTCAAATCGCCGATAATCTCTTCCGACCCTTCTTCATAAATAACCGAACCCAGCGGCAGTTTAACAATTACATCCTCACCATTGGCTCCAGTCTTATTAGCGCCTGATCCATGCGCGCCGCGCTCAGCATGCAGATTCGATTGCATGCGCAAATCCAGCAAGGTGGCCAAATTGCTGTCGGCTTCAAAAATAATGTCGCCGCCTTTGCCGCCATCGCCCCCATTGGGGCCGCCGCGCGGGACATATTTCTCGCGCCGAAACGAGCAGCAGCCATTGCCGCCATCCCCTGCCTTCACATGCACCTTGACGTAATCAACAAACATAACTCTTCCCGTTAAACAAAACAGGCGGCTTTTCAGCCGCCTGCTCGGATGATCAAAATGTTGCCGGGCGCGCAGCCGCTTACAGGCTATTCCGCAGCCGGAAGCGGTTCAACGCTAATGTAACGGCGTCCCTGACGCGCGGAATACTGCACCACGCCGTCAACCTTCGCAAACAGCGTGAAATCACTGCCCTGGCCGACATTGGCGCCGGGCCAGAATTTGCTGCCGCGCTGGCGCACCAGAATATTGCCGCCGCCAACCGACTGGCCAGCGAACGCCTTGCAGCCCAAGCGTTTGCCCGAGGTGTCGCGACCATTTCGTGAACTGCCTACACCTTTTTTATGTGCCATTTCACTGTCTCCTGAAAATTCAAGCGCAACGCCCGATAGCGCCTGCGATCATGTTATTCCTGGGCAGCCGCCTGCTGCTCGGCCTGCAGTTCCTCGCCCTTTAGGCTGATCTTCTGAATCAGCACTTCGGTAAAATCGTGGCGATAGCCCTGCGTGCGCGAAAAGCCCTTGCGCCGCTTGTACTTGTAAATGCGGATCTTCGGCCCGCGCAGGTGGCGAACCACCTTGCCCTCGACCAGTGCATCGGCCACCAGCGGCGATCCGACGGTGGTCTGTCCGCCATGATTAACTAGCAGAACTTCCCCTAATTGAATGGGTGAACCGACCTCGGCCTGTCGGCGATCCAGACGCACGACCTCCCCCTTGGTGATTCGGTGCTGGCGCCCATCAGTGCGAATTACGGCATACATTGTCAGTCCACTCCTTGTCAAAACAGGGCCGCTGCCCTGAATTGATTCAACTTAACCAATTCGTCCACGTCGTGGAATTTGCTTTTAGACTATAGCTGCAGCTGAAAATCAATGGCAAAATGCCCTTCATGCCTTTTTGATCTACTCTTTTTACTGCATGCGCGGCGAAAGAACCGGATAGTCCCGCTGCAAGCGCATGCGCGCCCAGGACGCTGCGCCATGCACAATGGCATCATCGCCCAATTGCGCCGGAACAATTTTCAGCACTTTGCGATTGGCCTCAAACGTCCAATTCAACGCTACCGTGGAGGCAATTTTAACGTATTCCTGCCCCAGCGCGTCCACCACTCCACCGCCAAGCACAATCATCTCCGGGCTCAGGATGTTCGCGAGCGAACCTAATCCCATGCCCAGAATCTCGGCGGCTTCGTTGACAATGCGCCGCACCAGGCGGTCGCCTTCTGCAAAGGCCTTTGACAAAGCCTTGGAGCGCACCGCCGGCGGATTGCCCTTGAACTTGCCGGCCAACTGGCTTTTCTCCCCTTTTTGAATGGCCTTGTACAAGGTATTAGAAATTGCGGTGCGACTGGCCATCGCCTCCAAACAGCCGCGATTGCCGCAGCCGCACTTCGGCCCGCCCATCTGCACAACCATGTGGCCGATTTCTCCTGCCACGCGCCCGCTGCCCTCATACAATTGGTTGTCCAACACCAATCCTCCGCCAATGCCGGTGCCCACAAAAACGCCAATCATGTTGGAAACACCCTGGCCGGCCCCTCGTGTCCATTCCCCGAACACGCCCATATTCGCGTCATTGCCTACGTAACAGGGACAACCGAAAGCGTCGCCCAGCTTTTGGGCCAGCGCGAAATTGCGCAATGGCATGTTGGGCGAAAACAGGATTGTGCCTGAATCGGGATCCAATGTTCCAGGTGCTCCGACACCAATGGCTTGCAGCATTCCTTTTTCAACCTCGGCTTGGGCCATGGCGCCTTCGACGGCGGAGATGATGGCCTGAAAAATTCCTTCTTCACTGTTAATGCGCTGAGTTCTTTCCTTTTCACGTCCAAGGATTTCGCCCTTGGCAGTAATGACACAGGCCAGCACTTTTGTCCCACCCAGATCAATGCCTACAACCAGTCCCGAATCTGCCATAAACCGACTCCTGATGAGGGGATGGAATGCAGGTTCATTGTGCATAGTTTCCTCGTCCTGTCGCAAGTCAGATCGCTGCGCAATTGTGAACTTGTGGATGACTGATTCTGCTGGTCTTTTTATTCAACTTGCCCTTCATGATTTAGTCGGAAAACCCTTGCCAATTGTTTAGGTGAACCCCTGATCGCCAGTTTTTCCCTTCATGATACACTGATCCCATCGCAAGAGGCAGGCGCCGTCGTGCTAGAGTCTGCCCTGTATTGGAGGCAGCTGAGATGGATGAAAAAAATGAAGATCTGACACCCTCGGAGAACATGGAAGAGTCCTGCGAGTCCTGCGGCTGTCAGGACGTTAGTGGCGAAACTTCCAGCATGTCGAGTAATGAAGAGGTGTCAATAGCGGCAAATTCTCCCCAGGCGTCTGGAACCCAGGGGGAGCAGATGGAAGAGACGCAAATGCCGGAGGCTAGCTCTCAGGTGCAGGAGCTTTCGCAAAAAGCCGACGAGGCATTGAATAAGACCACCGCCGTGGTGAACAAGGCCGCTGAAGAAGTCCAGAAGGCTACTCATGATGTCGGTGATTTTATTACCGAGTCGAGCACCCAGGTCGCGGAGACGCTGACGAATGTTTCCCAGTGCTTGCATAAAACTGCGCAAGACATGACCCAGCATGAGCATCCGGTTTTTGGGCGGTATGTGCGAAGCGCCGCAGAGACCATGGAGCGATTCTCCGATAGTTTGCGCCACAAGGATTTGGATTTCTTTGTGGATCGCACCGAGGAACTGGCTCGCCATCAGCCTGGCATCTTTTTGGGCAGTGCGTTCACGGTTGGTTTTGCCATCGGGCGGTATTTGAAGGGCAAGTCCTCAGATATCACCGAATCGATTCGCCAGAAGACGCACGAGGTAGTGCAAAGCGCCGGCATTTCCACGAGTGATCAGGAACATGAAGACACATCGGGAACCTGGCATTAAGCCGGTCAGAAAGGAGTTTGCACGAATGTCAGAGTACAAACCTGAAGAGTCGGCGGAAAATCCATCGACCGATTATACGCAAAATGAAGGCGGCTATTCCTCGTCAAAGGATTACAGCGCGGACGATTTCAACAAGGGCAGTTATAGCCAGAGCACTTATGGCGATGGATTTGAAACAAAAATAGAGACGGAACCGGCCACAAATGTCGGCCATCGCGCCTATGGGCATAATGGACACAATGGGTTTGCCACGCACCGCACCAGCGATCGCATAACCCTGATGGATATGTTCTCCCGCCTGGGCGAGGAAAGCCGCACGCTGATGCTGCTGGAATTGAAGCTAGCCAAGGCCGAGATCGTTGAGAAGATCAATGTCATTCAGCGTGCTGTCATATCCATGGCCGCCGGCAGCCTGATCCTTTATGCCGGCTTCCTGACACTGATAGCCTGCGCCTGCGCCGCGCTTTCGCTGATTTGGCCGGTGTGGCTGTCCACGCTGGTCGTTGGCATTGTCGTCTGTGTCATTGGCGGCGTCATGCTGGGTGTCGGAAAGTCCAGGATGAGCAGCGAGAACCTCGAATTGAGACATACATCGCAGACACTGCGGGAGGAAAAGCAATGGGTGAAATCACAGGTGAAATGAAGGGCGAGATGAAGCGCCAGCAGTTGTGGAATGAAGACAACGTGTATCACAGCGCAGAGCTGGAAGATCGCGTTCGCTCGGCTGATCATAAGAAGGCCAGCGAAATTCGGCGCGACTTGGAGCGCACTCGCGTCGATCTGGACAACACCATGCGCAGGCTGCGAACCCGCCTCGAGTGGAGCGAACTGGCCAGCGAGGCTTTTGAGACAACCAAGGATTATGTCATCCGCAAGGAACCGGACTTTAAGGGCATGGCCAAACGCAACGTTGGTCCTCTGGCTTTAATGGCGGCTTCACTAGGATGGATGATTTATCGTGGAACCCACGACGGCTACAGCAATGGCATGAGCAGCGATGGTTCGGGCACAATGGACACCATGAAGGAAAAGGGCAGCCAGTTGAAGGAAAAGGGATCACAAATGCTGAGCAGCCTGAAACAAAAAGCCACCGATGCCATGCACTCATTGCGTGACAAATCATCTGGCGCGATGGATTCCATGAAAGAAAAAACCTCGGAGTCAATGGATTCCCTTTCCGAATCGGTGGGATCGCTGAAGGATAGCGCCTCCGAAAAGATCGGCTCGATGAAGGATCGGGCGACGGACAAGGTCTCTTCGATGAAGGACCTCACCGTCCAGAAGATCTCCGATACGAGCGAGGCTGCGAAGGAGAAACTTGTCGAGACAGGTCATGCCGCGAAGGAAAAACTGCATGACATCTCCGACAAGGTGGCCACCGGCACGCGCCGCGGCGCGGTGTACGCCCGCGACCAGTTCTCGGAAAAACTGCAAACCAACCCGCTGACTGTGGGCGCGGTGGTACTGGCCGTCGGGGCTGCGTGTGGATTGGCCGTTCCCCTTACGCATCAGGAAGAACGGATGTTCGGATCGACAGGCGATCAGCCGGACGTTCCGAACATGCCCGGCTCCCAGGGAATGACCCACGATGCGGGTCAGGATCTGGGCGCCGGATCGAACTATCAGGAAGGTGATGAATTACTGTAAGAAACTGAACCGCAGTGGAACACAGTAAATCGGAACAAACGAGTGAGCCGGGAGGAGCGATCCTTCCGGCTCGCTGATTTTGTAGGGTGGGTCTTGACCCACCATGGCTATGTTTATGCTAATTGTTAACCCTGTAATGGTGGGTCAAGACCCACCCTACGCTTCTTTGCGGTAATGATCTTTCACATAATTTTCTACAATCTGTTCAAAAGCACGGGCTAATTCCTCTGGCGCTCCTTGAAGCGTTGTGGCTTGCTTGCCATCGATAAAGACTGGACAGGATGGCTGCTCGCCTGTTCCTGGCAAGCTAATGCCTATATTTACTGCGCGAGATTCCCCAGGGCCATTCACAATGCATCCCATCACCGCCAGCGTCATATTTTCAAAGCCGCTATATTGACGCTTCCATTCGGGAATGCGGCGGCGAATGTAATTCTGAACGCTTTCGGCCAGTTCCTGAAAGACGGTGCTGGTGGTACGCCCGCATCCAGGGCATGAGGTGATGGAGGGACTGAAGGAACGCAGGCCAAGTGCCTGCAGCAATTCGCAAGCGGTGTGCACTTCTTCACAGCGGTCCCCATCGGGACGCGGCGTCAATGATACGCGAATTGTATCGCCAATCCCCTCTTCCAGCAGCACCCCCATCGCTGCGGTGGACCAGACGATGCCTTTCAAACCCAATCCCGCTTCTGTCAGTCCCAGATGAAGCGGCTGGCGCGTGCGCCACGACAATTCGCGGTAAAGACTGATTAGGTGGCGCGGCACGGAAGACTTGGCCGAGAGGATGATTTGATCTTCGCGCAGACCTGTTTCGAGAGCTAGTTCGGTGGATTGCAACGCTGAAAGGATCATGCACTCATTGAGCACCTGCTCCGGCTCCAACCCGCGATTCTCTTCTGCGTTAAACCGCATCTGCTGCATGACAAGATACTGATTGAGCGAACCAGCATTAACGCCAATGCGCACCGGCTTTCCATACTCAATGGCAATCTGGCAAAAGCGCGCGAAGTTCGCATCGCGCGTGCGCCCGCCGCCGACGTTGCCGGGATTGATTCGATATTTGTCTAACGCCTTGGCACATTCCGGATTCTCGCCAAGCAGGAGATGTCCATTGTAATGAAAATCTCCAATGAGCGGCGCCTCAATGCCGGCATCGCGCACACGGCGGTGAATCTCCGGAACAGCGGCGGCGGCCTGG
>Ga0116193_1001930_pt1 | contig 16376 bp, 13 predicted proteins | sample AD_UKC115_MetaG_FD_89892 | JGI IMG/M metagenome (GOLD analysis project Ga0116193, IMG submission 89892) | Active sludge microbial communities of municipal wastewater-treating anaerobic digesters from Hong Kong - AD_UKC115_MetaG | ecosystem: Engineered > Bioreactor > Anaerobic > Digestate... | reverse complement strand
CGGTGCTCGGCACCCGGCAACTGTTCGCGGTAGACTTGGGCGCCGCTGCGCACGAGGCGCATGTCCTCGGCATCAGCCACGCCGAGCGAACCGCCGAGCTTGCCGTCCCAGCCGTTCTCGGGCGTATCCACGTAAGGCTGCAGCGGGCTCTGCGCTACCTCCTCGCCGTTCACGAACAGGCGCTTGTCGTGGTAGCTGATGCGGTCTCCGGGCAGGCCGATCACGCGCTTGATGTAGTCCTGGCTCGGATCCTTCGGATAGCGGAACACGATCACGTCGCCACGCTGCGGCTCGCCGATCGCGACGATCTTCCTGTCGATGACCGGCAGGCGCAGGCCGTAGGCGAACTTGTTGACCAGCACGAAGTCGCCGACCAGGAGGGTCGGCATCATCGAGCCGGACGGGATGCGGAACGGCTCGGCAAGGAACGAGCGGATCAGCAGGACGATCAGGATGACCGGAAAGAACGAACGCGAATACTCGACGATCACCGGCTCGCGCGGCGGCTCGGTCCCGGTCGCCGCGGCCGCGCGCCGTTTGGCGAAGAACAGCCGGTCGAAGCCCCAGATGGTCCCGGTCAGAACGGTCAGGACGACTAGGATCGCGGCGAAATCGAACTGCATGGCCCCTTGCTCCTCAGGCTTGCCCAGGCACGGTTGTACGGAACGGACGGCGTCCGGGATTACTTGTTGTCCACCTGCAGCACGGCGAGGAAGGCCTCCTGCGGGATGTCCACGCGGCCGACCTGCTTCATGCGCTTCTTGCCTTCCTTCTGCTTCTCGAGCAGCTTGCGCTTGCGCGAGACGTCGCCGCCATAGCACTTGGCCAGCACGTTCTTGCGCAGCGCCTTGACCGTCGAGCGGGCAATGATCTGCGAGCCGATCGCGGCCTGGATGGCCACGTCGAACTGCTGGCGCGGGATCAGATCCTTCATGCGCTCGACCAGCTCGCGACCGCGCCGGTCGGCAGCCGACCGGTGCACGATCAGGCTCAGCGCGTCGACCCGATCACCGTTGATCAGCACGTCGAGGCGTACGAACGGGCCGGCACGGAACTCGAGGAAGTGGTAATCCATCGAGGCATAGCCGCGCGAGACGGACTTCAGCTTGTCGAAGAAGTCGAGCACGACCTCGGCGAGCGGCAGCTCGTAGCTGATCTTCACCTGCGTAGCGAGGTACTGGATCGTGCGCTGCACGCCGCGCTTCTCCTCGCACAGGCTGATCACGTTGCCGACGTAATCGGGCGGCGTGAGGATGTCGGCGACGATGATCGGCTCGCGGATTTCCTCGACGTACTGCACCGGCGGCAGCTTGGCCGGATTGTCGAGCTGCATGACCTCGCCGCTAGTCATCTGCACCTCGTAGACCACGGTCGGTGCGGTGGTGACCAGGTCGAGGTCGTACTCGCGCTCGAGCCGCTCCTGGATGATGTCCATGTGCAGCAGGCCGAGGAAGCCGCAGCGGAAGCCGAAACCCATCGCCTCGGAACTCTCCGGCTCGAAGTTCAGCGCGGCATCGTTGAGGCGCAGTTTCTCCAATGCCTCGCGCAGTGCCGGATAGTCGTCGGCGATGGTCGGGAACAGGCCGGCGAACACGCGCGACTGCATCTTCTGGAAGCCCGGCAGCGGATGCGGCGCCGGATCGCCATTCAGCGTCAGCGTGTCGCCGACCGGCGCGCCGTGCACGTCCTTGATCGAGGCTGTGACCCAGCCGACCTCGCCGGCCCCGAGCCGGTCCTTGACCTTGCGCTTGGGCGTGAACACGCCGACTTGGTCGACCTCATGCCAGCGTCCGGTGGACATCACGAGGATCTTGTCGCGCGGCTTGATCTCGCCCTGCATCACGCGCACGAGCGAGACCACGCCGAGGTAGTTGTCGAACCAAGAATCGATGATCAGCGCCTGGAGCTTGTCGGTATCACACGGCTTCGGCGGTGGAATGCGCGCGACGATCGCTTCGAGCACATCACGCACGTTCTCGCCGGTCTTCGCGCTGATCGGGATCGCATCGCTCGCGTCGATGCCGATCACTGCCTCGATCTCGCGCTTGGCACGCTCGATGTCGGCAGTCGGCAGATCGATCTTGTTCAGCACCGGAACGACCTCGAGCCCCTGCTCGACCGCGGTATAGCAGTTGGCGACCGACTGCGCCTCGACGCCCTGCGCGGCATCGACGACCAGCAACGCCCCCTCACAGGCGGCCAGCGAACGGCTGACCTCGTAGCTGAAGTCGACGTGCCCGGGCGTGTCGATGAAGTTGAGCTGGTAGACCCTGCCGTCGCGCGCCTTGTACGGCAGCGAGACGCTCTGCGCCTTGATCGTGATGCCGCGCTCGCGCTCGATCGGATTCGAGTCGAGCACCTGGTCCTCCATCTCGCGCGCCTCTAAACCTCCGCAGATCTGGATGATGCGGTCGGCGAGCGTGGATTTGCCGTGATCGACATGCGCGATGATCGAGAAGTTGCGGATATGGTCCATGCGAAGCCAGGGCCTGGAAGGCGGCCGCCACGCCGCACGGCGTGGATCGGCAAAGAGCGGCATTATCGCATGAAGCCGGGCCTCGCCGGGTAATGCCACGCGCCGGCCCGATGCGGCCCCTCCCGGGACCGCACCGGACACCACACCCCGCCGCCGCGTGGGCGGCGGTACTCGTCACTTCTTCGGTACGCTGACCGCGATGAAGGTGGTGATGTCGTCGCGGCGCACGAGCAGCATCACCGAATCGCCCGGCTTGGCATCCTTGACCGCCGCGTTGAAGTCGTCGGCGCCCTTCACCCGGCTGCGGCCGACCATCAGGATCACGTCACCGGGCTGCAGGCCGGCACGCCGTGCCGCACCCGTTACATTGGTGACGATCACACCCTCGTCGCCCTTGATGTCGAGCTGCCTGCGCTGTTCGGCAGTCAGGCTCTCGACGGCGAGACCCAGCGGATTGCTGGCGCCGGCTGCCGATTTGCCACCCGCCGCCGCGGCGGTCGCGTCACGAGGCGCCTCGCCGACCGTGACCGCCAGCGTGAGGGTCTTTCCATCACGGAAGACCTTCACGTCGGCCTTGCTGCCCGGGCGCGTTGCGCCGACCACCGGCGGCAGGTCCGAAGAATCGGTGATCGGCGTGCCGTTGAACGCCAGGATCACGTCGCGCACCTGGATGCCGGCCTTGTCGGCCGCACTGCCCGGCGTGACCACACTGACCAGCGCGCCGCCGATGTTCGGCAGGCCCAGCGCCTGGGACTTGTCGCGATCGACGCGCTCGACCTGCACGCCGATCATGCCGCGCGAGACGTAGCCCTTGTCCTTGATCTGCTGCACGGCGTTCATCGCGACGTCGATCGGAATCGCGAACGACACGCCCATGAAGCCGCCAGTGTTCGAGAAGATCTGAGAATTGATGCCGACGACCTGACCGTCGAGGTTGAACAGCGGACCGCCTGAGTTGCCGCGGTTGATCGCGACATCGGTCTGGATGAAGGGCACGTACTGCTGGTCGCGTCCGCCGAAGCTGCGGCTTACCGCGCTGACGATGCCGGCAGTCACCGAGTGGTCGAAGCCGAACGGCGAACCGATCGCGACCACCCACTGGCCCGGCTTGAGCCTGCTCGAATCACCGAGACTGACCACCGGCAGGTTGCCGGCATCCAGCTTGAGCAGGGCGATGTCGTACTGCGCGTCGCTGCCGACGACCTTGGCATCCAGCTCACGCCGATCGGACAGGCGCACGGTGACCTTGTCCGCGCCCTCGACGACGTGATTGTTGGTCAGCACATAGCCGTCGCTCGAGATGATGAAGCCCGAACCGAGCGAGACACGCGTCGGATCGGCGCCGCGCGGCATCGGCATGCCGAAGAAGCGGCGGAAGATTTCCGGAACCTGATCGTCGTCGGGGCCAGCACCGGGCGGTAGCTGGGCGGCCTGCTCGCCGCCTTCGTGACGAGCCTGGATATTGACCACGGCCGGGCCGTTCTTCTCGACGAGCCCGGTGAAATCTGGCAGATCGGCGGCGCATGCCGCCATGGTGGCGACGCTCATGGCGAGCCAGCCGACAAGACGATAGGCGATCGTTCTCATGATGTTCGATCCTCGACAAGATGCGGACGTCATCGCGTCCGGAATGCGCTCCGGCAGCTCGCCGGACGCGCCTTGGATGATGCGTTCGGAGGAAAGTTCCGGGTTCGGTACCCGTACTTCCGGCACGACGCCACCTGTGCTCAGCGGATCGTGGGCGACACCCTGCGCAGACTCTTGCCGATGCGCTCAACCGTACTGGGCGGGACTTCACCGAGCACGGTCACGCCGTGTCCATCGATCGCCGCCGTGTAGACGCTGAGCGCACCGCGCGAATCGAGGCTGGCCGCAGCGGCCCCGCCCACGGCGGGTTCGATGTACACCGATACGCTGGCGATGCCGTCGGAATACAGCAGATGCTCGGCCTCGTTTCGGCCCGCATGTGCCGGCGACGTGCGCGCGGTGAGCGCGAAGCCGTCCGGCAGCCCGGCGGCCTGCCAGTCGGCATCGCCGGCGAGTGCGGTTTCCTCGTCACCCGACACCCCGCCCTCGGCCAGCGGACGTATCGGCGCGAGGTCCTGCGAATGCGGCGGCGCACCGATCTCGAGCGTCACGAACATCATCTGCTCGATCACCCGGCCGGATGCATCGACGAGCGCGGAGCGCAGCGGCAAGCTGCTGTCCTTTTCGATCCACAGTCGATAGCCGTAACGGAAGGCATCGCCGGCACGCAACTCGACGACACGCGCTTCGTAGCCGGCCACACGCTCCTCGCCACCCGATTCGAGCCGGTAGACGGCATGCGGGAATTCCGCAGGCACGGGCGGCACCAGCGGCAGCAGGCTGCGGCCCGCCTCGCCGGTCAAGGCAAGCGGTTCGATCCCGGCCTGGATGCAGGTCACCGCACCGCCGCTGCGCACGAATTCGCGGGCCGGTCCGTTCAGGCTGACGAGACGTTCGCGCTCCGGTGCGGCAGCGGCATGGTAGAGACGCAACGCATCGATGCGCCCGTCGTGCTGGTAGATCAAGGCCCCCTGGTAGTCGCGTTCGCGCAGCGCCGCCGTCATGCGCGACAACGACTGCAACAAACCGGCGGAATCCTGGGCGAGTGCCGCCGTCGAGAACAGTGCGGCCGACAGCAGCAAAGCGCCCGACCGCCACGCACTAGCGGCTGCCCCCATGGCGATTACTGGGCGCGTGGGTGGACGGTGGCGGGCGCGACGCCATCAGCATTGGCACCTCGCGTCTCCGGCGCACGCGTCGGGGCGACCAACAGAACGTAGGGCGCGATGCCGGAGCGGCCGGCTGCGCCGCTCGCCTCGTAATGGCGGATCAGATAGGACTGCAGGCGCGGATCGAGCCCACCGGTGGACGCATAGGCATCACCGCCCGTGGTCGCCGCCGCCGGCTGCGCGAGCATCGGTCCACGCGGCTGCAGGAAGGTGTCCGTGGGCAGCGCGGGGCGACTCTCGGCCGCCACGGGCTGGCCCGCATCGGGACGCGGCGTGTCGACCGGAAGGGATACGAGCAGGGCCGCAACCGCTACACCCGCAGCGATCGTGCCACCAGCAGCGTAACGGGCCCAGCGTCCGAGCGCGCGACCGCGCGGCAGCGGCTCGGCATCGAGACGGGCCAGCACGGCCTCGCTGAACCCGGCGGCCGGCCAGATGCCCTGCTGACGGCGCAATCCCTCGCGGATCAGGTGATAGCGCGACCAGGTCGCACGCAGGGCGGCATCGCCGTCGAGACGGCGTAGCAGGAAGCGCGTGGCATCGCGATCCAGCTCGCCGTCCATCAGGGCCGACAGGTGTTGCTTGATGTCCTCGCTCATGGCGCCTCACATCTCGCTGTCCGCCAGGAGCGGACGCAGTTTCTCGTCGATCGCCTCGCGTGCCCGGAAGATGCGCGAGCGCACCGTACCGATCGGGCAACTCATCGCTTCGGCGATTTCCTCGTAACTCAGCCCGTCGACTTCCCGCAGGGTGATCGCGGTCCTGAGCTCTTCCGGCAACTGTTCGACCGTGGCGAACACGGTTCGTTCAATTTCCTGGCGAAGAAGTTCGCGCTCCGGCGTACCGGCCTCGCGCAGACGAATGCCACCGTCGAGCTGGACCGCGTCCTCGATGGCGACGTCGTCGGTCGGCGGACGGCGCCCCTGCGAGACGAGGTAGTTCTTGGCGGTGTTGATGGCGATCTTGTACATCCAGGTGTAGAAGGCGCTGTCGCCACGGAAGGCCGCCATCGCGCGGTAGGCGCGGATAAAGGCTTCCTGGGCGACGTCCTGGCATTCGCTCCAGTCAGCGACGTAGCGCGAGATCACGCTGACGATCTTGTGCTGGTACTTGCGCACCAGCAGGTCGAACGCCCGCCTGTCACCGCGCTGCACACGCTCGACCAGGGTCTGGTCCGATTCTTGTTCGCCCATCCGGGCAGTGCTCCCTTTGCCGACCCGGGCAGGCTGCGCGAGCCTTGACCGCGGTCGCCACGAAAAGTTTCTTCGACGTGCCGGACCGGCGCGCCGCTCACTCGGCCGGCGCCAGCGTGCCGAACATGCGCGCGCGCTCGGCCAGCATGTTCTCGAAACTCGCCGCGGCCAGCGGCCGGCAGAACAGATAACCCTGCAGTTCCTCGCAGCCGTGCTCGCGCAGGAAGTTCAGGTGTTCCTCGATCTCGACGCCCTCGGCTACCACGCCGCGATTCAGGTTGTGCGCCATGTTGATGGTCGCTTCGACGATCGCCTCGTCGTCCGGATCCACACCGATATTGCGCACGAAGACCTGGTCGATCTTGATGCGATCCGCCGGGAAGCGGCGGATGTAATCGAGCGAAGACTGGCCAGTACCGAAGTCGTCGATGGAAATCTTGCAGCCGAGCTCGCGCAGCCCCTGCAGGGTCTCCATGAGGTTCGGGATCGATTTCACGCTAATGCTCTCGGTGACTTCGAGATCCAGCGAATGCGCATCCAGGCCGGACTCGGCGAGTGCCGAACGGACCACCTCGACGAGGTTCGGCTGGCGCAGCTGCAACGCCGACAGGTTCACGCTGATGCGCAGCGGCAGGTCGAACTTGATCTGCCAGCGCCGCGTCTCCATGCAGGCGGTGCGCAGCACCCACTCGCCGATCGATACGATCAGGCCGGTTTCCTCGGCCAGCGGGATGAAGAAGCCCGGACTGATCATGCCGAGTTCGGGATGCTCCCAGCGGATCAGCGCCTCCATGCCGACGATGTCCTCGCTGCGCGCATCGACCTGCGGCTGGTAGTACACGCGCAGCTCGTTGTTGCGCTCGGCGAGGCGCAGCTTGGACTCCAGTGCGATGCGCTGTTGATGCGATTCTTCAGGCACCGCGACGTAGGTCTGGTAGTTGTTCCGGCCCATGCCCTTGGCACTGTACATCGCGATGTCGGCGTGCTTGAGCAGGTCCTCGGCGCAGGTCGCGTCGTCGGGATAGAAGCTGATGCCGATCGAGGCGGTGATGTGCAGCTCCGATCCGTCCGACAGCGTCAGCGGCGCCTCCATCACGCGCACGACCTTCTCGGCGACGCGCATGACGTCCTCGCGCTGCACGATGTGGCGCAGGATCAGGGTGAATTCGTCTCCCGCATAGCGCGCGACCGTATCCGAGGCGCGCACGCTCGCGCGCAGTCGCTTGGCGACCGCGATCAGTACCTCGTCGCCGACGCCGTGCCCGAGCGAGTCGTTGATGTTCTTGAAGCGGTCGAGATCGACGAACAGCACGGCGAACATCTCGCCGGTACGGTGCGCCTCCTTGAGCGTGGTTTCCAGCCGATCGTTGAACAGCAGCCGGTTCGGCAGGTTGGTCAGCGCGTCCTGCAGCGCCTGGGCCTTGCCCTGCTCGTGTGCGCGACGCAGTTCGAGTTCCAGCGCGAGCCGGCCGGACAGGATGCGCAGGGCCTGCTGGACCGCCACGGCCTTGCCGATCGGGGCACGCCGCCCGAGCAGCAGCGCGCCGAGCACGTTGCGTCGTTCGTCGCGTAACGGCAGGCCGATGAAGGCATCGAAGCGCGCGTGCTGCAGGAACGCATCCCCGCCGGCATGGCGCAGCGCCTCGGCCGGCAACATGACTGTCTCGCCGTCGAGCACGCTGCGCGCGGTTGGCTGTCGCAGCGGATCCGGCACGTCATCGGACAGCGCGACGCGCTGAAACAACGCAAGCGGCACGACTTCGTCGCCGGCCTCGCTGCGCATGGCCAGCAGCGCGACATAGTCGAGCTCCAGCCAGTCGACCAGGAGCCGCACGATCAGCTTCATGCCCTCCTCGCCAGCACCGGTCTCGACCGCCTCGGCGAGCAGGGCGAGGGTCTGCTGGAAGCGGCCGAGTTCGCCGAGATCACGCACCTCGGTGAAATGGATGAGCTTGCCGGCGCGCACCGCGAGCCGCGTGAGCACCTCGGCCGGATAGCTCGCACCATCCGCGCGCGGCCGCTGGCAGCGGTAGCGCACGCTGCCCTCGCGGGCGAGACGCGTGGCGAGTTCGAGCCGCTGCTCGCGGGTATGGGTCCTGTCGATCGTATCGAGCGGTTGGCCGATGGCCTGGGCGCGGCTGAACCCGGAACGCTGCTCGAAGGCCGGGTTGACCTCGACGATCAATCCGGTTTTCGGATCGGAGACGATCAATTCGTCGAGGCTGCCATCGAATGCAAACTGATAAGCATCGCCGCTGCCGCTGCCGACGAGCGCCGGTGGCCGTGCTGCGGCCTCTTCCCGACCGACGCCGAGTGCGGTGTTCAGCCGCGCGAGCGCCTCGCCACCATCGACCGGACTGCGCAGCCAATCGACGACGCCGGGCGGCGCGCGCTGCCAGTCCCATTGCCGCTCCACCGGATCGGCCGGCAGGATGCCGATCACCGGAACGCGCGAGAAGCGCGCATCGCCCTGCATGCGCGTGCAGAACGCCACCGCCTCGCGCGCCGGCCCGGCGAACTCGAGCAGCACGGCGTCGATGTCCGGTTCCTGGTTGAGGAACGTCAACGCCTGCGGCAGGTCCTTGGCGGTATAGATCGCATCGAAGTCCTGGCGGTCGAGCGTGTCGAACAGCACGCGGCGGTCGTCGCGGCCGGTCGCCACGATGAGGATCGAACCGCGGCCCTTCTGCTGCGTCATCAGATCACCCAGCGTCCGTCACGCAACCGGGGACGGACCGGCCGTACCGCCTCGTGGGTCACGCGCTCGACCAGGTCGTCGAGGCTGTCCGGAATTTCGAAACTCTTGCCGATGAATACCACCTTGCGCTCGTTGCCGACATGGATGCGTCCGATCTGCCGCAGCAAGCCGGTATTTGGCGGGCGCAGCTGGCTGCCGACGTCGGTGAACAGGTAAATGCCGAAATGCATGCTCTGCAGGATGTAACGCAGCGCGTCGGTCATGCGCTTGGAGCCGGGCACGCGCACCTCGCTCTCGCGCATCGAGACGATGCCGGCCTCTTCCTGCCACTGATAGACGGATTGCCCGCTGCGTCGCGCGAGCTGGCGGAACTGCTCGATGACCTGAGCCACCTCGGCCGTCTCGATGGCGATGAGGTTGCGCTTCGAGGCGAGGACGCGATCGAAGAACAGGGCGTGGATCGCGTTGTCGGTGGTTTCGGCGCTCACGGCGCGAGCGGTCCTCGGATGACGAGCGCAAACTTAGCCATACGCCGCCGGATTGACCAGAGGCGCGGCGTGCCGGGATTATAGCCCGCACAGGCTGCGAGGAACCCTGCCGATGTTCGAAGGACTCCGCTTTTCCCACTGGCATGCCGAACGTGGCGATGACGGGATCGTGATCCTGAGCCTCGACCGCGCCGGCAGCAGCGTGAACAGCCTCGCCCGCGCCGTGCTCGACGAACTCGATGCGATCGTCGAGCGGCTGGCGATCGATCCGCCGAAGGGCGTGGTGATCCGCTCGGCCAAGCCAGCCGGCTTCATCGTCGGGGCGGACATCCGCGAATTCGAGCAATACGAGAAAGCCGGCACGGTCCGCGATGCGATCGAGAACGGCCAGCGCGTGTTCGAGAAGCTCGCCCGCCTGCCCTGTCGCACGGCGGCCGCGATCCACGGCCATTGCATGGGCGGCGGCACGGAACTCGCGCTGGCCTGCCGCCTGCGCGTGGCGAGCCGCGATCCGTCGACACGCATCGGCCTGCCCGAGGTGAAGCTCGGCATCTTCCCGGGCTGGGGCGGCAGCGCACGCCTGCCGTATTTGATCGGCGCACCGAAGGCGCTCGAAATCATGCTGACCGGCCGCGCACTGTCCGCCGAAGCGGCGCGTGGCGTCGGCCTGGTCGATGCGGTGACTTCCGCCGATCTGCTCGTGGCGACGGCCAGAGAGCTGATCCTGCACCCGCGGCCGCGCCCCTTGTTTCAGCGATTAGCTGCCTGGGCGACGAACCTCTGGCCGGCACGCCAGGCGATCACCCTGCTCGTACGCAAGCAGACGGCGGCGAAGGCCAATCCGAAACACTATCCGGCGCCCTTCGCGCTGATCGATACCTGGCGCCGTGGCGGCAACATCACCGCGCGCCTGCGCAACGAGGCACGCGCGGTAACCAAGCTTGCGCAGACGCCGACCGCGCGCAACCTGATCCGCGTGTTCTTCCTGCAGGAGCAGCTCAAGGGGCTCGGCGCCGGTGCGGAGCACGGCATTGCGCATGTCCACGTCGTCGGCGCGGGCGTGATGGGCGGTGACATCGCCGCGTGGTGCGCGCTGCGTGGCTTCGAGGTCACACTGCAGGATCGCGAACTGAAGCTCATCGAACCGGCGCTCGCCCGCGCACGCAAGCTCTACGAGAAGAAGCTCAAGACACCCGAGCGCATCGCCCCGGCGCTCGCTCGCCTGAAGCCGGACGTGGAAGGCACCGGCGTGGCCAAGGCCGATCTGGTCATCGAGGCGATCTTCGAGAACCTCGAGGCCAAACAGGCGCTCTATCGACAGGTCGAAGCACAACTCCACGCCGGCGGGCTGCTGGCCACGAACACTTCGAGCATCCCGCTCGATGAGCTCAGGACCGCGGTCGGGCGGCCTGGCCAGTTCCTCGGCCTGCATTTCTTCAACCCGGTGGCGATTATGCCGCTGGTCGAGGTGGTCACCCACGATGGCCTCGATCCGGCCGCCCTGAAGCGCTCGCTCGCGTTCTGCAAGGCCATCGACAAGCTGCCGGTGCCCGTGAAGAGTTCGCCAGGCTTCCTCGTCAATCGCATCCTGATGCCTTACCTGCTCGAAGCGATGACGCTCTACAGCGAAGGCGTACCGGGCCCGGTGCTCGATCGCACGGCCAGGCAGTGGGGCATGCCGATGGGTCCGATCGAAATCGCCGATACGGTAGGCCTCGACGTCGCGGCCTCGGTCGGCAAGATCCTCGCCGGCTTCCTCGGCCTCGACATTCCGGCCGGCCTCGAATCACTGCTCGCCTCCGGCAAGCGCGGCAAGAAGGATGGACAAGGCTTCTACGTCTGGCAGGAAGGCAAGCCGGTCAAGCCGGAGGTCGATCCGAACTACAGGCCGGCCGACGACATCACCGACCGCATGATCCTGCCGATGCTCAACGAGGCCGTCGCCTGCCTGCACGAGGGCGTGGTCGCGAATGCCGACCTGCTCGATGCCGGCGTCATCTTCGGCACCGGCTTCGCTCCGTTCCGCGGCGGCCCGATCCAGCACATCCGCAGCGAGGGCGCCGACAGGATTCGCGCCCGCCTCGAAGCGCTCGCCGCGAAACATGGCAAGCGCTTCGCGCCGAAACCGGGCTGGGATTCGCCGGTGCTGGTTGGTTAGGCATCTTCAGGCAGCGGATAGCGATGGCTCGGCGACAGCGTCGTCCCGGCGCTGTCGCCGCAGTCTGATCCCCAGTCATGCCTGACGCGAGCCCTCGCTTTCGTCGCCTCGCCGGGTGTGGAGATCGCAGCACACGGCATAAGCTCCGCCCGGGACTGGCTGGCCTCTACGCCATGCCGACAACGGGCTTGCACATGACGACCAAACCGCTTGCAATGCTGCGCAGACGCCGAGCGCTGAACAGACTTCAGAGCGTGTGCGTCGGGCGATCCGAATTCAGTGTGCCGGCGAGGATCGACTCGATGCGCGTGCGTGCGGCCTCGCCGTCGGCGGAATCGTTGAATTGCACGCCGATGCCGGCCGTGCGATTGCCCTGTGCGCCGGGCGGCGTGATCCAGGTGACCTTGCCGGCGACCGGCAGGCGGTCCTTCTCGTCCATCAGCGTGAGCAGGATGAACACCTCGTCGCCGAGGTTGTAGCGCTTGGCGGTCGGCACGAACAGGCCGCCGCCCTTCACGAATGGCATGTAAGCGTTGTAGAGCGCGCCGCGATCCTTGATCGCCAGCGACAGGATGCCCTGCCGCGGCATGCCGCCGCCAAGTCCGGGTGTGGACATCTCATGCTCTCCTGCGCTGCGGCGCGGCATCCTGCCAGGCCAGCAGCAGACTCTGTACGACCGTGTCGGGCCGCAGCGGGCCGCGACGCAGCAGCTCGCGCGCCTGGCCCGCCTCGCGGAACCAGGCGGTAACTTTCTGGAAATCCGGTGCGGGGGTCAAGGCGAGCGGCCCACCGGCGCCGCGCGCGTGCGCCTCGACCTCTTCGGCGACCAGTTGCGCAGCGAACCACAGGCACTGCACGGCATCACCCTTCGCCCAGCGCGAGGCGACCTCGAAGGGCGAGCCGCTACCGGCCCACAGAGCGGCGAGATCGCGCACGACCTCGGCTCGCTGGGCGAGCCCGCCGTCGCGCGCCAGGGCCAGCGCCAGGCCCGGATTGCCGGCCCCGGCACGCAAGGCTGCGGCGGCATCGGCCACGCCCTGCGCAGTGAGCCAGGTGAGCGCCTGTGCGGCCGGTGGAAAAACCACGTCGATACGCTGGCAGCGCGAGCGGATCGTCGCGACGAGTCGCGCCGGATGATCGCTGATCAGCACGATCACGGTGCCGGCCGACGGTTCCTCGAGCGTCTTCAGCAATGCATTGGCCGCGTTGCGGTTCAGCGCATCGGCCGGATCGATCAGGGCGACCTGCCAGCCGCCGAACTGCGGACGCATCGCGAGCCGTTCGCCGAGCGTGCGGATCTGGTCGATGGTCAGCTCCGTGCGTGGCTTACCGTCGTCGCGCAGGCCGAAACTCAGGTACAGGCGATCCGGATGCGTACCCGCGGCGAGCAGCCGGCAGGCACGGCATTCGCCGCAGGCCCGCGCACGCCCTTCGCGCCGCTCGCACAGCAGCAATGCCGAGAAGGCCCCGGCCAACGCACGCTTGCCGAGCCCGGCGGGACCGGCGATCAACAGTGCGTGCGGCACGGCGCCGCGCGCGAGACGGCCGGCGAGGTCGGCCTCGGCCGCGGCGAGCCATGGAGCGAGCGTCATGCCGTCCTCCGCTGTGCGGCGACGAACGCATCGAGCGCGGCGCGGACCTGGGCCAGAACCTCGTCGAGCGTCCGGCTCGCGTCGATCACGCGGAAACGCTCCGGATCGGCCGCGGCGCGGACGCGATACGCCGAGCGCACACGCTCGAAAAATTCGGCGTTCTCCATCTCGATGCGATCCGCGCTGCCGCGCTGGCCGGCACGCGCGAGGCCCTGCGCGACCGGAAGATCGAGCAACAGGGTCAGGTCCGGGCGCAGGTCGGCAGCCGCCCAGCGTTCGAGATCCCGCACGCGCTCGACCGGCTGACCGCGGCCTCCGCCCTGATAGGCATAGCTCGCGTCGGTGAAGCGATCGGCGAGCACCCAGCGCCCGGCCTCGAGCGCGGGCTGCACGACCTCGCGTACGAGCTGTGCGCGCGAGGCGAACATCAGCAGCAGCTCGCTTTCGGCGCACAGACCGCGCAGCGCCGGATCGAGCAACACGCGGCGGATCGCCTCGCCGGCCGGCGTGCCGCCGGGCTCACGCGTGACCAGCGCCTCGATGCCGTGCGCATGCAGCGCATCGCGCACGCCTTCGAGCACCGTGCTCTTGCCGGCTCCCTCGCCGCCTTCGAGGCTGATGAACCGTCCGCGCATGTCAGCGATGCAACTGGTATTTCGCCACGGCGCGGTTGTGCGCATCGAGCGAGTCGGTGAATTCGTGGCTGCCATCGCCACGCGCGACGAAATAAAGCGCATGGCTGTCGGCCGGATGCACGGCGGCCTCGATCGCCGCCCGGCCCGGCAACGCGATCGGCGTCGGCGGCAGACCGGCGCGAGTGTAGGTGTTGTAGGGCGTGTCCGCGTCCAGATCACGCCGCCGCAGGTTGCCGTCGAAGCCCGCGCCGAGTCCGTAGATCACCGTCGGATCGGTCTGCAGGCGCATGCCGAGCCGCAGCCGGCGCAGGAATACCGCGGCGATCAGCGGCCGCTCGTCCGCGCGCCCGGTTTCCTTCTCGATGATCGAGGCGAGCGTCAGCGCCTCGTCCGGAGTCGTGAGCGGCAGATCCTGGGCGCGCCCCGCCCAGACCTCGTCGAGCGTCCTGGCGAGGCTCGCGTGCGCGCGACGCAGCAGGTCGAGATCGCTGCTGCCCTTCGCGAACACATAGGTCTCGGGCAGGAAGCGGCCTTCGGCCGGCTGTCCTGGCACGCCGAGCCGGGTCATGAGTTCCTGCTCGGAAAGGCCATGCGCGACGTGCTGGAGCAAGTCTTCGCGTTCCAGCGCCTCGCGCAACTGACGGAAGGTCCAGCCTTCGACGATCGTGAACTTGTGCTGGATCACCTCGCCGGCCGCCATGCGGTGCAGGAGTTCGGGCGGCGTCAGCGCGGCATCGAGTGCGTACTCGCCGGCATGCAGCCCCTGGGTGACGTGCAGGCGCGTCGCGAGCAGCCGCCAGTAGACATCCGGAGCCGCGGTCCGGCCCTGCTCGCGCAGCAGGCGCACCACACCGGCGAACGAGGTACCGGGCGGCACGTCGAACGTCGCACCCGTCTCCGCCACGGTGAGCGGTGTCGTCGTGAAGCGCCGGTAATCGAGCCAGGCCGCGCCCAGCGCGAGCGAGAGCGCAATCAGGACCAGCGCGGCAAGCAGAGCGGGACGCTGCGCGCGGCTCACATGACCTCCGGCGAGAGGCCCAGGTCGCGCCAGTGTGCCTGCAGCGCCCGCGCGACCGGACCGGAAGCGCCGTAGTCGGCTTCGTCCGTCGCGGTGATCGGCACGATGCCGCGCACGCTCGAGGTCAGGAACAGTTCGCTCGCTGCGGCGAGATCCGCACGCGTCAGTTCGCGGAGGCGGGTATCCGTTCGCACCGCGAGCGTTTCCGCACGCGCGACACCGGCCACGCCAGCCAGATCGACCGGCGGCGTGCACAGCGCGCCATCGATTACCGCGAACAGGTTCGCGGCCGTGGCGCAGACGACGTGATCGGCGGTGTCGAGCATGAGACCTTCGGGAATCGCGGCATCGTTCCACTCGGCACGCGCGAGCACCTGCTCGAGACGGTTCAGGTGCTTCATGCCGGCCAGCAGGGGCTGGCGGGCGAGCCGTACGGCGCAGAAGCGTACCCGGATTCCGCGGGCGTACCAATCGCGCGGCAGGTCCGGCGACGGATGCGCGGCGACGATGCGCGTCGGCACGACCTCGCGCGGCGGTGCATAACCGCGCTCGCCGTGGCCGCGCGTCAGCGTGATGCGCACCACGGCAGCACCGAGGCCGGCCATGACTTCACGGCACTCGTGCGCGAGCCGTTCCTCGTCCGGCAGCGGCAGGCCGAGCCGCCCACAGCCCGCCGCGAGCCGCGCCATGTGCCGGTCCCAGAGCGGTGCACGTCCGGCGCCGAAGCGGATCGTCTCGAACAGGCCATCGCCGTACAGCAGCCCGCGATCGGTCGCGGCGATCCGCTCCTCCGCCCGGCCATCGACGAGCGTGCGAATGGCATTCATGCCGCGACTCCGAGCGCGCGCAACAGGCCGCGCGCCTTGGCCCGCGTCTCGTCGAGCTCGCGGTACGGATCGGAATCGACCACGATGCCCGCCCCGGCACGCAGGCGCACGCCGTCATCGGCCAGCGTGAGGGTGCGGATCAGGATGTTCAGGTCGAGATCGCCGCCGGCATCGAGATAGCCGAGAGCGCCGGTATAGGCGCCGCGGCCCACGCCCTCGAGCTCGGCGATGATCTCCATGCAGCGCACCTTCGGACAGCCGGTGATCGTGCCGCCGGGGAATACCGCGCGGATCGTCTCGCCCGGCGTGACGCCGGGCCGCAGCCGGCCACGCACGTTGGAGACGATGTGATGGACGTGTGCGTAGCTCTCCACGCTCATCAGCTCGTCGACCTCGACGCTGCCGGGCACGGCGACGCGGCCGAGATCGTTGCGCTCGAGATCGATGAGCATGACGTGCTCGGCGCGTTCCTTGGCATGCCCGATCAGCTCGCGGATTCGGGCCGCCTCGTCGTCGCCCGGCAGGCGCGGACGGG
>Ga0116193_1001925_pt1 | contig 16396 bp, 23 predicted proteins | sample AD_UKC115_MetaG_FD_89892 | JGI IMG/M metagenome (GOLD analysis project Ga0116193, IMG submission 89892) | Active sludge microbial communities of municipal wastewater-treating anaerobic digesters from Hong Kong - AD_UKC115_MetaG | ecosystem: Engineered > Bioreactor > Anaerobic > Digestate... | reverse complement strand
TTCGATAATGTAATCATTTTGCATGAATGCAACCTTCTTATCATTTTCGAAAATTATGTCGCCGAAATCAAACGAAAGAGTTTTTGCATACTTTCTTATTTCTTCTTTAGGAATTGTTGTTACATCAATTCCTTTTGGAACGAAGACGATTTGTCCATTGCAATTCTCGTCGTATTCAATTTCGGCGGTTCCATTAATCATCAAGAATTCGTCATGAGTATCCTTATGAACGAGATTCGCAATTTGCAGATAAGTCTTGTAGAAAGATTCTGCATCGATGTTCAAAGACTCAACGATTTCTGAAATCGATTCTTCAGGGAAACGAAGATGCTCGTCCACGATTGCTTTGAGTATATCGAAGCTGAAGAGACGTATTCTGTAGTACGCTGCTTTGATTTGCTTTTGTATCAGCTTATCAACTTTCAAATCATCGCAGTATTCGTCGATGACGATTTCCTCTAGACGATTGTATTCAAAGTGGTAGAACAATCTTCCAGGACGATTGACATAGTATTCATTCATCTTATGGAAGTTGTTGTCGATAACGAAAATCAGGCGCTTACACGACTTGTTCCCGTCAAAGACACCGAGAAGACTGTTCTGAGGATCTTTTTCCCCTTCAGTAGTTCTCTTGATTTCGAAAACTCTTGCGAATTCATCGAAGATGAGAACGCATTCACCGATCTTATTTAAGAACGAGATGAAATGACTGTCGTGAAAAGGTTGCTCGACCAGAATTACCGGCATTCCTTTTTGAAGAAGAATGTTTGATACCTTCTGAGAGAGCAGAGTTTTTCCAGCTCCTTTGAGACCAGTCAAAAGAACGCCGGTACTCGACACACGATCTTCGTATGTCTTTATGATCCTGTTCGCACGCCTGGAAAGTGATCCGTAAGTTCTGTCTGCAATTGCAAACCTCTCCTTATCTTGTTCGAGATAATATCCAACAGCGGGGCTTAGTCTCACCGTGTAAATTGCGGGGACTAATTTATCCTTCGCTTGATCTTCATCGAAGTCAAAGACGAGGACATTCTTTCCTTCGTATACGAATTTTGTTGTTACCATTTTGTTTCCTTGTTTACCAGAGCCATGAGTACTCTTTACGAATTTTCACAAAGAATTCTCCGTGATAAGTTCCTGGAAAAGGAACCATTCCGTTAGAATTAAATATGACTTCGTTGCCATCGGCTTCTGGCATTTTTCCCGCTTCTTCGATTGTTTTCCAGAGGTAGTTTCCTTTGACCGTATCGCTTTTAACGAGTACATGGAATCCACCACGAGTTTCGATTGTACAAAATCTTGCATCATTGATTGTGAGTGACGCAATGATTTTGATAAGAACTGCGAGGTTCTTTGTATCGATGTCGATGTCGAGGAAAACTTTACGAGAGTGATTTCGTTGGTAAGCGTTGTTGAGTTTAGATTTTGCTTTCTTAAAGAATTCAAAATCCATTTCATTTGCTGTGTTTCCATTGAGGATCACTTTACGCATGAGGTTTTCTTCGGCCTCTCCAAGTTCTCGTTTGAATTGCTGAACGGCTTTGAGAACAGAAGATGGATTGATGTTCATGTAGCAGACGATTGCTTTCATCGGAATTTCTTTTCCGTTGTTTGTTCGTCTGGCATAAAGATGTCCAGTGAGTTTACGGAATGCAAACTCAAAATCTTCGTTCTTCTTTATAATCTCACGAGCAAACATTTCTGTTCGTCCGAGAGAATAAAAATCACGTTCTTCTTGTGTGAGATATTTATTGCGAGCAGAAAGAGAGACGAAGTAAACTTCATCCATCTGAAGAGGAGCGAGTAACTTCGCAAACTCTTGCGCTTCGGGTGTAAATTCAATTACGTTCATTTGCAATCCTCCTCTCTGTGAAGTAAAATTCCCTTTCGTTCACCGATTTTTTTGTTTTCGTAGTTATGTAGTTCGTATGTGTACTCGAGTCCTTTAACTTTCTTTCCTTTTAGATATGACCCGACGCAGAGTGACGCCTGTGATATTTCTTGTACTCGTCCGTCTTCTGGATCAACGACAGTTGTCCAACAAGATCGCATGCATCCGCCTCCAACAACGATATAATCTTTCTCTTTTTTTGAGAGAATTGGCCCTTCATGAGGAGGTTGCCGAGATTTACAGGAAATCGCAAGGAAGATCAGAGCGAGCATCGCGGCTTTCATGTTTTTATTATATAACCGAAATGAAATCCGAGCATGATTTTAATCATATTCTGAAATTCTCCATTACGAAATTTTTTGCTTTCGCATATAACAGTTCATGTTTGATCTGTTCTGCGATCAGCGGTTTTTGAATAAGTACTTGAATTGCATCTGAAACTCCCTTGTTGTATTCGGGAGATTTTGTTTTATCGAGCAATCCGACTACGTCGACAAACGATTCGACGAGTTGTGTTTCTACTTTTTTCATGTTTACTTTTCTGTTTCAATCAGATCATCGTAGGCTTTTTCGGCCATTTCTTTTCTGATCGTATTATAGAACGCATAATCTTCACCTTCTACAATGAGGTGAAATGTTTCCTTATTTGCTTTTCCGGGATGTTTACAAAGAAAAACAACGCGCCCATATTCCGTCATTTTTGATTTGATAACTTTTATACCAAGATCCATTATTTTCCTTCCTTGATTTCATCGACTTCGAGAATGAATCGCCAAGCGATTGATTTACGGCGATGCAGTTGGCTTACTGGATAAACACCATTTCTGTTGAATCCGACGATTGCTTCCCACCGTGCGCCGCCTTTGTAATTGATTTTGACTTTTGTTTTCTTGATACCGAGTTTAGCGACCCGAGAATAGAAATCATATTTCTTTTGATCGGCTTCGTTTTTCTTGTTGTCACGGTCTTTTACCGCTTTACCGATTTTCTGATATGCATCAGAACCTTCGGGGATGAAAGTCTTCTTAAGACTTTGTTCAGTTTCTGGTATGCGCCAGAATTCTGTACTTGCTCGTGATTTATCGTATACAGCGATTTTGTATACGTAGACACCAGACCGGTGCCTTTTCATATCTTCAATCACTCCGACTTTTTTGCCATGACCACGGCGATCTACTTGAAATTCTACATGGTCTCCGATGTTAAATTTTGCCATGTTATACCTTTTTGTTTTGTACTGTAAAATATCCTAAGAGATCGTGATATTTTACAGGTTCTTTTTTGTGAAGAATTTGAACGTATGAAAGACATTCTCTTAAGAGTTTTATCAGAGCGTCTTTTTCACATTTTGCGTTCATAGCAAAAGTTTTTAATGTCGGATTTTTGATATGCACTTTTGCATGAACAATATCTCTGAGACTATGAGTCACAATGAGATTATGAAAACCTGGACATTTTGTAAAGAGTGCTTTGATTTCGGATGTTTTAATCGCCATGATCGCAGAATCCTTCTACTTTTACTTTTCCATCTTCAAGAGTGAATTCTGTTTTTTGCCCGAGTGAACGAGACAAATAGGCGAATTCAACGTCTTCTTGAGTGCAAGGTTTTCCATCTTTACGAGTATAAAAACCTTTTGTTTCATCGCAACAACGAAACGGATGTGTTTCCACAGTTTCATCATTGTATGTCGCATCGAACTTTTCGCGGTTGGCTATCTGCTCAGCGCGAGTTGTATCCCAGAATGTTTTCATTTTAATCCTCGTCTTCGTCGCACTCTTCTCCGAGTTCTTCAGAGATAGTTTCTGGCAGATCGTCTTGTGCATTGTCAGCCATGTTTTCGAAGTAACCGAGAACAATGTCCATAACGGTATTTACTTGCGCTTGAGTTTTGAGTGTGATGTCAGCATCTTGAACTGCCGATTCGCATACATTCAAAAAAATGTTTTCGAGAGCTTTAAGGTTTTCCTTAGAAACCTTGAAGTTTAATTTTTTTGCTTTTTTGCGTTTGACCACTTTTTTGAGTTTTTTCATTTTTCCCCTTAATGAATTTTTATTATTGCGCGGCCTTTTTTTACTCGGGATTGCCTCATAGCCGAGAGTATCCGTATTTTGCCCAAGCATTGGCTGATACGGTTTTTGTATTTAGCGCGGGAGTTTTCTTTTCTCGCCGCTTCCAGAGTTTCTCATGTTGGACAGTATCTTACGTGTCGGCCAACCGAAGGAGCTCTTGACTCCATCTTCGACTACTAACTTTTCCAGTGATCGCGATACGTATAAAAGTTAGTAAGTAGTAGTGCGATGAGGTGGCTTGTAGCCACTCAGCCGCTTTGGCTGGAAGTGATCTATTATAACTTTTTACTTAAAATTTGTAAATGGCACGAGGGAGGATTTGTTGCTTTTTTCTATAGCGCAATTCATATATAAAAGCGTTGATTTCTTCGCATTCTCCACGCCATGTGAAAAGTGTGCCTTTTCGGCATGTGTGAAAAAATGCATCACAGCATACGCAGCGATTTTCACCTTGCATGCAATAATACAATTCTCGTTGTTCTGGTAGTTTGTAACTTGGGTCTTTTTGAGACGAGGAAATAGGGAATAGAAACAATAACCCGATCAGAATAAACTTTACCATAGTTTATTCTATGGATTTTTGATCTTCTTTGCCGTTTCTTTTCTCTTCGTTACGAATCATCCTTTGGATGAATTCTTTATCGTGTACTTTTTGAAATAGACTGTCAAAATTGTATTCATCTCCCTCAGATCTGAGGTAGAATTTGAGCTTTTTCTCTAACAGCTCGTCATTCATCTAAGTTATTATACTTAGTTTGAGTTGAATGCGCTGACAGCCGCTTTAATAGATGAATCGTTTTTAACGACTCGATTTGCTTCTTCTTTAGATTTTGGCTTGGATGGAGTTTTTACGTAGTCAAGAGTAAGGAACATCTCACCGATTTTCTTTCCACTCGAGTCTGAAATAACAAACATGCGACGTCCAGTTTTTTCGAAAACAATCTTATCTGATTCTTTCTCTGTGTCGCTAGAGAAAGAACCACCTTTCGCTGTACCAATGACTTTATCGATGAATGCTTCTTTGTTTTTGATGTCGATAACGTTTTTGAATGCTTTCTTTGTTTTGATAGCGGCCGCTTTGATACCTTGACCAGCGGCAAGAACAGCGTCTTTTAGGCCTTCGTCTAGCACTTCTTTATGCGGCTCTAAAAGTTTATTAAAGAGATTGTCCATAAAATATATTATGAAGGCTGTAATGTCAATCTTCAAAAAAATCAGAAACTACCTAGAAAAGAAGAAGGAGAGCTTTAACCGAATCTCTCAGCAATTCTTCATTGAAGAGGTCATGAATGTTTTGACACACATGCCAGCAATCTTCGCATTCTCATTTTTTGGTGGAATGTTGATCGCTAAAACACAATTCGTCATATCTAACTTAGTCTACGTATTGTCTCTCGTGAACCTATTTACATTCTCCGTTTTGTATCACGCGTTTCAAAAACGAGCGTATAAGAAGTTCTTTCAATTGTGCGATCATATATCGATCTATCTTTTGATTGGTGGAACTTACACGCCTATTCTTTCATATCTTAATGAGCAAACGAGTCTCGTTTACATCTGGGTTCTGATTGGTTTTGGAATTCTAGAGAGATTGTTCTTCATCCATAAAATCAAGAATTACATCAATTTGTTTCTGACGAAGTGTATTCTCGCTGGGGTTTACATTCTTTCGCTTAAGAGTTTTTATTCGATCGCTAATCTTCCGTTCTACCTTTTTTTAGGTGGTGGATTAGCGTATATCGGTGGAAGTTATTTCTTCGTGAGCACTAAAAAGTTTGCTCACGCTTGGTGGCACGTAGCCGTTTTGGCAGGAAGTGTTTGCCATTTTCTGGCTGTTTATTTGCTGACAAAATAAGTTTGACGATATGTTTCGGTGAGACGATTACACATTTCTGTGTGATTTCATCGATTCGTTCTTTAGGTATGTCGTAGTGATTTTTATTGAACCAACATTTTTTTATGTTGAGTTCGCTGGCCATTTTGTGGAGATTTTCGATTGAGTACGGGAGGCAGATTAAATGTCTTTTGCGGTCACAGTAATAAGTCACTTCTTGTTTTCTTTTTCTCTCTTATAAGCATTCACCCACGCGTCCTTAAAGAATTTCTTTTTCTTCTCGTTACTTTCATTGATGTAATAATTATATATTGTCGCCGCGGGAGTTTTTTCATCGATTGTTAACTCTGCGAGCTCTGGAATTCTGAGAGATGGACGTGATACTTTTGTTCTTGCCATAGATATTCTATGGTGATGAATTCGAAGATGGTTATGTTTCTTTAAGTTCCGCTGGTTCAATCATCTCGACACATTCATAAGGAATTTTCAATCCACTATCTCCATCTGATGATGTCGTAACGAATATATATTCACCGCCGAAGAAAATATCTTTTGGTTCGAGATAAGAAACTCTCACGCCCCTTTTTACACATTTCTCGGTCCAGACAATTCGTACGACTTTAACGTCGTATGAATATGTTTTGTTTAGATAGTAGTATTTTGTTTCAGGGCCGAGAAGGATTTTATGGAGTTTGTTAGATGCGCAATTTTCAAGTGGTCCGGATATAACGGAGAAAAGTAAGCAGAAAGCTAAGAAATACTTAACCACATTATATATTTCATTTGGCGTTGAGTTTCTTCCAATATGAAACGTAAACTGTGTCTTGTACTGTAGTTACTTGAAATCCAAATGGACTTGTAGTTTTATATGAGTCTATAATAGATGGCTTGATTCTCATAAAACAATTCTTCTTAGAGAACCAATGCTGTTTTCCGTCCATGCAATTCATCTCTGTGCCATTTCGAATTTCGTCTATTTCCCATACGTGATTTTTGAAAACGTCGGTTGGGAGAATTATCGTGTATGCGTTTGCAGTCGCTGTGTTGTAGTTAGATACTTTTTGCTGTAATGTGGTCGATCGGTTTTCTTGAGCGCTTGCTATTACTGTTTTCTCGAGCTTCGAGAATTTATGCATCATCCATCCGGCGAAAATAAAGTTCAAAACAACAAGTGCAACGAGTCCATAATTTTTTGCTTTATCAAGGTTTACGACGATCATTATTCCTTCCTGTACAATACAACATTCAGTGGAGAACGTTTGATGATTTCTTCATAAACACTCCAGTTTCCACCAGCGAGTCCACATCCTATTTTATAGGGCATCGCGATAGGTTCTTCACCAATTTCCGCATGAATTGATTTGAGAGCTTGAGAGAAACCTCTTAAGCGAAAAATATCTGAATCATCACCGAGTTTATCGGGATAACCAGGTTTCAATTGACCTACGATATTGTAGATTGTTTTCTTCTTTTGAAGATCGAGTCTTTTGATAACGCCGCCGAGTTTAATGAGATAAGTTGCATCAACAGCGTTTCTCTTGTAAATGTCTGAAGTTGGGAACTTCTTAAAAATTACCGCAGCAACACCAGCCGCATGTCCATTACGATTGATCATCAAAGCATTTACTTGATGAGCAATGTGTTTTTCTTTACAGTCTAAAATATCACCGTCGATAATTTCTTTAATCATGATCTCGCTTCAATTTGCTTAATTCTACGAATCGCACCTCGCAATTCTGATTTCGCAATCTTCTTGTTTGCCTTGATGTAATCAAGACCTCTTTGTGCTTGAGAAGATTTTCCTGCTTGCGCTGGTCCTTCGTGCTTCTTGAGAATTTCAAAAAGATCAGCGACTTCATTTAGAAGCGGCCAAGTCTTTCTTCCTCTCACCATTACGACCTTGTTGAGGTCAATTATTTTTGGGGCTTTTGAGCTTATATCTATTTGCATGGTTATTGTATGTCGCTGAACGACAAGATGGTTAGTTCAAGATTTTTTCTAAAAGTTCTGCGAACGTATTCGTCAAAGAAAAACCGCCCAGGATTGCCAACGCGATTCCTAATATCAGATATTTTTTCATTATAGCCTCACTATTTCACATGAGTTTCCACTGCAAGCCATCGCTGCAGTTCCGCTCACTGATTTGAATTCTGGTTTTGTTAAGATTTCCGTAAAGTCAATTGGTTTGAATGTGCGTGAAATTGTATTCCACTTATGCCATAAATGTACATCTTTCATGCAATGAATTGTCTTTTGCATATCGCGTTTGAAATAATTCTTAGAGAACTTATTAACACGACGCACCCAATCTTTTCTCAAAAGAGTCTGTTCACGATTTCCCGTAATTGGAAGATCTTTAGAAACATGATCTGCCGCAAGCCAAAGATTCTCGTCGAAGTAATGTAATCCATCAACTACAAGTCCTGACATGAACATCGCTCCATCGCCGTATTTAGCAATGAGTTGTTCTGTGTTTAAGACCGAAGTGAACGGAGCTTGATTGTACTCTTTATCTCCGGTTGGTTCTAAAAATGATACGGCTGAAAAAGAATTCTGATTGTCGAAGACATATTGTGAAATCTCTTCCATGTTGTCGATAAGAACCGTGTTGCTGACGTTATGACTTGTCGTAGATACGTAGCAGCGTTCAGGAGTTTTTCCTGTATCAACCCAATTCTCTTTAACGAGTTTGATAAGTTCGAGATGTTTGATTCCCATGCAATCGAATTTGAATATAGCATTTGGATTGTCTGTTTCAACAGGAACAAATACAACATAATCTGAATTTGTACTTGACCATACGCTTTCTTCAAGAATATCAGGGAAATTAGCCATAAGATATTTCGCCGTATCTGATTCTTTATTGAGTTGCATGATTCTAAAATACATTGGAGATGGCGCTCCATGTATGCCAGATTCAGTTCCAAGAACAGCGGAAGCGTTACCCGATGGTTTGACAGTGTTTCGTCTTGCCGCTGGATTGATACCAATTACAGCCGCAACTTCTTCATTAACGAGCTTGATAATCTCCGCGCCTTTGCGGAGAATTTCTGCATTGAATAATTCCGGACGATCCATCCATCCGGTAATTGAAACACCAAGAAGTGCTTCACCTTGTACGATTTCATTTGTCTCTTCGCCAAGATATGGGAATTCGTTGTATCCTGCTTGAAGTGTTCCTACGATTGCGGCATTACGGCAAATACGGTAGAATTTTTCTTCGTCGAATTTACCATTCTTATCAACGCATGCGCTAGCGGAAATTTCATCAAGATTACAGAATTGGAATACTGCGAAGATTTTGTTTTTGATTTTACGGTAGAAGTTGAATCCGATTTCAAAACACGGATTAAACATGTCATCTTCGTCTGACATGAATACAAAACCAAGATCGTTATCTCCTTTGTTTATCTCAAGGAGTTTCTTGAATTTCTCGATTGTAAATTGGCCACGAATAAGACCAACAGAATTATTGCTTCTTGCTCTCCATGGATGCGTCTGTCTCCAGTTTCCTACTTTCGCATTGATAAGTTCTTCATCGTCTTCATCCATTATGATGTTCATCGCTGAACGACGAACACCACCAGAAAGAACAGCATCAGAAAGATGCATGAAAATATCATAAGCGATTATGCTTTTGAAGTCGATGCTTTCTTTATCACCGAGTTCTGAATTGAGCATCGCCTCAATTCTTTCAAGAGATTGTTTTAGACCTTCTGGTCCTGGCGCTTTGAATCCACCGGAAATGAACGCACCTTCTTCACGAATTTGTGAGAAGTCGAATAGGATTTTGTATCCGAAGTATTCTTTGAAAAGAGAACCGTGTTTACAGAAAGATGATAATAAAACTTTTGATGCGTCTGCCCACCCTTCTATAGAATCTTGGACGACGTAAATTTTTGCGCCTTTGTTACGCGCATTAATTTTTGGTAACTGCGAAACGAATTTCTTTTTAAGAGAAACTCCAAGTCCCGTACCAGAGAGAAGAACGTAGAAACCTTTCGCGAATACGTCGGGTGTGTATGCGTACGTTACGCAGCAATTGTAAATCTTAGCGTTATTTTTGAGGACTTGTGGTCCACGAAATTGAAGATTGCGTTGTGAAACAAGGAAGTCTTTTGCTTGATAAGAAGGGAGAACTTCATCGATATATTTTTTAACTTTCTTGCCGTATTTTTGAAGATGAGTATCAAGAACATCTACGCACGCTTCATCCCATGTTTCGTATCTTCCGAGATCTTCTCTCCATTTTAGATAATCCGAATACAGTTTGAGTTGTGATAAAAATTCCTTGCCTTTGTTCATTTCATTCCTTAAAAATTGCGTTAAAATTAAAAAGGGATCATTGCTCGATTCGCTCTGATCCCGTTAGGTAATTATATTCTCAATTCAAGGAAGTTGCCGGCAAAAATTTATCGTATCATTCTGTCAGCTTTTACGATGATTTGGAAGTGATCTTCGAAGAACTTATTGATGTCCGTGATCGCAAAAGTAGCGGCCGTTTTCAGAATAATGTTCTTGTTGTTTTTGAGTAAATTGTAGTATTTTTCAACCGGCAAATCATACACAAAAACGTTCGTAACTGTGCGCCCTCTTAAACTGCGATCAGGATTATCGACAACGAAGAATCTCTTCGGCTCTTCATTCGCGATTTCAATACCTGTTTTCTTTTCAAGATGAATATCTGCGCTTCTGCGAAGAGTTTTATTCGGTAAAAGAAATCCACCAGGAAGAGCGAGCAATCCAGTTCCAGGATATTCTTTTCTCTTTATAACAACAACTTCGCCGCCACAGAAAATCACATTATCAACTGTTGTAAACGTAATGTTGTATTTTTCTCCGGCGACGGGTTTGAATTGCTCACGATACTTCATTGTGAATTCGTATTCAGTGAGTATTCTTTTGTACTCATCCGTTTCCATCCAGCGAAGAATTCTTTCTTGTGTATAAGCGTTGACATATTTTTTCCAATTGTCATCATCTTTGTAAATCATCTCGCGGATTTTTGTTGCATCGAGCATTCCGATATTTGCTTCACCAAGTCCTTCGACTTCATGTGTCATATACTCCGGAAAATACTTGAGATAATAGCTTGTCGCATCTTTTTCAAATCCGTACAGAACGACGATATCGTCTTCCGTTTTTATTTCCGCGACTTCTCGCTTGATGTAATTTGCCCAATCGACATCATCAATGAAGTCTGGAACGGGTTTGAAATATACACGAAGCTTCGGATGATTTTCTTTCACATATCTTTCAATCATGATTTGACGTTCAAAATCCGTAAATGGATTTTTGAATGTCTGTGCATGATTAGCGCTTCCCAAGAATACGATAAGTATATCAGCGTGTTCGCACGCTTTGTCAATAAGATATTCGTGCCCCATATGAAAAGGCTGAAATCTTCCGATTACGCAATGGATACGGTTACCATTTGTTGGTGCCATATCTCTCCATCCTTTGCCGTTCATAAATATCTCCTGAGAATTTCTTTCTCTTGATTGGGCATCTTGCCCCAAAGTTTTCTATGTTCGATGATTTCTTTTTTCGCTTCAAAGAGTTTTTGAAGATCGATGTTGTGCATGAAGCAATAGTCGACGATCATCGCATACGCGTCGAACAATTCTTCTTTAGTATTGAGTTCGTCTTTTTTATGGATCGCATCTCGAAGTTCTTGTGTTTCTTCGAGAAGTTTTCTTTCAACCGATTCGAGTGTCCGTTTTGGCCACTCTTCTCGGCACCATTTAATTATCTCTTCGTTGAGCATTGTAGTTCCAGTTGTGTTGAACAGCCGCGATGCAAAGATCTTGAATGTTGTTATACACTGGCATTCCTCTCATTGCACACCGTTCTTTTATGTATCGCATGTTGATCGCATAATCAGGACAACCGATTACAATCTTATCTGAATGTAACCACTCACCGAATTCGATGTTTGTTGTGAATCCAGGAAGTTCTTCTGTTCGTGGAATCCAGAACATAATCGTGCGAGCTTTATTTAGATACTCGACTTCCCATTGGACTTGTCTTTCAAAAGACCACATTTGTGGTTGTTTTCCTCTTGGCGCTCCGAATTCTGGGCGGAATTCAGGAACATAGACGATCGGATTTATTTTGAGAACGTTGATGATACGAACTGCTTCGCGTCTCCAACTTTCTCCTTGTTGATCCGGTCTGAATGAAGGACCGGCGAGAAATATCCCGCCAGTTTCATCAGTTTTATCGAGCGTGTAATGTATCATTGATTCTCCAAAACCATGAGACACGCGATAGCAACAGGATCATTAAGAACAGTGAGAGCGTCTTTCGCTGTCATCCATTTTTTGACGACAAGCAATTCTTCAATCGATCCATCTCCTTCAACGGACATTGGTTTTTCTATTCCAACATCTTCTGTGAAGAGGAAGTATTTGTTGTCAGAAGATTTGATGCTCGTGAATTCTTTCACGAATTTCAAACCAGACATTATTCCAGTTTCTTCTTGAAGTTCCTTAATCGCTTGTTCGCGAATCTTCTTTATGTCAGTTGTCTTTGCGTCTACTCCTCCGGTCATTGCCGTGTAGTTGTAGCCAAAGAGTGAGTTGTGTTCACGAGTGAAAAGATATTCTTTTCCGCCGTCTTTTGTTCTGCGGCTTGGAAGTATCACAACAATTCTTCCGTCGCATCGGTCTTCGTGTGAGTAAATGTACCGGAATTCTTTATCGCCGAGTTTCATTATCTTCTGGCGAAGTGAAACCCATTTGTTTGTTCCGACTGGTTCATCACCGATTTCTTTTGGTATCGCAAGTCCGAGGTCGATAAGAGTTTCGATGATTTCTTCCCAGTGTTCTGGCCGAAAACCAGCTTTATCTTCGAGAAGCATATCGAAACAGAATTTACCGCCGAAGTCGCAGAGACCAGATGGATCGTTCTTGAAATCAGGATTTTCGTTAACCGCGAAAATTTCTAGACCAGTTTCAGCTTTGATTTTATCAATCGTCTTCTGAGTCTGTTCTTTTTGACTCGCCGTGTAAAGGATCACTTTGATTTCAGGGATCATGGCCATGATTTTGAGTGCACGTTTTGCATCGCGTACCCATTTCATTCCGCAATCGACTTTGTAATCACCGACGAAAATTACGTCGTGTACGTCGATTGCCCAGTACCAACTTGCGTATCCTTTTTCTTTGAAGCGTTTGTATGAGCGGATGATTTGATCTTTCATTGGTCCCTCTGTGGAATGCCACATGTTTTGTCGTTCAGTCCGACTTTGAAATGATCGAGAATTGTTCTCGCAATATGGATCGCAGTATGACGATCAAGAACTACTGTTACTGCTCCGTCATCCATCATTCCGTGATCGCTAATTTCCACTTCATCTGTTAATTCCATGGAATATGTTCGATTCTCGTTTTCATAATCGAAGCGAACTGTTTTTACTATTGTCGCTCCCATCTTATACCGCCGCTCTTTCACGAATTGCTTCGAAATCCATTGTTCCATCGACTTCATTCTGAGGATTCACTCCATCAAAGTAGACGATGTATTTAGCTTCATCGAGTCCGTCATTTGGATTCCACGCTTTCTTAGCGCTCGCTGTTTTTGGGTTCTTTTGGATATTGTACCACATTCCGTTACGGCGAATCTGGAACATCTTCATACTCCAGCTCATATCGTCACGCGTGAATGCTTGTAGCAATCCACCACCCATTCCGACTGCAACGTTTTGTGGTGCGAATCCCGCTTCAACGACTGCGTTGTAGAGTTTTACGATTGTCTCGTATCTCATACCATCGCCCTGAATGACGTTGATTCCGTTCAGGACTTTAAGTCCTTTGCCATTGATCGTTACGCCCCAAGCTTTTTCACAAGCGTGAAGTGCATAGAGAACCATTTCGTTTGGATCACCGCTATCTGGGCGAATGACTGGAAGAATTCCTGCTTCGCGGATTTTAGCGATCACGTCGGGAGCACACCAGACTTCGTCGACAAATCGTTTGTAATCGTAGCTGTCGCTGACAAATGCAATCAAAGGAGCTTTTCCTTTGTAGGCATCGATCATCTGAAGAAGAGCTTTCTTTTCTGCTGCGATGTCTTTACCGTGACTTGTGACCGTGCTATGTTCCGCTGCGGGAATACTGCAACCAATCTTTTCAACTGGCATGTTGTAGAGTTCGTTCAGAAGAACGACCGCTTCCATCGTGTCAGTTCCTTTGAAGTTGATCAAATGAGCGGCACCACCAAGAGCGGCTTGTTCGCCGGTTGTTGCGCCTCTCGCACCAAAATCGTGGAGACGGTAGTCGAGAGTCCAGAAGTCTTTTTCGTCTGTTGTTTCTTTGTAAAGTTGTGTGAGGAATTTTTTGATGTTGCGACTGCCTGTTGCGACAGTGCTCGCATACCAAACATAACGCTGAATTGTGGTTTCGATGAATCCTGGGAGCCAAAATAAATCTGGATCCTCGCATTCAACAATAACCATCGGGACGTTATAATCGGTCTGAGGTGTGCCTTCTGGGACGCCCAAAATACGCACTGGAATGTAGCCATCGTATTTGTCTATGATCTTTTGAAAGCCTTCGTATGGAAATGGATACGCTCCACCACCAATGCCAAACTTGTCCCAGATCAATCGGGCTTTGTCAATGTTGTTTTGTGTGAGTTGTTTTCTGAGAAATTTTTCTCTGAAGTATGTTAAGCCAAAAAGAACGAATTCTTTTTGTTTAGCATAGAGAGCTTTTCGAGGTGCGATGTACCATCGCCCTGCTTCCGCATCTTTAGGATAAAGATAGGGATGACTTGCTTTATACGCGTCTGTGCACGTAAGTATGTTATCGTTGTACATATCGGATATACTCCTTTCTAAAATTGTTTTTGAGAGCTTTCGGGATGCTCACGACCTATACTATATTTTATAGTCTGTTAAAGAAGATTGTTATGTTTCACAACTCTTTTTGTCCATTCGAAAAACTCTGTCTTCGTTAGAGTTGATTTTGCCATGTTACAAATCTTACAGCAAGGAACCGAATTTCCTAAAATGTATCCAATAGAGTTATCTACTCGATCTACTCCATTGAATTTGAATCCATCAAAACTGTTTCTGCCAGAATCTTTCAATTCCATATTAGGTTCTTGACCACAATAGATGCAGTTTTCTTGTATTATTTTGAAGAATTCGTTTTCTTGTAATTCAAAACAGTATTCTCTTTCTTCGGCTTTAGATTTGTATCGCAAATAAACTTTTCGTTTCGCGCTTTCAAAATCATCTAACCAAAGATGTTTTCTTTTTGTATTCTTGGTGCAATTTTTGCAACCAAGAAGTATGTTTTTATTTGTGAATGATTGCTTAATATAAGTGCAATTTACTTTAGATTCTGATCCACACTCACATCTTAAAATGTACTTTCTTGATTTTTCATCGTAAGCAACAACAGAGAATAGATTAACGTTTGTTCCTATTTCAATCTGTCTTGTTTTGCGCACATTTTATTGTACTCTTTGAAGATGATCTATTTTACTGCTAATCAAGAATTCTGTAAATGGTTAGCGATTTTATAGGGAAAGTATTGCGGTTGGACGCAAATCTGCAAGTTGCGATCTTGCCAGAGTATTTTAACCGTTGTCTTACGTCCACAACAACGACCTCAATTCATCAAGGCGAATCCCACCGAATTGAGGCTATGTGCTCGCTGAGGGAATCGAACCCCCGTCTTGCCCATGTAAAAGGTAAATTCTACCATTAAACTAAGCGAGCTAGTTATTATTATATTTTCTCAAAAGGAAAGGATGTTTTGCTTTTGCACTTTTTGCATACTACTCTTCTCTTATGACCAATGAAATTCTCTTTACAGACGCAACACTTGTTCATATATCGTCCATTTTCATGATCGAAATCTTCTTTCCAAGAGCGATCTTCCATTGGATCAGGTTGTGGTTTTCCATCAGGGCCAATGATTGTTATAAAGAGATATGGATATAATTCTCGTTGTCTTCCTTCGCGAAACATTTTAGCGGTTGATTCCATGATTTCTTTTCCAGTCACTACAATCATATCTTCGTATTTTTCTGGATTGCAAGCTAAAACTCCTGGTTCTTCGATACCTTGAGCTTCAAGTTCCTCTGACTTTTTTTGCCAGCGGTCAACATCTTCTTGAGTGATCTTAGTCATGTTCTGCTTCAGTTGTATCGATGGTACCGTCTCTGTGAATTAGAATTGTATGGTTTTCGCCAAACATTTCTTTGAATAAATCTTCTGTTTCGCCGTTCGTAATTAACTTAGAGAATTTTAAAAGAGAAGGATATTTCTTTGTATCGTTTCCCCACATTTCAACAGCATGATGTTTGGAAATTTCTTCATCATCGATTCCGTGTTCATTAAACACTCGAGAAACTTCGTAATTTTCATCTTCGTCAATTTCGTCGCCTTCCTCATTTGCAAAAATAAACGTCGGTTGGTATACATTGAATTCACATGCATCACCATCATTAAAGTATGGAGCGTATTGTTGCCATGTGATGTATTTCAAATCAGGATATTCTTCGAATAATTCCTTTGTGATTTTCTTAAAATTTGTTTTAAGTTTATCTGATAGTTCTTTTTTTAGTCTCTTAAACTCGTCGATTG
>Ga0116193_1001924_pt1 | contig 16401 bp, 12 predicted proteins | sample AD_UKC115_MetaG_FD_89892 | JGI IMG/M metagenome (GOLD analysis project Ga0116193, IMG submission 89892) | Active sludge microbial communities of municipal wastewater-treating anaerobic digesters from Hong Kong - AD_UKC115_MetaG | ecosystem: Engineered > Bioreactor > Anaerobic > Digestate... | reverse complement strand
GTTTAATTATTTACATCGATGGCAACAGTACCTGGTCAATCACATGGAGCGTTCCATTCAGGAAATGCTGATCGCTTGTACCGCCCGGGTCAGGCGTTGGATTGATTACAAAATTAGCTGGAGTGGCATTAAACGCCCCTTTTGCAGTGGCAGCCGTTACGCCGGTTACCCCAAAACTGGCTTGCAGCGTTACCGGAGGATATGCAAAACCGGTTGTGTTTGCACTGCTCAACAAGGTAGGGTATGCAGTGGCGGTAGTAGGCATGTTATTGGTAAAGAACCGTCCGGGACGTTGGAGAGTAAGGCCCGGGCTGGCCGTATTGCTAAATCCATCAAACATGTGATAAACTGCAATTCCCTTAATCATTTGGGTGGTAACCTGGTTGCTTCCCAGGAATCCAATAAAATAGGCATCCGGATCTGTGGGTTGTAATACCCCGCCGGTTAAAAAGCTAAGAATATTCTTTAATGCCTGGTTGTTAGGTGCAAGAACAGTAAAGTTGGCTCCTATGTTAGATAATCCGGCAATTAAACTGGCTGAACCAACAGCCCCACTATCTGCCCTTTGCAAAGCCGCTTTAAAAATGGTGAGATTGGGGTCCGTATTAATTCGGTTCCAAATATACCGGGTGGGAGGAGCCACAATAGTAAAAGTATGATGAATAACCCCATTCCCTGCTTCCAAATTAGTGCCTACAACGGGGATGTTGTTCACCCAATTTCCATTCATCCTCGAAGGAAAAGTAGTTAGCCTCAACAAAGCGCTAAGAGATGGCGCCGGGTTGAAGATGGTTGGGTATTGCAGATTGGGAAAATTACCGGGTACACTTTCAAATGGCACTTTTTGGGGTACCGTGTTGTAAGCCACTATCGCCTGCGCATTAGCCACCGAAATATTAGTGGTAATGAATTGCGAGAAAGCGGCATCGGGTGCATTGAGCGGAACCAAACCACCGGAAACTGCATTAATAAAAAACTTCATCCCGTTGTTATCGGGTACAAACAGGGTAAAGTTTGCATTCTTATTATTGATTGTATTGAATAATCCGGAACGTACCACCAACCTGTAATAAAGGCTGTCGTTTGCATTGGATTTTAAAGTATCTCCCAGCATGGCTCCGGAGGGAGGAACTACCTGTGGTTCGGGAATATCGTAAATCCCTTTATTGCAGGAAGTGAAAAACAAAATACTGCCTAACACAAGGAGCAGCCCCAGCTTGTTCTTCATTGAAAAGTATTTCATATAAAAAATTTTGATGTTTTAAATTGGAGTTTGGGATTCATTAATAAACATTATATCCAAACCCGATATAATATAAACCACCTACCATGGAGTTTCCAATCCCGTTATAATAGTATTGGTTAAGCAGGTTGGTTGCCCCTACTTTAAATATTGATTTAGAGGAAGGGAATTTATATGATATCTGTGCATCAAGCGTCTGCACGGCCGGTATCATGCCACTTGCGAGGTCGCCATCAAAATCAAATTTATCCTGCCAACGGTAAGCAATGTTGAATCCCATTCTCTTTGATTTACCAAAACCGCTGTTGCTGATTGAAGCATTTACCTTGTATTTGGGAGAATTGAAGGAAGTAATTAAACCAGCAGGTGTATTATCCAAATTATCGGATGCTAAATTGGCGGAAAGTGTAAAATTGGAAGGAAGGCGATAATCTACACCAAGGCCCCAGCCATAGGATTTAATCTTATCCTTAGAATTAACAGGGATGGAATAAATCTGGCCGGTGTCTGCATCTGCCTGTACAATGGGTGCGCCGGTTTTGCTTTGCACCACCAGGGTACGGCCGGTGAAGTCCTTGTAATTTCCATAATATCCATACAAATCAATCAGCAACTTAGAATCCAGCAATAGGCCTTTATATCCCAATTCAAAAGATGAAAGAGACTCCGCTTTAAAATTGCCAAACTCCTGTTGCACCACTTTACCCTGGCGAAGTGAATCGCGGTTGTAAATGGGATTGGTATCGAAATGATAAATATTGATGAAATCTTTAATTCCTCCTATCAGCTTATAGGAATTCAGATCGAGGTTGATCCATTGTTGCTGTGTGGAAGGGAATCGATAAGCCGTTTGATAAGAAAGACGAATGTTATTATTTTCAGCGACTTTATACACCGCGGTTACCCTTGGAGTAAACTTACCTTCAAAGTTTTCATTTTTATCATACCGGGCAGAAGCCGAAACGGTTAGCTTGTCAATCACTTTGCGAGTGGCCTGCACATAAATGCCGAATTCATTAATATTTACGGCACTGTCTGGTTTATCAGCAAACAGGGTTCCTTCCGAATTCAAAACAAAACGTTTATAAGCTGCGCCAAAAATTACATCCGCTACTTTATGCGTGTATTTAGTCAGGTTATAATTTCCTTCTACCTGATACAAATCAGACCTGTCGAGAAGCAAACCACCTTGCGGAACGGGTAGCTTTCGGATCTGGTTATAGACGCTATTAAACTGGGCAGAACCAGCAGCAGGCCGGCCGATATCTGCCAATGCACGAGCCGCATTGTGGGCATCCATATCTGAAAGGCCGTTTAATTTACCCTGCAAAAATGCCTGGGTATATTGTACATACCAATCGGAGGTTTGCGGAGCAGGTTTACCGTTAATCATCGTAACGGAAGGCTTCCACGCTTCATTGAAGTTTTGGGTGGTGGCCGCCATGTTAAAGGTTTGCCCGGCATTTTCCTGGGTGGTGAAAATCCTGAAGTTCCAATCCTTATTTATGAACTCCAGTTTATACTGGCCCATTTTAAAATCCTTAATGGAATAACGGGAAGCACCGGTATACGCCGTATTCCCTGTGCCCCAATATCCGGCAAGAACGGCCTCTGTATTAGGAGAAATTTTATAATGGAATGAACCTCCCAGTTTAAAATTCAGCGTGTTGGGATCCATAATTTCCTGTTCGGTATAACCGGTACGGGAAACATTAATTGAACTTCCAGTTAAGGTAGAAATAAATGGGGCAAGGAAGGGGGCCTGGGCCGCAATTCCATTTAGGAAAGGAACAATATTAACGGAAGTTTCATCGCCATACACATTTACCCCGTCGTAGTTGGGGTCTGTTTTACGTGAACCCGGAACCAATACCTGGTTGTTGCGGTCATAATCACGGTAATCCATGCCAATCCAGTCTTTTGCCTGGATAAGCTCGGAGGTGATTTTAAAAGCAAATTTTTCATTTACTTTCTTTCCCCAACGTAAGGCCCAATTATGATAAGCCGAAGCCGGCCTTTCCCGGGCATCGGCATGCATTAATCCTTCGCGGATGCTGAACGAAAAGCCCTGGTATTTGAATGGATTTTTACTGGTCATCAGGAGCGTTCCATTCATCCCGCCAGAACCATACAAGGCAGAAGAAGCGCCAGACAGTAATTCCATATTATCTATATCCAGTTCATTTAACCCGATGATAGAGCCAACCGAAAAGTTGAGACCTGGAGATTGGTTATCCATCCCATCTACCAATTGGTTAAAACGAACATTTCCACTACCCCCAAAACCACGGGTAGTTGGGGTTTTGAAAGTAAGGGAAGACGTAGTTATATCCACCCCCTTCAGGGTAGCAACCACATCGTAAAACTGAGGGGAGGTGGCTTTCCGAAGGGTGGCTGCATTTACCCGTTCGATGGATACAGGTGATTCCATAATTTTTTGAGGAACACGGCTGGCCGAAACCACAATGTCCTGGCCCAGATCAGCAGATGGTACGAAGGCAACATCTACCGCTTTTGCGGCGGAACTAATGGTTACATCCTGAGATACAAAGCCTACAGATGAAAAAGACAGACTTACCGGAAGGCTTTTTACCCGGATAGAGAAATTTCCCTTATCATCGGTAAATGTTCCAGTGGTAGAATTAGTTACCACAACAGATACTGCGCCTACGTTTTCGTGGGTTATGCTGTTTTTCACATTTCCCTGAACCAGGATTTCCTGTGCAAAAACAGCAGAGCTGAGCAGCGAGGCCATTACCAGAATCAGTAAATGACTCGTAACTTTTCTCATATAGCAATAATTTTATGAATAATTAGCTGGCAAAATAACAATAGTTATTATTACACAGAAATTTAATTTTGAACGGATTGTGAAAACCTCAGCCTAAAAAATCTACCCAAATCCGGTGCCTGTGAATTACTTTAGCGTGTGGTAAATTTTTCATTTCCGGGACAAACCTCCTTTTACAAAGGAAAAGTGCGGGATGTGTATGGTATTGGTAATAATTGGCTGGTAATGATTTCCAGTAACCGTATTTCCGCTTTTGATGTGATCCTGCCGCGGGAGATTCCGTATAAAGGGCAGATTCTGAATCAGTTATCTGCCTTTATGCTGGAACAGACCCGGCCCGTTTGCCCCAATTGGCTATTGGATGTTCCTGCCCCCTCCGTAAGTATTGGCAAAAAATGTATCCCCTTCAAACTGGAGATGGTAGTTCGCGGCCACCTGGTAGGCCATGCCTGGCGCACCTATCAATCGGGTCTTCGTACGCTTTGCGGTGCAACCCTGCCCGAAGGGTTAAAGGAGTATGCGCCCCTGCCCTTTCCTATTATTACCCCATCCACCAAAGCGGATGCAGGACATGATGAAGATATTACTCCGGACGATTTAATTCGGAAAGGAATTATTTCTCCGGACCATTGGAAAACCATTTCAAATTTCGCTCTTGCTCTTTTTGAAAAAGGTAAAGAAATGGCAAAGGAACGGGGATTGATACTCGCCGATACGAAATATGAGTTCGGTTTATATCAGGACGACGTGCTGTTGATGGATGAAGTGCATACACCCGATTCTTCACGGTACTTTTATGCAGATGGGTTTGAGGAGAGGCAGTCCCGGGAAATAAAGCAACAGCAACTAAGCAAGGAATTTGTCAGGGAATGGCTGATGGCCAACGGGTTTATGGGAAAAGCAGGACAGCAGCTACCAGAAATGACCGATGCGTGGGTTGATCAAATCAGTAAAAAGTATATCGAATTATACGAACGGATGGTGGGAAAGAAATTTGTTCCTGAATTGCTTACCCCTGAAGACACCCAACGGCGAATTGAAACTTCACTGGGTCATCTCTCTTCTTCCACTATGCTGCCGTAATCAATACACAGTTCCTCACCAATGGAAATATCCCGGATTGCTTCAAATTGCAACCCATCATCCAGCGATTGAATATTTGGAGTGCTGCTATGGTTTAAGAAAACCACCAGATCCAGGATTTTAAATCCCTCTTCCGGAACAAAATATTGATCTTTATCGTAAAGGCAATAATTTTCAATTAACCGGATGGCATGTTGGGGAAGTGTTGCTAATTCTGCATCATTTATGCCCAGCCATTGTTGCGAATTTTTGGAAAAAATATCTTTTTCTCCTTTCCATATCGGGGCAATGGCAAAAACTCCGATGCCATGTATGGGAGAAGGTTTCAGCATCACTTTGGAATGATACTTCAATTCGTTGAGCAGGTCTTCCTTATTCATTTTTTAAAGAAAAATCAAATTCCGGATTGGTTCGTTCGTGTAAAAGTTTGGTGCAGGGCTCGGTTATAAATTAAAATGGTCGATCAGCCTTTGTTTCGATTTATTGAATACCATTCTCCCCTTGTCGATCCCCTTCCTTAATTTCTTTTGCTCCTCTTCGGGAAGATGTACAATTTCCTGGCAGGCAGTACTGCAACAACGATCATATTTTTTAGCACAGGTCTCGCACTGGATAAAGAGCAGGTGGCACCCTTCGTTAGCACAATTTACATGCGTATCGGCAGGTTGGCCGCACTGGTGGCATTTGGCAATAATTTCATTGGATATCCGCTCCCCCATCCGGTTATCGAAAACAAAATTCTTTCCCTTGAATTTATTTTTCAATCCCTGACTCTCTACCTGGTTGGCATAGTGGATGATGCCTCCTTCGAGGTGGAATACATTTGTAAATCCACGGTGAAGCATATATGCGCTGGCTTTCTCGCAACGGATCCCACCGGTGCAGTACATGATGATATTTCGGTCTTTATTGTCTTTCATCATCTCTGCCGCCATAGGAAGTTGCTCCCGGAATGTGTTGCTGGGTATCTCGATGGCATTATTAAAATGCCCCACTTCAAATTCGTAATGGTTGCGCATATCAATCACAACGGTATCCGGGTCATCCGTCATTTGGTTAAACGCAGCGGCATTTACATACTTTCCCTTCTGCTCCATTTGGAAGGAGGGGTCGTTAATTCCGTCGGCCACAATTTTATTCCGTACTTTAATTTTCAATACCCAGAAAGATTTCCCATCATCATCTACTGCAACATTCAACCGTAAGCCATTCAACCCCGGAATAGCATAAAGCAGATTTCTAAATGTTTCGTAATGCCTTTCGGGCACACTTATTTGGGCATTTATTCCTTCCGATGCCACATAAATCCTCCCAAACACCGAAATGCCTGTTAAGGTTTTATACAGGTCATTTCTAAAACCTTGTGGATCGTTAATGGGGAAATACTGGTAGAAGGATATGGTAATCCGTTTATCCTCTTCTTTCAACAATTTAGCTTTGAGTTCCTCCTGCGAAACCCGATTGTGCAATACGGCCATAATTTTTAATTTGATCCCTGGTGGGGAAACCTTTGATGTAAGATTGGATGCTTGCAGGGCAAACCAAATGTGCCGCAAAGATATAATAATTAAAACAGGCTGATGCTTCTTGCCCGCCCAGAGAAGCCCTGGCCTACAGAAACTCCGCCCCCTAAGATTCCACCGCTGCCTATTCGGATGCCAGTATGGCCCTGGGTTCCGTTTTCAAATCCCCAAACCACATCTACCCTGAATAATTTGAAAATATTTTCAAATCCGGCGAACAGTTCCACATAATTGTTTTTCCTATTTACATAAAATGCATTGGTGCCTCCTACCAGGTTCCATTTCAACCGGTTAATGAGTGGGATCTTATTGGTGAGAAGCCCGTTAAAATGGTGTTCTACATGAGCTATCCCATACAGGTTAGCGGTAGTACTGTTGGCATAATACTTAGCCAGTTGGAAACTGTTTACGTACTCGGAGGCGGCTACAGCCTGGTTGCCATTAAAATGTTGATAGTCCTGGATGAAAACGTTCCGGGCATTCAAAAAACCACCGGCACCAATTTTATACCGGAGGGTACCGGCCAGTTTAAAATTCTTATTGTCGTCGATATAAAATTGCCATTTATCAAAATCTTCATCACTGCCAAAGATATTTTTAATGCCTTTGGTATAACTCAGATTAAGGGTTGGATATTTCGATCCCAGGGAAACCCGGCTATTCGGAAATTGGATATATCGTTGACCGGGGCGATAACTCACTTTTACTTCCCCAATAAAAGCCTGGTGTTTTGGAAATTGGGCACTTAATTTTTCATTCGGATAATTGGGCGTGATGCGGGCGCTGTCTTTAAAAAATGTAAAATAGGTGCTGTTATTTAACGGGATGCGGTCTTCATAAACAAGCCCCAGGCTAAACTGCAGGCCGTTGTCGTAACGTTTATTAAAAAGTACACTGCCAAAATAATTTTCATAGGTCTTTATTAGGTTATTTCCATAAAATAATACACTAATACTGTTAACCAAAGGGAGAACTGTATTCCCCTTGTTAAACTCACTCACCCTTTTTCCGCCGCTTATACTAAGCGAGTACATTTTTGGTTTCCGGTTTACCTGTTGGTCGTTGGTGCTAAATTTCAGCGTGGCCCAGGAGTTAAGATGGGTATTATCAAAACCATATCGAAGGCTTGGCATAAAACTCACATGAGTTCGCCACTTTTTCCAATAGGCCCGATACGTTCCATAAACATTTAATACAATCCCTTCCGCAGGATTATATTCCATATTTCGAATCAGTGATTCAATATCCCAGCTAAACATATGTTTCTTACTATAATGGGTTCGATGGATTCCATTCCAGAAAATGCCCAGAGGTTTTACTGGCCCTTGCCTTTTCTTCAAAGAATCAATGGCATTTTTTGTAAGTGCCGAATCTTTTGTAACCTGAAGGATGCTGTCCTTTACATGATAATCTTTAACTTCTTCCCTTTCTAAGGGTACAGGCCGGATAGTGTCCCAATAGGCTTTACTATGATTGGTAACTCCGGTATCATATTTAATGATGGTTCGATCGAAGAATTTCTTTCCAAACTTTGGATCTATGTTATAATCGGAATACACATTCAGGAATGCTCCATCTGCTTTAATATTAAACTGATTGAAATAAAAACTCAGAACCTGGCTATGAATTCTCCATATATCAGCAGAAACCGGAACGTGGATCTGGTTTATGTGCAGGGTATCCATGATTTCGAGTTGTGCATTTTTCGACAGCATAAGATCGAGGCTGTGTATTCTCCAATCGCCATCCGTAATATTAATGGTACCCGAAAACAAAGGTTCAAACTTTCGCCTTGGAGTTACCCGGATCGAATTAATAGCCCGGCCGTCTTCAAAAAAAGTGCCTAAGAATTTAAAGCGGTAATAGTAAATCGCATTATCGGCAATGGGTGAAATAAATCCTCTCGGATTTAGCTGGTTAAGCATTACCGTTACGTTATTGGTATAAAAGCTGATGAAGGTGGGAAAGGTGAGTCCGAAATTATCGCTACCGCTTACCCGGCTGCTGATCACTTCCAGTTTAAATTTATCGGGCAACTGTTGGTTAACTTTGGAGATCGCTTCTGATAGATATATAATTCCCTGTCCGGCGGAATCGAGGTGCAGGTCGGCCCGATCCTCGGGGTTAATCTTCCTGCCTAAAATTTTATTTGGAAGGTTGCGAAGTTTCAGTACATCTTTCGAATACAGGTTGCAGGTAAATGCCTTTACCTGGGAATGGTAAAAATCCCTTTTTTTAATAGCCTGCCGGATGATTTCATAGGCAGGGTCTTCATCCCCCGTTTTTACAACCACTTCCTGCATGGTTAGCTTTTGTTCTTTGAGGATAAAACTAACTTCCATATCTCCACTTACGGTAATGTTTTTTTCGGCGGCTTCATAACCTATATGCTGGCACAGCAGGGTATATTTTCCGGGTGGGAGCAGCAACGTGAAATTCCCTTTGGTACTGGCGCTGGTACCTTTTGAACTCCCTTTTATTATAATCGAGGAATACGGAAGCAGATCTCCTGTTTCGGTAAAAACGGTGCCTGAAATGCGTTGTGCATAAATCAAATTCGTAACCAGTAGCCCTCCCAATAAATAGATAAAAAATTTCCAACGCATAAACAAGATTGGTTAAACGGCTTTCAGGGTTTGGAAAAAATAGATCTAAGTAAGGACCCTGATAAAGCAGCAAAAGCTCCAACTACCCCACCGATGCCCCCAGTTAGCAATATTAGTTTTAAAGGATTGTCTTGTTTAAGCATCAGCAACGAAAAACGATGAGCCAGGATGTTGTCGTTATTATTACTGATATAATATACCAACCCGGCCCACAATAAAAAAAGCCCAAACAACCCACCCAGGAAGGCTGTACCGGGCTTAGCCTTCACAACAAGCCCTGTCACAAACGCTGCAACGGCAATCGACCACCAGGGGAAATACATTCCCATTCCAAAGGCAAGGGCAGCAGAAAGGAATAAAATAATCAGAAATTTTACAAAGGAATTATTCATTATTTCAGGAATTTGAAAAGTTCATCACCCATTTAATTCGTTTATCTTTTGCTTCTTCTTTTTTCATCAGCCAGAGGGGATAATATTTACCGGCTGCCCATTGATCGATAAAATTATCGTAGAAGAAACTGCCCGGGTTACCATTTTGTCCGCCGGGGTAAACGCCAAATGCTTTTGTTTGCGGTTCGAGGCTTACGATCATTCTCCAGCTTGGGCCATGGGTGGTTTTCGTGGCATTAATTACATGCTCTCCTCCTCCAATGGGCACATGCAACCGGCTAAATGCATCTTGTTTTAGCAGGTGAGAGATTTTGGTATCTTTAAAATTCCCCCAGTCCATAGTGCCGGCTTCATCCAGTTTCTCACAATCCATGGCAGTAGCATTGAGTGCTGCGGCAACCATATCTTCCAGGGTTTCTTTTTGCGGGGTATTGATATCATCAATAAAAGAATAAGCGGAATCACGCAGCAGCGATTCCATAACGGTAAAATCGAGGGGATAACTAATGGGTTGCGGGGCATTCTTATATTCATCGGCATAAATCGTATCCCGGAGATGTTGCCAGGCGAAATAAAAGACGGTGGCGCCCCGGCTGTTGAAGTCATTTCGTTTATCCCAACCCTTTAGCTCATTGGCATATTTCCGCGCATTGGGGCTGAGCCGGTTCATGTCTAAATATTTAATGAATAGGGGTACCACCATTTCGCCAAAAATATTATAGTTATCAGTTTGCATGGACTGCATATCCTCCACCGTAATATTACTCATGCTGTGTAATTTCCGGTTGATGATAATTCCTCTTGCCAGTGGGTAATCTCGTCCGAGGTAATAGGGATAAACCGTATCTGCCGGAAACTGGTTGGCGCTGCTTACAAACCCGCGCTCGGGGTTATACTGAAAGGGCGTTTCATCCATGGGGATCATGGCCTGCCACATGTAGGCGCTGTCGGTTCCGGGCATTATAAAATCACCCTGGCCTCTCCATTTGGCAGGAAATTCGCCCTGGGTGCGTAGTGCTATTTCACCGGCTTTATCTGCAAAAACTACATTTTGACCGGGTGTATGCAGGTTTAATACCGCATTCGTATAATCGTTGTAGTTATGGGCCCGGTTCAGCAAATAAAACATCAAAAGTTCGTCGCTGGCATCGTGGGCTTTCCATCTCACGGCATAATTCTTTGTACTGGAAGTTCGTTTACCGCCAAACGATTTATCGTACATCACCGGGCCAAAAATGCTGTAAGCCACCGTATCAATCATATCCGGTTTACCGGCAATTTTAATGCGTTCATACCGGAAGGTTGTGGGTAGCCAGGCACTATCAAACCAATATTCCTTACGGCTTTCATCTTTAAACTTTATCTCGTAATAATCACGTACATCTCTTCCACCATTCGTAAATCCAAAGGCGCAACTATCATTATAGCCAATTATAACGCCCGGAGCGCCGGGGAAGCTTGCTCCATACACATTAAACTCCGGGGTGGAAAGCTGAATCTCGTACCAAATGGAGGGGAGATTTAAACCCAGGTGGGGGTCGTTACAAAGAATGGGGTAACCAGAAGCCGTTTTAGTGCCGCTTACGGCCCAGTTATTACTTCCATTGGCTTTATCTGCCTTATTATCTTCCTCGGCAGATACTGTATCTCGGGAAAAATAAAGGGAATCGGCAGTGGCCGGGGTTTTCGGATGAACCTTGGGTTCCTGGTACACGGTACCTTTAGGTATAATAGGATCTATGGAATCGTGATAGGTAGGGAACAATGCCTTAAATTGGTCGGGTAAAAAGTAATTTTTAGCGTTCGTCATTTCAAAATCTTCCTCATGGCTGGCGAGGTCGTAGCTCATATATTTTAAAAACAATGCCGATTTCAAATTCGACCATTTTTCCGGATAATAGCCCAGCAGTTTATACTCAAGCGGCAAATTGGCGCGGGTTAACGATTCAATATAAGCATTCACCCCGGCGGTATAGGCATCGCACTCGCCTTTTACCCTTTCGTCTTTTTCCATTTCCTTTAACGAATTTTCGGCAGCAAATACCATTCCCAGCCTGCGAAACTCACGGTCGTGATTAAGCGCCACTTCCCCAACCACTTCACTGGCTCTTCCGGCTGCAACGAGGGTTTGAAGTTCCATTTGCCAAAGCCTGAATTTAGCATGGAGGTAACCCTGCACAAAATAGGCGTCGTTTTCCTGTTCGGCGAACACATGGGGTACCAGCCTTTCGTCGAGATATACGGTTACTTTACCATTTAATCCTTTCACAGAGAGATTGGCATTAAAATCTTCATTCACGGGTTCTGCATTTTGCCAAATTCCCTCCTGAGGAGATAATAACCGCCCCAATGGTGCCGGAAGCAGGACTTTCGAATTAAGAATTATGCAAAGTGCAATGGTAACGGCAGAGGTCAAAATAAAATATACTATTCTCATAAGTGGCCTTAATATCCCGAAATTAAAATAATTGCCATAGTTTTCGGCATTAAATCACATAAGATAATTTTGGGGGATGAATGAAAAAATTAGTGAGCACACCCGGAATATACTGGGGCTAAGGCTTCCCACCGATCCGAGGTGGGTGAACCTGGCCGAAATGGGTTTGGCGGAAATACTTACCGACCATGCATATTGCGAGCAGAAGGCAGCCACTACCTGCATCAGCCTCATCCAGAAAAATCCGGAAAAAGAATTACTGGTAGAGGCGCTATGCCCTATTGTAACGGAGGAATGGGGACATTTCAGAATGGTGCTGGCCGAATTAAAAAAACGAAAACTCAATCTGGGTAAACAACGAAAGGATGAGTATGTGAACAGGTTGCTCGAATTTCAAAAGAAAGGCGGAAGCCCAATGGAGCGCTTTCTGGATCAAATGCTTACGATGGCTCTGATTGAGGCAAGAAGTTGCGAACGGTTTAAGCGGCTTAGTGAAGGAATGGAAGATGAGTACATGCGAAATTTCTATCGGAAGTTTATGGAAAGCGAGGCGGGGCATTACACCCTATTTATTACCCTGGCTGAGCACTATTTAGATAAAAAGGTAGTCCGCAAACGCTGGGCAGAATGGCTGGAATATGAGAAAAAGGTCATGAAAGAAATATCTCTCAGGGGAGACCGGGTACATTAATAATTTTAAAGTCTGGTGAAAGAAATTTGGCAGGCAGGTAACCTTTTTTGTTATTCCAATCCACTTTCAAAAAAATGTTCCTCTTCCTCAAAATTCAAATAAGGATGAGTCTCTCTTAGTAATTTGATTTTTATCAAATTATCCTGTAAAAATTTTTTATGTTGATCGGATTCGGGGTTAAATGGTTTATGATTCCGGGCCTGCATAATGCCGGCAATAGTTTTCATCAAATCCCGGGAAGGTTCATCGATAACGGCTATTGAAAATTTTTCCCATACATAATTTGTAGCCGCATAATTGGGATGGGCCATATCTTCTGCAAAGAAGCGGTAATCGCGCAGGTCATCAATCACCAATTCGTAGGAAGGGAAATAAAATACCTGGTTTTCATTTACTACCTGGTGAACGGCCTGAATCAGCGCGGCTTTACTTCGGTTGTTCTCAATAAAACCTTCCCTTAAGTGCCGTACCGGGCTGATGGTAAAAATAATATTTGCTGAAGGATTCATTTTATGAATTACAGCAATCATTTTGGATAAAATTTTTTCCACTTCTTCTGAAGGCAGGAGCCGGCGGTTAAATTTTTCGGCTGGTATTTTATGGCAATTAGCTACTGCCTGGGGGTATTCCGGACCACTTAAAATATCCCTTCTTTCATACACAAAAGCAGAGCCCAGGGTAATGAGGATCCATTTAGCCTGAATTAGAAATTCCCGGCCGCGGATAAGAGAAGAATTAATCTTCTTAAGACATTCTTCTGTGGAAATGGAAGAAAAGCGAGTATGATGGTCCCAACTCCCCCAAACACCATTAAATTTAAAAAGATCATCCTTCGTGTATGCGATACCAGTAGCATACCGTTCTAAAGATTTCCAAATACTTACCGGGTTAAAAAGGATCCCATTGGGGTTTTCGAGCGTATCAAATTTATGCCAGGAAAGTTTGGCTCCTATTTGCTCGGTAAAGCAGGATCCGATCAGCAGCAATTTTTGTTGGTGATTAATTTTGGAAGAAAAAGATTTGGGAAAAAACTCAGCGTGAAACTCCATGTGACTTAAATATCCGGTTAGCGTATGACGATGCCATGGCAAGCGCTTCGGGATTGATTCCTGTTTTAATCCCCCTGGCTTCAAAGAGTTGAATCATGTCCTCCGTATTGATATTACCCACTAAATGGTTGCCGGCCATAGGGCAGCCTCCGATCCCTTTAATGGCAGAATCAAAACGCTTGCAACCTGCTTCATAGGCGGCCCAAACCTTAGCTTCCATTTCCAATTTTGTGGAATGCAGGTGTACCCCAATTTCAACAGATGGAAATGCAGGTACCACATGCCCTACAATCCGGGAAACCTGGCCTGGTGTGGAGAGACCTACTGTATCGGCAATAGAAATAATTTCAATCCCAATTTCCTGCATCTTTTCAATCCATTCAGAGATAATAGATTCATTGTAAGGATCTCCGTACGGATTTCCGAACCCCATCGATAAATAAATAACCAGTTTCTTAGCGCGGGTAACACACAGGTTTTGTATTTGCTTTACATTTTCGAACGATTCGGCAATTGAGGAGTGGGTATTCCGTTGCTGAAAAGTTTCAGAAACAGAAAAGGGGAAGCCCAAAAAATCAATTTTAGTGAATTCAACAGCCTGTTGGGCTCCTCGAACATTGGCAATGATGGCCAGGAGTTTCGTATGCCCTTTCTTAACTGCAGATTCGGTAACCAAGGCTGTGTCGGCCATTTGAGGAATGGCTTTTTGAGAGACAAAGCTTCCATAATCGATGGTATCAAATCCGGCATCCATCAGCAAATCCAGATAATGAATTTTTTCGTCGGAGGGGATAAACTCCGGCCAGCCCTGCATGGCATCGCGGGGGCATTCAATAAGCTTTAGAGGAGAATGGGTAATCACTTAAGCAAAGATAAAAAATAATATTCCTGAAAGTGAATCTTAGCAATAGATCGCAGGTAGGTTTCATTTGGTTTTAATTATTAAGGTTAAAAATAAAGTTCAGTTGAAGTGAAGTTGTTTAATTGGCATTGCCCCAGTAAAATAAAACGGGCTCATTAATTTTAAAAAGTATGAAGACAGTAATTTTAAAACCCCATAACAGGGAGGGAGTTGAATGTATTGGAATATACTTTGAAAGAGATATTTCCATTCAAAATATTATTAGCAAAATAGCAGGAGCAAAGTGGAGCCAATCGGGGCGTTGTTGGTGGGTGCCATTATCCAGAGAAAACCACCGGAACCTGGTAAATGCATTAAAACATGAGGTACAGATTGAGCAGGAGGATTTGCGGCAATATTTAATAAATAAAAAAGGATTGGCAGAGAAAGCAGGTGAGATTCCACTTCCGGTAAACCTGGTGTTGAAGCAAGGTGGGATTGTGCCAAAACAGGAGACAATAGATTACAAAAAGACTAAAATTCAGGAAGTAAATGCCCATGTTTTGCCTGCGATGCTTCAACGGTTAAAGTTAAAAGCCTATAGTCAATCTACGATACGGACTTATCTGGGTGAAATGTCGCAGTTGTTACACATACTCAGGAATATACCGGCGGATGAGTTAACCCCTGAACATTTAAAACGGTATCTGGTATATTGTTTAGACAAGCTCCGGCTTACAGAAAACACCTTACACAGCCGGATAAATGCGTTGAAGTTTTATTATGAGCAGGTTTTGGGGAAGGAGAAGTTTTTTTGGGATATACCCAGGCCCAAGAAACATTTCCAGTTGCCGAAGGTATTGAGCAAAGAAGAAATTGCAATTTTATTACGGGCTATCCGGAATGTGAAGCATAAAACGATGATCATGTTAGGATATAGTTGCGGGTTAAGGGTAAGTGAGATCACCAGTTTAAAAATAACGGATTTGGATGAATACCGGAGATTGCTATTCATTCGGAAGGCTAAAGGAAAAAAGGATCGAATTGTTAGTTTAAGTCCGGTGATGTTGGTCATGCTAAGAGAGTACCTTAATTCTTACAAGCCTCGGGAGTATGTATTTGAAGGCCAGGAACCTGGGGCTCAATACAGTATTCGGAGTTTAGAGACGATAATTCAGGAGGCAAAGCAGAGGGCTGGGATAAGAAAGGCGGGGAGCATGCACATGTTGAGGCATAGTTTTGCTACCCATTTGTTGGATAAAGGCACAGATGTGGTGTTCATACAAAAACTTTTGGGCCACAACAACATCAAAACCACATTACGGTATTTACACGTCACCAACAAGGACATATTAACGATATTAAGTCCAATAGAAGACATCCGGGATTTGCTGGAATAGAATTTGGGTTAATACAGGTGAATTTTGAATTCGCGGAGATGGATTTTACAAAAGGATATAGCCTTAATTAGTAAAATGGCTAGGCAAATAGCAATAAGAATAGAAAAAATTTAGCCTCATTATTGCTGGCAATGGCTATATTAAAATTGGCTATCTGAGGTGTTTATTTGAATACCCCATCATACATTTTAGTGCCATCCATCAGGGTTTGCCAAATCGTATTGTAGCAACCACCTCTCTTTTCACCAATATCCGTCTTAATCCGTGGTTTTCAATGTCACAATTCATTTATTCATTGGCTTTCAAAAGAATCGTATATTCGGAAATATTACCGTTAGTGGCAAT
>Ga0116193_1001922_pt1 | contig 16402 bp, 15 predicted proteins | sample AD_UKC115_MetaG_FD_89892 | JGI IMG/M metagenome (GOLD analysis project Ga0116193, IMG submission 89892) | Active sludge microbial communities of municipal wastewater-treating anaerobic digesters from Hong Kong - AD_UKC115_MetaG | ecosystem: Engineered > Bioreactor > Anaerobic > Digestate... | reverse complement strand
TGCTGCCACAGGAACTCCGGGCAGATCAGGTCGGGCGTCTGCTTGTCGCTGGGAGCGATGATGGCCGGCCAGTCAAAGCCAGTGGTCTGCTTTAATTCCGCAAACGACATGCTACTGCCGTCGGCATGTGCCGACTGGACAGCGGTTACACAGACTTGCTTATTGTAGTGGTGAATGGCCTGAATGCTGGCGCGCAACAGGCTCGTTAATGCCGCGGCGCGAATGTCAGTAGCGTGTTCCGGCGAAGACTTTATCGCTGCTTCACACAACCGGCAATGGCAGGCTTCGTTGGCCCGCCAACTGACCACCGGCTCTCCCAAGTCGATGCCATCGACTTGCGGATAATTCTCCAGCAGATCCTGCAGCGCGCCGATCCACCATTCGCGCACTTGCGGATTGCGCGCGCACAGCGGGTATTGCAGTCCCGTTTCCTTGTGATCCTTGCCGCGCGTGTCCTTTTCGCGCCAATCTGGATTGTGGCGCCAAGCCTCGCCCACATTCAGCACCGGATACCAGACAAAGACCTTGATCTTGCGCGCGTGGCATTCCTTCAGCACGTATTTGAGCAGGTCATAGCGGCCGTATTCACCCATCGCCAGCGAGGCATAGTGTGTCTTGTAGAACGTGCCATGCTCGCTATCCAGCGCGCGATAGAAGACGAGATTGATGCCCGACTGGCTCCACGTTTCGGCCAGTCTTCGCGCCAGCACCGATGGGCGCTCGCCGCGGTAATAGTAGGAAGGATCGAAACGCACGGACCATGGGCGCTCAATGCGCGGAAGCAATGGCGAACTGGCTGTGGCATCGGCCATGGCGGATTTTGCATGCCATTGATACAGCCATTCCGGCACACCCGCCAACACCAGGATCAGCAACAGCCCCAAGAAAGAATACATCCATTTTCGTCGCATAAGTCGTCATCTTATCTATACGCATGCCACTGATGCGCGCTGGAATCTCTTACCCGTCCGCGAAAACTCGCGACCAAGCCGTCTGAGGAAATGCTCACCAAATCATCGATGGGATCGCCCGAAATATCAGGCATGGAGATGATGCGATCCACACTAGTACCGGATGCAAAGTTATATTGCCACAGCAGCGCGCCCGTGCGCCCCGAATAGCAGCCGACGAATCCATCGGCATTGCCGCAGGCAATTTCCTCGCGATTGTCGCTGGTAAAATCCGTTATGGTGGCGATACTCAGCACCGGGCTTTTGCCATTCGACACGGACCAGAGCACCACTCCATCCTTGCCATCGAGCACGTAAAGCGTGCCGGCATCATTGCCAGCCGCGACATCGGGGATGCCATCGCCCGTCAGATCAGGAATTGATCGAACCACCCGCACATCGCCAGTCGTATTGCGCGACCAGACGATGTGGCCGGCATTGGCGCCGCCGCCGCTGACACAGACGACATCGTTCATGCCTGTGCCGGCCAGCACATCCATTGCCGAATCGCCATCGATATCCGCGTGCGAATCCACACACCAGACGTCGCCGCCCATGGGCGATGACCAGACTACCTGCCCACTGGCGCCATTCAGGAGATAAAGGCTGTTATCTGCATTGCCGGCAATGACTTCATCCTTGCCATCGCCCGTTACGTCATTTGTGGCTTTCACCATCCAGACATCCGAGCCGAGTGTGCGACTCCAGCGCTGCGAACCGGAGGCGCCGCTATAGCAGATGACGCGATTGTCGCCGGTGCCAATCACGGCCTCGCGCCGGCCGTCGCCGCTAATGTCGCCGATGCTGCACACGGTCCAGACATCGCCCGTGACGCTGTTGATCCACAACTGAGAGGCCGTGCCCGAACCGCCGCCCGAAATGGCATGCGCTTCATTGTTGGCGGTGCCGGTGAGGACATCTTCTTTTCCATCGCCGTTGACATCGCCCAATCCCGCGACGGCCCAGACCGTGCCATTGGTGGGAAACGACCAGCGTTCAGCCCCTGTCGCTCCGCTCAGGCAATGAACTTTGTCGCCAATGGTTCCGGTGATGACATCCGGGCGTCCATCTCCGGTGACATCGCTGATCAGGCCTAAATCGTAGGGTTGATGAATGACGTCATGCGACCAGATGGGGGAACCGGTGTCAGCGGCGGCCAATGGCAAACTTTTGAGGATCAAGGCGATCATGCTGCCTAATTGTAACAATCGCCTGTAATTGCAGTGAAACACGCGTATAGACATTACCATTGAACACCCCTTTACCTGAATCGGCAGGGATCAACTCGCACAAAAGCGAGAACGCGCTTCAAAAGCAATTTGACTCTGGTTTGACTAGTTTACTACCAGGAGAATGGATTCGTAAAGCAATTTGGCAATGATCACACCAGCGTCTGGGCCAATTGCTCGCTGTGCTGTGGCCGGGATTTGAGTTCCCCTTCGGGCAAATGCAAAATTGCCTCGGCTTCGGCCAGGGATGCCGGGCGGGAACTGGCCACAATCAGAATGCCCTCGCGATACGTCTCCCGCAGATTGCGCAAGATGCGCTTTTCCAGCTCCGCCGGCATGGCGTTGGTTGCCTCATCCAGCAGCATCACACTGCTGCGGCGCATCAAGGCGCGCGCCAAGGCAAATTGTTGCTGCTCGGCCGTGCTCCAGCGCATCGAACTGCGGTTGAGGATGGTTTGGAATCCCTCGGGTAACTTTTCCACGAAATGCGCCATCTCCGCTTGCGCCAGGCAACTGGCAATGCGCTCGCGCAATGGTTCGCTCAATTCTTCATGCTTTACCGTGCACAGATCCGTCTCTTCATCGAATAATTCATCCCTCACGCCAACCAATAGATTCTCCAGTACGCTGGCTGGCATCACGGGCGTAAAGGGCTGCACCAGGCAAACGTGACGGCGCAAGGATGTGATAGTAAAGGAGGAGGCATCCTGCCCATCGATCCTGTAGCGGCCTGCTTGCGGATCATCCATGCGCAGCAATAATGACAGCAGCGTGGACTTGCCGCTGCCATCGGCTCCACTGATGCCAATGAATGAACCTCGCGTCGCGCGCAGGGAAATGTTCTTGAGCACCTCGGCATGCGGGCCATAGGCGTAAGTTACATTATCCAATGCGATATCTTTTTCAATGTTCGCCAGTTCGAGCGCACCCGGTTGATCGTCAACATCAGGCGTTTCATCGAGAATATGGAAGACGCGATCCAGCGCCACGGTCGGCGGCTGCAGCCAGCCCCAGATCGAGGTCAATTGCGTGACGGGCTGCTGAATCTGCACCATCATGGCGCCCATCAGCGACCATTCGCCCAGCGTGATCTTGTGCTTCCAGAAATAGTACGTCGCGATGACAAACACTACATGGCGCCCAAGATTCATTGTCAGGTCGATGCTGCGCGCCATGGCCGTGTTCCATGTATCGCGCGTGGTGCCCCAATCCAGTGAATGCCAGGACAAATTGCGAAAGCGATTGATTTGCTCGCCAAGCAGTCCCAACCCGGTGATGGAACGGATGGAGTTGAGCGTGCTTTCAATGAGCGACAGCACCTGGCTATCGGTTTCGCGATTGCGCCGCGAGGCGCGCCGCCCTGGCATGACCATCACCAAGTTCAGGATGATGGCCATCGGCAGAAAACTAAGAAAAATGAGAGCCAGCTTTTTGTCGATGGCAAACATCGCAAACATCTTGATTAGTGCATTCGTAATGTTATTGAACGGCCCCGTCACGGACCATTGAATGAAGGGATTAGCCATGCCCGTGTCATTCTGCAGGCGGTACATGACATCGCCCACGGAACGGCTGGCGTGATATTTCGGGCTGCGCTTGAGATAGCTGTGCATGAGCATCATGCGCAAGCGCTGCACGACGCGGTTCTTCAAATTGATATCGAAATAGATTTGCAGCACGGCGAAGATGGCGCTGAGCACCGCAATGCTGAGCGAAAAAATCAGCACCACCCACAACAACTTTTCGGGCGTGGCATTGTGCCAGGGAGTTAGGCAGAAGTAGATCAGGCGATTAAACAGGGAATTGCTGAATTTGGCGGGGTCCATCTTCCCGCGCATGATCACGTTATCGAGCAAAACCTGCGCTAGCAAGATGTTGCCGATCATCCCCAGGTAATTGACGGCCAGGAAGCTGATCAGATTGCAGGCCAGCCATCCGGGGTAGGCCAGGATTTGCTTGTAGGCGCGCGCCAGGACGCGGAACATCGCCTTGCCGCGCATGGTCTCGGGTGGCGCGGGCAGATTTTGATGCATCTGCCTGCGAATGGTGCGGCTGGGCAGAAAGGCATCACATCCGGCCATAAGAAAACCCCGTCAAGTGAAACAGATTCAATATACGAGCCGTGCATCGGCAGGGTTAAGAGTGGCTGGAATAAAGGGCAGTTGTCAAATCTTATTCGCGAAGGCCAAAGCAAATTAAGGCTACATAAACAAAGGCCCGACTTTCGCCGGGCCTTTTGTCTTGCGCGTATTGCTATTGCGTTACTTCGTCGTGTCGCCGTCCCAAACGCCTTTGTTCGTGCGCACAATCCAGCCTTGGGAGACGGTCCCGTTGCTGGGATCATACACACAGGTTTCCTTCTGCGGGCCGGGCGCACCAGCGCCTACAATCATCGGCCAGACTCCCGGCCAGGAATAAATGCGCGCAGGTCCGGCTCCTTGAATAGTCCAAACGTAGCCGCGGTTGTATGCTGTGGTATTTGTCGGCCCTGTCTTGGGAGTTGATTTATTCAATGCACCATATTCATAGGTTGTCGAGTCGTCATAGACGCCTTTTCGCATGCCGCCCTTGCTTCGAAATACATCCTGCGGAACACTGGTCATGAATGCCACGGGAGTAGTGAGCGCCCTCAGTGCCACAGCGCTCCAAATGTTCCAGGGCGCTTGTGCATAATAAGGCGGCCCTAAAGGCACATCGCCGTTATCCACAGCATAGGCTTCAATGGCGGTGGCGATGCTGCGCTGGTCATTTTTCGATCGCGAGACTTTGGCGCGCACCTGTGCCTCGAGAAAATTGGGCACGGCGATGGCGGCCAGGATGGCAATGATTGCCACAACAATAAGCAACTCAATCAGAGTAAATCCTTTGCGAAGCATCTGAATTCCTCCCCCGCCTTGTGGTCTGTCCAGAATTAGTTCTGGTGTCTGGTACATCGCAGATTGCCTATAAGATTTCAAATAATAAATGTCATCCTCATATGGAATTGATGAACCAAGTGGTTTTTCATTGCGAGGATTGGGCAGAAAGGGGCGAAGCAACAATTAGATCTCGCAAAGATTTCCTGTTTCTGAATTGGATGTTTCTGCTTGTGAGGGGTGAAACGCGCAGCCAGGGCCCATGTACGACCCCTACGGGGCCGAGATATTTTATCAAGACATAGCTACTAATGTTTGCCTCCGACGGAGGCGGCGCAAAGCATTTTTAGAGGATAATTTCCTTGTCCCCTCGTTTTCAGATTTGAAGGAATCATTCCTCAATGAGGACAATCTTCTTGGAAACAGCTATAGGCTACACGGAATTAGAAAAAGTAAAGGCCCGACTTGCATCGGGCCTTTTTCAAATTCAGTTATGAACGGGGTGGGATTACTTGGTTGTATCGCCGTCCCAAATGCCTTTGTTCGTGCGCACGATCCAGCCGCGGGAGCTCGTTCCGTTGGTGGGATCATAGACGGTTGTTTCCTGATTGGGCCCTGGGGTGCCCATACCCGCGATGAGGAACCAGGCGCCCGGGAAGGAATAAAGCCGTGCCGGTCCAACGCCCATCAATACCCATTTGTAGCCGCGTGAATAAACAAGCGCGTTTGGATTGGTCGTTTTCGGAGTGCCATTGTTAATAGAGGCATATTCATACGTGGTGGAGTTATCCGCATTAACGCCACGCCGGCCGCCTTTGAGGCGGAAAACATCCTGCGGAACCGAAGTCATGAATGCCACGGGAGAGGTGAGGAAGGCCAGCGCCGGGCCGCTCCAGAAGTATGTCGGACGCCCCGAAGGCACGTCGCCGTTGTCAACGACGTAGGCTTCAATGGCCGTGGCGATGCTGCGCTGGTCATTTTTCGATCGCGAGACTTTGGCGCGCACCTGTGCCTCGAGAAAATTGGGCACGGCGATGGCGGCCAGTATGGCAATGATCGCCACAACAATAAGCAACTCAATCAGCGTAAAGCCTTTTCGTACCATGACTCTCTCCCATTTTTAAGTGAATTAGGACTACAGTGTATGTCGTTATTGCAGATTGGGGAGGGAATTTCAAATACAATTCAAGTTTCATATTTGGCACGTTGTGACAATTGGTAGCGGCTGCCTTGACTTGCGCCGTGGCTGGGGAATGATGGCGGGATGAAAATCGTGATTGGCGAAACTCCTTGCGAGGTGCCGCAAGGCACAACCCTGCATCAATTGCGCGATGCGCGCAAACCCCGCGCCGATATCGTTTGCCTCAATGGCGCGCCTGTTGAGGCTGATGTTGTGCTCAGCGAAGGCGATTCCGTTGTCTTCATCCGCCGTGGTGAAATGCCTGTGCCGGAGGAATTGGAATTCCTGATGATGGCGCGTCATTCGCCCGGGGTGCATGCGCGCATGAAGCAGGCGTGCGTTGGCATTGCCGGGCTGGGCGGGCTGGGTTCGGCCATCGCCATGGCGCTGGGGCGCATGGGCGTGGGGCGGCTGGTGCTGGTGGATTTCGATGTTGTGGAGCCAAGCAATCTAAACCGCCAGCACTACTTCATCGACCAGATTGGCATGCTCAAGACGGAAGCCCTGGTCGCCAATTTGCAGCGCGTGAATCCTTATTTGCACTATGAAACGCACTCCGTGCGCCTGACGCCGGAGAACGTCCCCTCCATTTTTTGCGGCGTGGATGTGCTGGCCGAGGCCTTTGATTCGGCCGAGGCCAAGGAGATGATTTGCGAGGTGTTTTGCGGCGCGTTTCCCGACAAGCCAATCGTCATGGCCAGCGGCGTGGCGGGGTATGAATCGGGCAATGCTATTGTGACGCGCCGTTTCGGCAGGAATGTTTATGTCGCGGGTGATGGGCAAACCGAGGCCCGGCCTGGCATGGGATTGATGGCCCCGCGTGTTGGCATTGCCGCGCACCACCAGGCCAATGCGGTGGTCAGGTTATTATTGGGGGAGAGGGAGATGTAAATGCGGTTTTCTTAGGATTTTATCGTAAGACAAGATTTCTCGCTTCGCTCGAAATGGCAAAAAAGAAAAAATTAATGTAAACTAAAACTATTGTCATTTCGAAGCGAAGCGAGAAATCTTGTTAGTTTGTTATTCCAATTCGTGAGGATATACACGTAGAAGTTATAGTCTTTCATCCGGTTTTTCTCAGTGCAAAGAAAGGAAAAGATTTCTCGGTCGCTGCGCTCCCTCGAAATGACAGAAAAAAGATTGCTTCTTTGAAATGACAGGATTTTGCTGCGCTCGCTTGAAATGACAAAAAAAGAACTGTAAACTATTGTCATTTCGAGCGAAGCGAGAAATCTTGTTTTTCATTCCCACTCCAGACTTAAATCTTTCCAAGTAGGATTCATGGATATGATCAATTCATCCTTCTTTTCGCGACGCCATTTTTTAATTTCCTTCTCCCGTCCTATTGCGCCATGAACGTCGGTCCCGTGCTCAAAATAGACTAATTTGCTCACGTTGTATTTCTTTGTAAAGCCATCAATTAATTTATGCTTGTGCTCATATATCCTTCGCTCAAGATTGTTGGTCATGCCGACATACATAACTTTGTTATTCCAATTCGTGAGGATATACACGAAGAAGTTATAGTCTTTCATCCGGTTCTTCTCAGTGCAAAGAAAGGAAAAGATTTCTCGGTCGCTGCGCTCCCTCGAAATGACAGAAATAATGCTGTGCTACAATGACAGGAATACGCTGCGCTCCCTCGAAATGACAGAAAAAAATTGCTTCTTTGAAATAATAGGAATACGCTGCGCTCCCTCGAAATGACAGAAATAATGCTGTGCTATAAAATGACAGGAATACGCTGCGCTCCCTCGAAAAAGAAAGCCTTTTTTGCTATTGCTCATACAAACTTAGCGCCAGCGCCTTGATCTGCTGCTCGGTGAGCCAATATGCTTGCAGCAGCGGCGGTTGATCGTCGCGAATGATCCCCTCTTTTTGCGCACGGCGCATCAGCGCCTTGACAAAATCGCGGTCGGCTTTTTCGCCGGCCAGCGCCTGGTGATACGCCTCATAAAACGCCATGCCGGGCCATGAGCAATTCGCCAGTGCGTAGGCGCGGGTTTTCAAGTCCTTGTTGCCGCTGATCTTCATCGTTTTCTGGTCAATAGCCAGGCGGAAGGCTTCGCGTTTAGCCAGATAATCGGCCAGCGACTCGATCGCCTTCTGCCGCAAGCCTTTCAATTGCGACCAGTCCACCTGCGTGCCCGAGGCAGCCGCGCCCAAGCCTTCGGCGCTGAAGAGTTTTTGTCCAACAACCGCCAGCGTATCGGGCGAAAAATCATCGTCGTTGACGAATAGATAATGATCCCAGGGCTGGCCTGCCTGAAACTGCGCCTCCAGACGCATGCGCGCCTCGGCATCGGCTTGCTGAATGAACAAGTCGTGCAACAATGGTTCGAACGCAACGCTGACATAACAATGATCCTTCAGCTTGCGGTCGCGCCCGGCCAGCATTCCCGCCGCTGCCCCTGCGGGAGGAATGATATCCTCGCCCACCACGACGTTGACGCGCGCGAGGTTCTTGCCGCTTCCCACGACATAGCCCTGGTCTTCCATAAGGATCATCATCAGACGATATGATTTTTCCTCAAAGGAGTCATTGTTCCAAAGCAGGTATTGGTTGTGGTCGCGCAAGGTGGCAATCGCCGCATTTTTAGAGGTCAAGGCCGAGGAGGGATGGCGCAAGGAGCCTTCCTCCGCGCCATGAGCCGAGCGCTCGGGCAGCGGCAGCGCGCCGGCGGATTTTTCACCATCCCGCGCGATTAGCTGAGACAAGTTCTGCAAATAACCTTGGTGGGCTGTCAGGCGATTGAACAGCGTGGCCGAGGCCGGATCGGCATTGGGCTGATACGCAACCTGCCGCGCCACTTCCAATGCTTCCGCCGTCCAACCAGCCTTCTCCATCGCCTCGGCCAACAGAGTCAATTCACGCGAGAGAAGCCCCCCCTGCCCCACGCCTTCGGTGGCTTGCTTCAGTGCCTGAAAGCGCGTTGCTGAGTCGGTGGGGTTCATGAGGGTCAGCCCAATGGGCAGGCGCTCTTCAAAGCGTTGCCAGGCATGCGCATACTTGCCGCGCGCGATGTCATTCCATTGCGCCAGGCGCGAAGAATCGGGTGCGATGTTGTAAGGCAATTGCAGGCGGATGGCGTCATAGGCATTGGCAAAGCCGTCGCGCCATTCCGCCACATTCACCGGCGCCGCATCTTTTTGTGGAAAAAGTTCGCGCCGTGCCTGGCGGTCAATGGCATCGGCGAGCGCCACGCTGGCCTGCGCCTGTGCGAAGGAATCCTCGCCAGATTGCTGCACGAGATTGGCCGCTTCGCTGAACTGCCCGCGATCCACGGCCGCGCGCACGGCCCAGGCGCGAATCTCCGCATCATGAGGAAGATAGCGCAGTGATGTGGCATACATTTCCTGCGCGCGATCAAACTTGCCTTGTGCCGCGGCCACCCGCCCTTCCAGATAGGCCCCAATGGCCAGGTTCGTTTCGGGCTGGCCGGATTGGAGCAGGGGATCGGCGGCTTCGCGCACATTTTGCAAATCGCCCGCGGCCAGATGCTTCTCGCCCCAGGCGCGGATGATATCCGGATCGCCGGGCGCCAGGGCATACGCTTCTTCCAGCATGCGATCGGCCGTTTGCGCATTGCGCCAGCGCAGCGATTGCGAAAAGGCCAGCCGCGCCAGCGCGAAATCGGAGTTCTTGCTGCATGCGCGGCTGATGAATTCATAGGCTTGCGCGCTGTTCTTGGGCGAAAGCATTCCCAATAGGCACTGGTAGGCCTCGGGATAATCGGACTTCTCGCGCGCCTCGATGAAATGCTGGCGCACGCGATTGAGGCTGCCCGCATCGTTGGATGATTTGATCTGCGCCATTTCGCGGCGCACGATGCGATCGGCTTCTGGATCCACGACATCCTGGCTGTGGGCAATGCCGCACAGCCAGAGCACCATCAGCGTGGCAACCGGGCCAAGCAGGCTATTCTTTCTCATCCTCTGGTTGTTCATTGGTCTGTTCCGTGGGCGCGGGGGATTGTTCATGAATCTGGCGAAAAATGTCCTCAAGCTCCATCGCATGGCGCGGAGCTGTGTCGAGGTGGAACTTCAATTCGGGAATGTGCTTCAAGCGCATGCGCTCGTTGATCTGGTGGCGCAGATAGCCGCTGGCCTTGGCCAGCCCCTCAATGCAATCCTTGTCGCCCTGCGGATCATCGCCCAGGCGCGAGACATAGACGTCGGCCTGGCGAAGGTCGCGCGTGACGCGCACATGCGAGACGGTGACCATGCCGATGCGCGGGTCCTTGACCTCGCGATCGAGCATGATGGCCAATTCCCTCTGCATTTGTTCTTCGACACGTTTGATGCGTTCTGGAAACACAATGTTGCCTTTCCTGCAAAATAGATCCTCTTGAGGGTTTCATTCCCTGCGCACCTGGGCAAGCGAAAAGAAAAAGGCCGGAAGATTTTTTCCTCCGGCCCATTCTTGCTTCCTGCTGATTCGACCTGACGCGCAGGCCGATCCGTCATCCGTTGCTATGCCGTTCCAGGGAATTGCCGATTCGATCCATCAAATCTTCCCAGTCGCGGCGGTACTTCTGCCAGTGGTCGTTGGTGCTGGCGCGCAATGCCTTCAAGTCCCGTCCAGCCTTGTGCAAATCGCTTTCGATGCCTTTGCCCAGGTTGCCCGCATCCTGCCGGGCGCGTTCTCCGGCGTTGCCGGTGCGGCGCCCCAGGTCGCGCCATTGCGCTTCGTAGCGGCTCAGGCGCGCCTCGGCATTGGCCTCATACTCGCGCCGATTGCGTATATCGTAGTTGGTCGAGTTGGTCGGTTTCTTGACTGTCACATCGACATTTGCGTCGTGACGGCCATTGCGCTCCACATCCACATCGTAACGGCGGTGCTCTGCTGTGTGTGCATGGTCGTAATGATTCCAGTGCATGTAAGCACATCCGTTAAGGCTGAGCCCGCCGGCCAGTAGCATTCCCATGGTTGTTAGTGCGGTCAATCTCATCTCAGCACCTTTGGCTTGTGTGTTCGTCATGCGCACGCGGGGGTTATACCCGTGGCGCCGCTCCACGTCCGCCCATCACGCCCATGATCAAGGCGATGACAAAGAGGACCAGGAAAATAAAGAAGACGATCTTTGCCAGGCCCAGTGCGGCCCCGGCAATCGTGGTAAAGCCGAACAAAGCAGCAATCACCGCGATAATGAAGAATACTACAGCCCAATAGAGCATTGCTTTTTCCTCCAGAGCTGACTTGCGTAGCGGGCGCTCTTGTGGCCCCTCAAAGCCTCCCAAGGAGGTGGGCCACCCGCTTTCTGCCTGCCTTTTCATGTTAGCAAGAAGTGATGACAGCGACAACCTGCTTTAACATAACAGGAAAATGCTGATGTATCTGTCGGACAATCTCCTTGTTGTGACATTGGATCAATCATGGTCGTGATGATCATCTCTGCCGCCGCGATCATGATCCCGATCGCCATCATGCATATAGCGCCGATTCCAGTCGCGACCGCGATAATGATCATAACGGTAGTGCATGTCGGCATAGGCGTAGCCATGATGCGGCCGCCCCCAATCTTCCTCGTAGACGCAAGCCGTCCCCAGGAACGGCGCCGCCACCAGAAAGGTGAGTGCGGCGATGCGCATTGTTTTCATGGATTTGCTCCTTTCGCAAGAGTTTGCTGCCGGCCATCAACGATACGAATGATGGCTGTTATCATCTCGATAGCCGCGATAACGATAGTAATAGTCATGGTCGCCCCCGCCGCCGCGATACGTGTGGTAGTGCCCCCAATTGTAACCGTAGCGGTAATAGGGATGCTCATAGCCGTAGTAGCCCGGGTAGCCGTAATAATAATGCTCGTACGTGGCATAGGGGTAATACGCGTCGCTGTAATCGGGATATACGTAGTAACGATCCGTATAGCCCACGCCATAATAGCCATAGCCATCGTAATACGTGCAGGCGGTCAGCCCCATGGCAATGCCCAACACCAGCAACACCAAAGCAGCCCATCGGTTTGTTTTCATGGCTGAGGCCTCCTCGATCATGGCCGCCGATTGCAAGGCGGTTGAGGAGTGTTGATTCGTGCGACGGCAGGGTCTCCGGCGAGCGCAAACGCGCCATCAGGAGAGCGCTTGCCCTGCCTTATAGGAAGCAACTATGAGCAAAAAAAGTTCCTGATTGGGAGGAAATCAGATTGGCGAGTGCGCGGAAGCGTGGGGCTTTTGGTAGAAAGTGGGGCTTTGGTAGAAAGTGAGGCTTTGGTGGAAATGTGGGGCTTTGGTTTTATTGTTATGTTTGAAATCCTTGTCATTTCGAGGGAGCGTAGCGACTGAGAAATCTTTTGCGCCGTCGCCAGAGATTTCTCGCCGCTTCACGACTCGAAATGACAAAAGGTGGTTGATTGACTATGCTGTAGCCGAGCCAAGGATTTCTCGCCGCTTTGCGACTCGAATGACAAAGTGTTTGATTGACTATGCTGTAGCCGAGCCAAGGATTTCTCGCTGCTTTGCGACTCGAAATGACAAATCTATTCCAAGGATTTCTCGCTGCTTTGCAACCGAAATGACAAAAGGGGGCATTAATCGATTCTATTTCACATCCACAGGGCTTCGGTAATCCGGTTCGCGCCATCCGGGGAATGCCCGCGGCCCGGCATTGGTGATGGGCAAATAGCTGATGTCAGGCAGCGCTGGCGGATTGCCCAGCACCGAGACCAGCGTTGTGCCGGGGCCATTGCGCAATTCGCTTAATTCAGGATGCTGTTGCTCCATCGCCATTTGCTGCTTGCGCGCCCATAAACCCAGTCCGGGATTTGGCAAGCCAGCGGCCAAATCGCGATAGAATCCATATGCTGTTTTCATGTCGCCGCGCTGTTCGGACCAGCGCGCCAGATCCTGCACAAAGCGGCAAATTAAATGCGAGGGGCAATTGCCTTCGGCGAGCAGTTCATAATAACGTCGCTCTTTCTCTGCCGCCGGAATGGTCCGAATCCGATCCTCGGCTATGATTTGCCAATGCTTGAAAATTGCCTTGATGCTGGGCTTGCCGCGCGGAGGCTCGGGCATGTCTTGCAGCAGTTGGTTGATGATATCGAGTCCACCCTGGTTGTCATTATTCCAGATTTTGGCCACTGCCATTGTAAATTGAACATAATACCGGCTCTCCCAATCCGAGCGGACGGGCGGATCCTGGCCGGCAGGAACGGAATCCAGATATTTCTGCGCCAGTTCCTCGGCCTTATTCAATTCCTCCATGCCTAGTTGCATATTGCCTTTGCCCAGCAGATTCTGCGCTTGCGAACTATGATATAATGCTTGGATGCGCAAGCGCCGCGGCTTCATTGCCTCGCTATCCCATTGCTGCAGCAGCTGCACGTCTTCAATCATTTGCGGCGGGAAACTTGGCATATTGGACAGACGCTTTGTCATAGCTGTTTTCCAAAACTCCACCTCGGCCGGGTTAAGCAGCGTCTTGGTGATTGCATCGTGCAGCATTTCGCAAAACACGGCATCGGAGGAGTTGTTGGCCAGGTCGCGGTCCACGAATGCGGCGGTAAAACTCTGGCCTATGCGCGGCAGCAAACGCCCGTGTTCCAGCCGCGCCCATTCGGCAAAGGGCGAAGCCGAAAACTCATTGCCTGTCGAAAACTTCTCCCATAATTGCTGCGCGCGTTTTTCTTCGATTTGCAATTCGGGGAACTTCCATGCTGCGTATCCATAGAGCCGCGCCAGTTCGAAGGCGAACTCCGGCAGGCCGGGATCGTCTGGATAATTCTTCTCCAGAGTCTTATAGGCGATTCCAATTGCATCGCCATCACGCTGGGCAAATGCCGCGACAAACTCTCTCTTCAACTGATCGGCGGTTTTCACCACTGCTTGCGAGGCAGGTTGGGATTCGGCGAGATTGAATGGCTGCCAAACGTATTGTGACTCTGGTGTGAGTTTTACGATTTCCGCGAATGCAATGGACCGGGAAAATAGGGCCGACACGATAATGAATGCCAAGACGAATCGACGCATGACGACGCTCCTGAACCGGAATCGAAACGGATCATAATGCAGCGGCTGAAAATCAGCAATAACTATTGCGTTTATGAACTTCCATGGCACGGCATGAATGCCTTAGGTGGACAACGCCTTCTCAATCGCCTCCGCTGTTCGCTGGATATCATCATTCTTGTGCGCGGCGGAGATAAAGAAGGCCTCGTATTGCGAGGGGGGCATGTAAATGCCCTGGCGCATGAGTGATTGATGATAGCGCGCAAAGGCGGCCTTGTCGCAGGCGGCGGCTTCGCGCCAACTTCTCACGGGGCCTTCATGAAAGAAGAGCGTGGCCATCGATCCCACGCGATTGATGCTCAGCGGCCGGACAGAGCATTCGATAACGGAGCGAATGAGCGCCTCCAGCGTGGCCGCGCGGGTTTCGAGCAATTCATAAACCTTCCAGTGCGTGCGCAGATGACGCAAGGCGGCCAATCCCGCCGCCATGGCCAGCGGATTGCCCGAAAGCGTTCCGGCCTGATAGACCGGACCGGCCGGAGCTAGTTGTTGCATGAGTTCGCGCCGCCCGCCATAGGCTCCCACAGGCAGTCCGCCGCCAATGATTTTGCCAAAGGTGGTCAGGTCGGGCGTGACCCCATACAGCGTTTGCGCGCCGCCCAGGTGCACGCGGAATCCGGTCATCACTTCATCGAAAATCAGCAGCGCGCCGTGGTCATCGCACAGCTGCCGCAATGCCTGCAAAAAACTTGATTCGGGTGGAATGCAGCCCATATTGCCCACCACAGGCTCAACGATCACCGCCGCCACTTCGCCAGTGTTCGCCTTAAGCAAATCCTCCACGGTTTGTGCGTCATTGAATGTGGCATTCAGCGTCAGCGCCGCCAACGCCGGCGGCACGCCAGGGCTATCGGGCAGGCCGAATGTTGCCGCGCCCGAGCCGGCCTTGACGAGAAAGGAGTCGCCATGGCCATGATAGCAGCCTTCGAACTTGATGATCTTATCGCGCTTTGTGGCCGCACGAGACAGGCGGATGGCGCTCATGGTGGCTTCGGTGCCGGAGTTCACCATGCGCACAACTTCAACCGAGGGCACGAGCGCGCAGATCAGTTCGGCCATTTCGATTTCGGCGGCGGTGGGGGCGCCATAACCCGTGCCGCGTTCGAGTTGTGCCCGAATGGCTTGCACGATCTCGGGGAAGTTATGGCCCAGGATCATCGGCCCCCACGAGCCGATATAGTCGATGTATTCATTGCCATCCTCATCCCAGAGGTGAGAGCCCTGCGCGCGGGCAATGAACGGCGGATGCCCGCCGACGCTGCCAAAAGCGCGCACAGGAGAATTCACCCCGCCGGGGATGCAGGCCAGGGCGCGATCAAAAAGTTCAGCACTGCGTGACATAGTATTGCCTCATTAAAAGATAAGCGGATGATTTCTATTTAGCGCCATCCTGCACAACGTTTTGCGATCCGGCTTAGCTAAAACTTAGCTGGTGCGCTTGGACTGTTATCATGCGAGCAACCTGCCCCCATCGGGGGCATATATCGGTAGTTAAAGTGATAAAACAAATCGGCCCCGTAGGGTCGCATAACTATTCGACTCCTATGGAGCCGTGTAAAATTGAGCCGCGTTTCTACCGATATGTGCTCCCTACGGGAGCGGTGCTAAGCACCATCTTGAATTTTCAGCATTTACTACACCCCTATGCATAAGGCAGTTTCTCAGTCTGCCAGGGTCTTTTCTTTACTTCAATTCAATGGCGCCCAGGTCGGGTTTGCCAGCAATGGGATTGCCGAAGAAATCCTCAGTAACTTTTAATCCCGCCGTCAGGCCAATTTCATCGCCGGTGAGTTTTTCGATTTCAATGCCCTTGTCCTGAATGGCCTCTTTGTTCGCCGGTATATAATCATCTGGATCCTCGCCGCCGGCATTCTTGAAGCCAGGATCGGCGACCATCGCATTGAGATCCTTGGGCCAGAGCGGATCCAGGCGCTGGTATAAGTTATTATTGAAAATAACATTCTGACTAATGGAAGGAGCGGTCGATGCCGATGCTGGCTTGGAAGTTTGATCATCCCACGACTTCTTCACCGGACCAAGCAGATAGAAGATATTATTGGCGAACAGCGCGCCTTTGGCTGTCTTGGCAATCACAACGGCCGCATGAATATCTTTCTTTCCATACACAGTATTATTGTAAATATAACTATTATAGGGGCCATTGGCCTTGCCTGTCTT
>Ga0116193_1001920_pt1 | contig 16413 bp, 17 predicted proteins | sample AD_UKC115_MetaG_FD_89892 | JGI IMG/M metagenome (GOLD analysis project Ga0116193, IMG submission 89892) | Active sludge microbial communities of municipal wastewater-treating anaerobic digesters from Hong Kong - AD_UKC115_MetaG | ecosystem: Engineered > Bioreactor > Anaerobic > Digestate... | reverse complement strand
GTTAATTGATTCAATGGCTGATCTCTCATCAAGATATCTTTTCGGGAGAAAAGTAGCCATATTCGGAGACCCGGCCATAAGTGCAGGTATTGCCCGTTTTGTATGCGAACTGGGTATGATCCCATCAGTGGTTTGTACTGGCGTTGAAAACCCAGAATTCGTCAGTGAAATGGAAACAGTGGCTAAAGAATCTGATGAACCCATTGATGTAATGATAGGAAGTGATTTAAGAGCTTTAGAAGTTCTACTGGAAGAAGATCCAGTGGAACTGATGATTGGACACTCTGATGGTAGATTATTTGCTAAACAGCTAGATATTCCACTGATAAGAGTTGGATATCCAGTATATGATCGAGTAGGTTATCATAGAATCACTATTGTTGGGTACAATGGTTCAGTTAACCTGATAGACAGAATAACCAACACCGTGTTTGAAAAATATTATGACCAAGAACACTGGAAATTACAACAGTGAAAAGTCATATATTTTTTTTAAATTTTAAAAAATAACGGTAACTATCTTAAAAATAACAAATACAACTTAATGGTCATCTAATGCCAGAAAAAAATAATAACCAACCGTATCATGAGGCAGAGAATGAATTGATTTCATCCAATCGGGTGAATATTGAAAATTTGAAGGAATTTGAAACAGATATCAAGATTCCTGAAATTCCAGAAGAGATTATAAAGACTCTTAAATCTCGTAAAAACCACATGTGTGTTAAAAAGGACGGAACAAATTCAATTCCTTCCTGTAATGAGGTTAGTGTTCCCGGAATGGTCACCCAACGATCCTGCGTCTATGGTGGGGCCAGAGTGGTTTTAATGCCCATTACTGATGCCATCCACCTGGTACACGGCCCATTGGGATGTGCATCCTGTACTTGGGATATTCGGGGAACCCGTTCTTCTGGTTCTGAACTTTACCGTAATGGATTCTCAACTGATCTCCAAGAAAAAGATATTGTATTTGGCGGTGAGAAAAAACTCTTGGAAACTATAATAGAGTTGAACCAGATTTTTGAGCCTGCTGCAATTTTCGTCTATGCCACTTGTGTGGTAGGATTGATTGGAGATGATCTTAAAAGTGTTTGTGGTGAAGTAGGAAAAATCACAGGTTCAAGAGTTATACCTGTACAATCAGAAGGTTTTAAGAGTGTTAACAAATCTTTAGGCCATCAATTGGCATGTGATGCTCTTCTGGAGTATCTTATTGGAACTGAACCTCCTCAGAATAAAGGTAACGTAAATAGGAATGAAGTGGAAGACCACCAGGACATAGATCATAGCCTGAATATCCTGGGAGAATTCAATGTTGCGGGAGATTTCTGGGCAATTAAACCACTCCTGGAAAACATAGGTGTTTCCATACAGGCTGTGGTAACTGGAGATTCTACAGTTGAAGAAATAGCCCAGGCTAATTTAGCCAAGTTAAACCTGGTACAGTGCCAAAAATCATCTCGTTACCTGGCAGATGCCATGGAAGAACTCTATAACATTCCCCAGATAAGAGTGAATTTTTTCGGAGCGGAGGAAACCTCAGCCTCATTAAGGGCCATTGCTAAATTTTTTAAAGACCCCCAAATGATAGAAACAGTTGAAAAAATTATTAAATCAGAAACAGAACGTTTAGAAGAGTCTATTGCCATATACCGCCAACATTTAAGTGGTAAAACAGTAGCGGTATACGTAGGAGGTAATAAGGCTTGGTCCCTTATCCAGGCATTTGAGGAACTGGGAATGAAAGTTTTATTGACCGGAACTCAGAACGGTCTCCCTGAAGATTACCAGCGAATCAAAGAAACTGTACGGGATGGAACACTGGTTGTAGACGATGCCAATGCCCTGGAACTAACTCGACTCTTAGACAAATATAAGCCCGATTTATTAGTTTCAGGAGCTAAAGAAAAGTATTTGTCGCTAAAAATGGGAGTTGCTTTTTGTGACTTCAATCATGACCGCATTAGTGCTTTTGCTGGTTTTAAAGGTTTTTTAAACTTCGCCCGCGAAGTTGACCGTGCAGTTTCCAGCCCAGTATGGAATCTCTCTCCTAAAATTAAAGCACCAACTAAACCTGACATTTTAACCGCCAGATCTATTGAAAAAAACCCAAAAAAGAAGGTGAGTGAAATTGTACCAGGCTCTTAATAACAGCAACAACGATTCATTTCCTGATGAATCTGGATGTGATAAAAAGTCTGAACACCCTTATCAGAAAAAATTTGCAGTGGTTAATCCCTGTAGAATGTGCCAGCCTATGGGTGCAGTTCAAGCACTTCTTGGTATTGAAGGCGCCATGCCCCTTGTTCATGGTTCACAAGGATGCAGTACTTACATGAGATTTCAGCTATGTCGTCATTTCAGGGAGCCAATTAACGTGTCATCAACTTCTTTAAGTGAAGGCACAGTAGTTTATGGCGGTGAAGAAAACCTAATAAAAGCATTGGAGACTATTAAAATACAATATAATCCCACTTTGATTGGTGTTACCTCCAGTTGTCTTACTGAAACCATCGGCGATGATGTAGAAAGAATAATAAAGAAATTCCGTGAATCTTACCTTAAAAATCATGGAGAAAAATTTCCACCCGTAGTGTCAATTTCCACACCCAGTTACAGTGGTTCTCATGTGGAAGGTTATGATAAAACCCTTGTTGCACTTCTAGAGAATCTCACCTTACCTCCCGAAAGTGAACATGAACCGGACATGATTAACCTTATCCCTGGGAACTTGTCCCCTGCAGATGTGGAAGAAATTAAAGAAATCATCAAATTAATGGAAATTAATGGCATTATCTTTACTGACAATTCAGAATCACTTAATGCACCTCTAACTGGTTCTGTTGATTTTTTACCTTCTAAGGGAATAACTTTAGATGAAATCAGACAGGCTGCTAATTCCAAAATTACATTAACCCTATCCCAACATGCAAGTTCGGGAGGAAAGTTATTAAATAAAAGATTCGGTGTACCCCATGCTATATTACCCCTCCCAATAGGGCTGGAAAACACTGATAAGTTTATTGAAACTCTTTCCTCCCTCAATTATGTTGAAAACATTCCACCCACACTGGAACGCGACCGTGGGCGATTGTTGGATGGAATGGTTGATTCACAAGCCTATACCCATGGACAGAGATTGGCCATCTATGGAGACCCTGACTTGGTCACGGGTTTGGTTAGTTTTGTGGTTGAAATGGGTATGGAACCATCAATTGTTGCCACTGGGACCAAAAGTAACCAGTTCCATGAAGATATCAAAAAGATAACCGCCAAAACAAGCCATGACCCCGTGGTGATCAATGGTGGAGATCTATATGACCTGCACCAGCAAGTTAAAAAAACAGGAGCAGATCTGTTGATGGGAAACTCATATGGAGGCCGTATAGCTGTTGCTGAAGACATACCACTGGTCAGAGTAGGATTCCCTATTTTTGATAGAGTTGGTGCTCAAAGAATCTGCATTTTAGGCTATAAAGGTGGTTTAAGTCTTTTAGACCAGTTGACAAACACTATAATCCAATATTACTATGATGAAGCGGGTTACGAGTTATAGATTAGATGGGAATAATGATAAAGAAACTTAATCAGGACAGGGTGAAAAGGCATGATCAATATCATATTGGATCAAAAACTTTGCATTGGATCAAAGTGTTCTAAATGTGCGTATGTATGTCCCAATAATGTTTTCACCACCAGAGATGATGGGGTAAAAGTCACATCCCCCCTCTACTGTAAGATGTGCAAGGAATGTTTAGAAATATGTCCCAAAATCGCAATTATAATAAATAGAGAGAAAAATGAGGCAGAATAAGTGAACAAAAAAATAAGGGGGATAAATAGTAAATAATGTTAAAAACTATCCCCTGGAGGATTAAATGAAGATAGCAGTTGCCTCTAGCGATGGGGAAAGAGTAGACCAGCACTTTGGACAGGCCCAGCACTTCCTCATCTTCCAGATGGGGAAAAGTGGTCTTGAATTTGTAGAATTAAGGGAAAAAAGTAAAAACCCCATTTACGATCATGAATATCGCTGGAAAAGAGGATTAGAAATCCTGAAAGATTGTAAAGTAGTTTTTTGCAGAAGAATTGGTGACGAACCCCGTCAAAAATTACTGGAAAATGGAATTGAAGTAGTAGAATCTAAAAATAATACCATAACTAACGCAATAACAAGTTATCTTACTTTAGTTATCCGGGAAATAAAATCAAATAATAATGTGGAGGAAAAAAGATGCCCAAAATAGAGATTGATCATAATAAATGTGATGGAAAAGAATGTGCTGAATGTGTGGATTCCTGCCCTATGTCCATTTTTAAGCTGGAAAATGATGGAATAACTACTGTATCAGGGGTCGAATGTATTCTATGTGAACTGTGCCAGGACTTATGTCCTTCTTCAGCCATAACTATAAGTGAATAAATTTTGAAGACCTGATTCTTCTTTATTTTTTAATATTCTTTTAATAACCCACATAAACACGATTGGAATATTAAATCCAAAAAAGATTCTTTTGGAAAATCTTTAAAAAAAAGTTGAAACGATTAAAAATCAATATAAAGCAAAGAAAGATATCATGAGGGAAATTTTAACCACATGTACAGCTGACTGCCCTGGAACGTGCAGCATGATAGCACAAGTAGATAATGGAAGGATAACTAATCTCCAAGGGAACCCTGAGCATGAGATTACATGTGGTTTTATTTGTGGAAACACTAGAAATTATTTAAAAAAAAAGTTTTACAGTAAGAGAAGAATATTGCACCCACTGAAAAAAGAAGATGGAAAATGGACCAAAATAAGCTGGGATGAAGCTCTAGATATAACTGCCAACAAAATAAGAAATGCCTGTGAAAATTATGGGAGTCAATCCATCCTTTACTATCAAGGGTATGGAGCCAGAACTGCTCTTAGAATTATTAACCGACGTTTTTTTAACTTGTTAGGTGGTGTTTCCACCCTTTACGGGTCAATTTGTGGAGGAACAGGTCAAGCAGGTCAAGAAATGGATATGGGAGTGAGACTTTCCCATGACCCGACCGATCACCTTAAAAGCAACGTTATATTGATATGGGGAAGGAATCCAGCAGTTACTGATATTCACTTGTGGAAAATCATTCTTAATGCACGAAAAAAAGGTGCTAAACTAATAACAATTGACCCTGTAAGCAGTGAAACAGCTAAAAGATCAGATATACACCTACAACCTGCTCCAGGATCTGATGGTTTTTTAGCAATGGCCATGACCATAATACTATTAAAAAATGGATGTTTAGATGAAAAATTCATAACCAACCATACTAAATATTTCAAGGAGTATGTTGAGTTTTTAAATGATTACAGCCTGAATGAACTTTCCAAGATAACTGATATTCCCTTAAATGAGTTATATGAAATCACAAGATTGTACGCAACAGGTAATCCCAGTAGTATAATTTTAGGTTGGGGATTACAGCGTTACCAGCAAAGTCATCTGACTTTCCGATTCATCGATGCATTGGCCGCCATTACGGGAAATATAGGTAAAAGTGGTGGTGGCGTAAGTCATGGTTTTGATGAATATGGATATTTTGACCACCAGTATGCACTTGACGTCCAGACACCTAATCAAAGGAAAATTCCCATACCCATTGCCGGTAAATCTATTCTACAAATGCAAGATCCACCTATTAAACTTATCTTCATCACTGCAGGGAATCCCTTGGCCATGTTAGCCAACTCATCCCGCGTAAAAAAAGCGTTTCAAAGTGTTGATGATGTTATAATTGTAGATCATATCCTAAATGACACTGCAGATGTAGCAAACCTCTTTTTACCTGCAACCACTTTTTTGGAAGATGAAGATCTGGTGGGAAGCTATGGTCATAACTGGATATCCCCCCTGAATCCAGTGATAGAACCTCTTGGTGAATCTAGATCGGAGTTAATGATATTCCAAGAACTAGCAACAAAATTGGGTTTTAAAGATGAGATGGCTGGATCACCACGTGACTGGCTGAGTAAACTGGCAAACCCCATAATCGATGAGGGAATAACATTGGAAGAACTCCTAAAAAAGCCTCACAGATTCCCTTCAGCCCCAATTACCCCGTTCTCAGATGGGAATTTCAAAACTAAATCAGGAAAATATGAATTCCCCAGAAAATCTAACATTAAAAATGGAAATATAAAATTAAGCAGAAATTACAGACAAAATAATGAATTTAACCTTCGTTTATTATCAGTCAGCCCCCGAGGATGGATAGGTTCAGAAATACCTGAAAATGAACATGTAACTGGTTTTTTATCAGTGCAGGTACATCCTAAACTTCTAAAAGAAAAAAATATTGAAGAAGATGAAGAAATTTGGCTCGAATCTCAGCAAGGAAAACTTTTAGTTAAAGTTAAAAAGAACGCTGCTTTGAGAACTGACTACGTTCTCACAAACCGGGGAGGATGGAAGAATTATAATAAATGTGTAAACATCTTAACACCTGATTTAATAAGTGATTGTGGAAATGGGGCACCCTACTACGAAACATTTGTTAAATTAAAGAAGAAAAGATGAATTTTTATTAAAAAAAATAAGTTTCCAACCAACTTGAACACGGCCTTAATTCTAGTACTCAAAAAAATAAGGTGTACACATGAATATAGTAAAATACGCAGCAAGAGATTGTAAAAACCAGGAAAAAATTGAAAAATTTCTAAAAGAGAGTAGAACCGGTGTGATCGCGATGAATGGTGATGATTACCCTACGCAGTTCCCGTGAACTACGTGTGGTATGAAGGTGCCATTTTTTTCCACGGAATGGGTTCCGGTAAAAAAGCGGACATCCTCTCCGAAGAACCACCAGTATCTTTCACAGTTTATGAAGAAACGGGAACAGTAACTGATCCTATGCCCTGCCATGCCGATACTTCTTATATGAGTGTCATGCTATTTGGAAAAATAGAAAAAGTTATTGATTTTGAAATAGCCGCCACAGCTCTTTGGAAACTGGTGGAAAAGTACTTGCCAAACTACTACAAAAACCCATTAACTGGTAGTTTCATTGAAAATTACAAAATCTTCAATGGATGGCAACACAACTTCAGTATTTAAATTAACTCCGGACCATTTAACCGCCAAAGAAAATTAGGCTGAAGAAGATGAGCTCTTTAAAGATGAATAAAAAGTTTTAAGAATATTTCTAGAATTCTTATTTCTCAAAAAAAAACCACTCACTTTGAGTGCATATCTTTAATTTACACATAATATGATTTTGATTGATTTTTTTAAACCAGTTTATCCATTTTGAATCAGGACAAAAAAAATAAGAAAAAATAAGCCATTTATAGGCTTATTTTGATGCAGTTTTTATTTCCATGACCCTTTTCATGAGTTTTTCCAGTATCTCCCTGTCAGAAAGTAGATCTGAATTCACAACTTTCCTCATCCTGATGGGCACACCTTCCATACGATAGGCTGTTCCATCGGTTTCCATTCCCACAATAGCAGGAGGTAGGATGATGTCAGCCAGTTCCGTGGTTGGAGTTCGGTGTGGTTCAATGGCAATAACTGGAATTTCAGCCATACGTTCTAATGACTTTTGGGGGAAGTGGGCACCCGGGTCGGAGGCAATGACCATCATGGCATCTGCTTCCTTGCTCTGGAGTAGGTCGTTTGAGCCGGTTTCTCCAGGGTTGTACCTGGGTATTCCTGTGGCGAAGTCAATACAATATGGGTATCCACTTTCCCAGGTAGCAACCTGGTTAAATCCAGTCACGTTGTAGTGTCCCCTCATGGGTATGAGGGTGAATTTACCGAAGTTGTTCAGGTCCTGGGTCAACATAATAGCAGTGTCGATGTTCCTGTGTTTTCCTCGGCTGTGGGTGATTCCCATTCCGAAGAAGAGGATACCAAACTGGGCATTTTTAAGGACTTCCACTACTGCTTCAATGTCTTCTTTAGGTACTCCTGCAACTTCGTCGTAGAGGATTTCATGGCCCATCATGCAGGCTCTCATTGCATCCAGGAGTTCATAATCCTGGTTATATCCTACCTGAATGTGAATATCGGCCAGTTTTGATGAGTCACTTTCTCGGGGGTCCACTACAATTAATGTTCGGTCGGATCGGCCCCTTTCCCTGAAGAATCCCCTGGCAAATACATGCCGGGAGAGGTGACGTGGGTGGGCGTGCATGGGGTTGCATCCCCAGTATACTACCACGTCAGCACGGTTTTTAACTTCTCCAAAGGTACAAATAGGGTATCCTACGTCCTGTAGAGCAAGTACTGATGGTCCGTGGCACACAGATGCGGTGTTGTCCACAATAGCCTTGGTATTTTCAGCTAAAGCCATACCCGCTGCCTGAGCATCACAGTCAGTACAACTCCAGCCGTACATTAATGGTCGTTTTGATTTAGCCAGGACTTGAGCTGCCCTTTCAATGGCTTCTTCATAGGTTGTTTCCACGAGTTCGCCGTTTTCGTCCCGTATTTGGGGTTTTTTCCAGCGCATTGCACCTTCGGCATGGACGAATTTACTGTGTCCGATCCGGCAGGCGTTCATGGTTCCGACGATTTCGTCGCCTTCAACTTTACAGATGATGTCATCACATAGTGTTCCACAGAATGGGCACACCACGTTTTTTACGAGTTCCAAAATTATCCCTCCATTCTAGGGAGCTATGTGGGCGTTACCTGCTACTGCAGCGTAAATAATTCCACTAGCTCCTTTAATTGCATAGTCTCCTTTAAATTTGTAGAATGCTCCGGGTATGACTTCTCCTTCGACTTCGATGTCCTTTTCAACGCCAAGGTATTCGAAGCCTGCCAGGAATTCGTCGATGATTCCTTTGATCACGATGATTCCACCTGCCATTTCCCCTCCTGCTCGGGCAATGACGTTTCCTTCGATGATCAGGACTCCATTATTCATGTGGATTCCGGGCATGATTCCCACGTCACCTTTAACAATCAGTTTACCGCCATTCATGTATTCAGCGATTTCACTTTTGGCGTTTCCGTGGATGGTGATTTTACCACCGCTCATACCTCTCCAATCTCCCCGGTAGGATGCACCAACATAGTCACCGGCATCTCCCAGGATTTCCAGTTCTCCACCTTTCATGTTCTGTCCGGCCCATCCTTTGGCATCTCCTTCAACGGTGATTACTCCACCTTCCATCTCAGCACCAACATAATTGTTGACGCTTCCTTTTACAGTGATTTCACCAGCAGTCATTCCCTGTCCTATGCGTTTGGTCTGGGAAACATCACCATTTATTAGGATTTTGGTTTCAGCAGCAGTGGCACCTGCTTCTCCTTCCACTTCAAAGAAGTCGGTTAAGGGCACTTGACAGTTACCATGCAAGATAGACATGTTTTTAATTTCATCTAGGGTTTTACCAGCTATTGAATCTGGGATTATGGTGTCGATTTCTATAGGTACTTCTGGCTGTTCTTTTGGTGTTAAGATGATCATTGCATCACCCCCCTAACTGGAGCGGAGTGGGGAAGATAGTCGTCCTGCACAGGGTAATTTGCGAAGTTAACAGAGTAGTACTGTTTGAATGTTTTTTCCACGTTGGCCACTACTTCGTTGTAGATGGTTTCATCTACACTGGTTTCTACCCAGTAGCTACGTCCACGTAGAGTTGGGTTGGTAACAGTTCCGTCTTTAACCACGATTTGACCATCTTTGAATACGTATGCTGCTTGCTGGAAGGCTGCTTCCAGTGTGCGGTAGTCTGCAGATGGGTCCTGTGTTTCGGGGTTGAAGTTGTAAATAGCTACGTCAGCGTCAGCTCCCACTCCCAGGTGCCCTTTGGTATCTGATAGACCCAGGACTTTGGCTGGCGTTGATCGGGTTATCTGTGCGATTTCCAGGAAGCTGTATTCACGGTCAAGGGTGGCTACGCTACTTTTCCTCTGAGCCCATTTATGGAGTTCACCATCGATGAGATCCTGTCGAGCTTTGTTACTCATTAACCAGCTGATAACTCTTGGATATCGAGTGAATGGTCCTGCGTTTGGACTATCAGTGGTTAAACACACTTTTCCCGCGTCTTTGGTTAGCAGGAATAGTTCCATTCCCACTGCCCATTGTAGGGCAGGTACTGGTGCTCGTGCCGCGTAGATGAAAGGCACCAATCCAGAACCAGTTTCAAGTTCTACATCACAGTTAGCCCATTTTAATCCGTTCAAACTGTGCAAGTCAAATTCCATTGGCCCATCAGCAGTCATGGTGGTGGTTTCATCCAATGTGATCTGTCCCACATCAAATACTATGTGATCGTTCTTGTTGATGTAATCGGCAATGGTTGGTGCTTCAGAGACAACATCTCTCCAGCTGGTTCCACCATAACTGTGGAACTGCACGTGAGTTGCGTATAGCACTGCGTCACGGCTTCCAGTTTGCGGGTTAGCTTTAATTCCCTTTGGCACGTCAAATGATGCCAGGGTGGTTTCAAAGTTTCCAGGGTGTCCCAGGTCGTTACAGTGGAGGTGTATGGCATGGGGTAGTCCCAGCATTTCGTTAACTTCTGCCAGACCTCTGATTATATCGAACGATTCTATGTCGAAGTAGGGTGTTGGGTCGTGTATTCCGTGTACGTTTCCTCCCCAGGCCCATGCTTCGGTACCTCCAGGGTTCACAATTTTTATGGTGTAACCTTTGGTGGCATTTAAGAGCCATGAGGCGTAGGCAGCACATCCATCAATGTCCCCGTCTTTTAAGTACTCCATTACGAACCAGTTGTTTCCGAATAAGGGGTAGGCAGCGTGGTCGATGATGGGGGTGTCATGGAATTCTTCGTGGGTGTGTCTGGCCAGTAATGGTGGCATTGCTGCTTCCATTGCGGTGGTGTAACCCATTTGAGCGTACCTTTGACCGGTCATAAAAGTTGATGGAACGGAAAATCCGCTTCCTGCTCTTCCTCCGGATTGTCCGGCTTCAACATCTCTTTTACTATCCTCAGGTCGGTACATTCGGCCTACGTTAACCTTTGCACCGGCAATGTGAGTGTGAGGATCGATTCCGCCGGGCATTACAATTTTGCCATCGGCATCTATTATATTGGCATCTGCACTTACTGAGTCCACTATTTTTCCGTCTTTGATGCAGATATCCATTTTTTCTCCATCAACGCCGTTTAGTGGACAGTAAACAAATCCATTTTTGATTATGTGTTCCAAGGAAAATCCTCCTAATTATTGGTTTATGATGGTTAGCTAAATTTCTTGTAGACTTTCATCAAAGTTGGCATATCCAGTACTTTTTCCGCTGTTGGAGCGATTTCTACAGGTATGTTTTTAAATCGGGGGGTGGCTGTGGAGTCTGTATCCGGGTCGATTACCCGGTTGGCCCAGGGACCCATGGGAATGTAAATCATTCCCGGAGGTAGGGTTTCTTTGGTTTCTACTACTTTAACCACAACATCACCAAAATTGGATACTACTTCGATGTTGTCTCCTTCTTCTAATCCCATCTGATCCATCATTTCACGGTTCATGTGACAGATGGCAGCAGCGTCTATATACATCTGAAGGTCTTTACCGGACTCAATGGCTTGTCCCTGCCATACGGTTCTTCCGGTGTTTAATATAACGTTCATTATAAATCCTCCAGTGTTATTGCATTAACTGGGCAGCTTTCCACGCAGGTCCCGCATTTACCGCATAGATTGGAATTTTTGAGTTGTATTTCGCCGTCTTCCACGATCATGATGACTTCCACATCATCGGTTGGTCCTTTTCCACCGGCTATCTCAGGACTCCTGGCAGAATTCACTGGACAGGCGATAACACAGTTACCACATCCGTGGCAAAGTTCAGGGTATACTTTAAGTCCTATTGCCATGTTTTTACCTCACAATTAATTTTTCACTGAATCGAAGGCTTTTTGCCATGATTTAGATTTTATTGGTGTGCTGTTGATACTGGTTCTGGTAACCTTAATTGCATCAACTGGGCATGATTTTTCACAAGCACCACAGTATATACAGTATTTTTCGTCCTTATGCAATTTTTCAGGTTTTGAACCACTTTCAGATGACTCTGGAAATGACAGAACATTACAGGGGCAGACCATTACACAGGTTTCACATCCCTGACAGAGATCCTGGTTAAGTTCCAGGGTTCCTTCGAATGGTTTGGTTACTGTTGCTGCATCTACAGGGCAGATATCCTGGCACCATCCACAGTTCACACATAATTCGTCGTCAATGTTGGAATTTCCAGTTATTTCAGAGTCTTCGGCTTTTATATCGTAGTCGCCGTAGGAACAAATTCTGCACACTGCCTTTATGGCATCTACTGGGCAGGCTTTTTTGCATACCAAACAGTAAACACATTTATCTGTGTCAACTTTTATGTCTGAGGATACTGTTGGGTCGTCAGACGTTGGTAATTTGTGGCTTAGTGTGATTGCATCGGCTGGACACATTTCTTCACATATACCACAGTCTACACAAGTTTCTTTGTCTATTTCAATTTCACCACTAACTAGTTTGGCCCTTTCAGGGAGTTTCCGATCAATGGTGATGGCTTCTGCAGGGCATGCTGTTTCACACGCTTTACAGTATATGCAGGTATCATCCTGGATCTCTGCAGATTTTATTAACTGAGGGTAAGCATCCATGGTTTTTATGGATTCTCCACCTATTTCCATGTCCAAAGCATTGAATGGACAAATGCAACTGCACATTCCACAGAGAACACACTTATTCTCATCAATGTCAATAGAGCTTACATCTTGCTCTGTTCTTACCATTGCACCAGTAGGTTGTACCTCTATGGCATTCACTGGACAGATCTTTTCACAGAGACCACAGGCCGCACAAAGATTATCTTTAAAGAGTAATTTTCGCTCCTCTTCACCTGTTCTCTCTACAGAAATATCTTTCCCTTCAATAATTTCTGTTGTATCCATTACATCAACCTCCTTTAATTCTATGAATCGGTTATACACCTTCAAAACATCACAGATATCAACAGCACAATTATAATCACAGATATAATCAGCATTGTGCAAGATTATCTGCTCAAAGACGTTGGATGTCTTTAGATTGACGGATAATAGAACCATGCGTTTGAGCAGGACATCATGTGTGTTAATAACACATTCGACCGCTTTAATATATATAATTTCCCCAAAAAATCATATAGAAATTTTTATATTATGAAGTGTACTTATTACACATAAAAGCGGCAAATTCTTGAACAAAAATTGATAACCATTTGGACCTACAAAATAAAAAAAAAATGTATTTACAACTTTTTCAGTTCAAATAAAAAAATATTTTAAAAATATTTAAACTTTTTAATCAGTTTTATAAGATTTTAATCGATGAAAATAACTAAAAATACTATATAAGTATCAAGACCAGAGAATGCATTTAAAAGAAATAAAAATAAGAACTTTCTTAATTATTTATAATATTTCTAATATAATTCCTTCCTCCTCCCCCCCAGACACTATAGATCATAATGAACCAACTGAATACAATTTTCCAAATTATATCTAAATTCATAATTCTACATGCATCTTTGATTTTCTAGAAAGTTCATGTCTGTAGAGTTTTGATATTAAATAATGAGTTAATGATTTAAATATTATCTTAAGAGGTGAAAATAATACAAAAAAGGTAAAGATAAAACATTTAATAAGGACCGGTGATGATCTTTTTAGAGGTGTAAATATGAAGATAGTGGCCGTGGCAGGAACCAAAAATACAGGCAAAACAACTTTAGTCACCCTTCTGGTAAGTGAACTGGTTAAAAGAGGGTTCAGAGTAGGTACTGTGAAACATACTCATGTTAAACTGGACGTACAGGGAAAAGATACTTGGAAACACCGTGATGCCGGAGCAGAAATAGTGGTGGGCGCAGGGGGAGAGGAAACCTTTTTCATTATTAACCGCAACATGGGACTTGAAGAATTATTAAACAAGACTGAACAACTGTGTAAAATTGATTTTCTTGTATTAGAAGGGTATAAATCTGGTAATTACCCTAAAATATTCACTTCTTCAATAAATGATCCATTCAGTCTGGCCCAGGTAGATGTGCGCCAGCTAAACCCGGAGTCAATTGAAAAACTGGCAGACTTGGTTGAGGAAAGAAGCTTTGGTAGACTGGCAAACTTGAACTGTGGGGACTGTGGCTACGAAAACTGTCGTGAAATGGCATTGGCCATGATAAAGGGACAGGTTGAAGAAGATGTTTGTGTTATGAAAAAGGAATCTGATGTCATTCTCAAAGTTAATGGAAATCGTGTCCCCCTAAATCCATTCATTAATAAATTCTTTAAAAACACGTTCTTGGGTATGATTAACTCACTAAAAATTAAAGAACATGGTAAACCTCAAAAAATAGAACTCCAGATTCAAAATGATGAAATGTCTGATAATTAATAACTAAGTACCATAAAGTTTAGAAACACCATGGAAACTTAGATACATTCTTTAATCCCACACAAAACACTGAAAAATTTTGTATTGAACAAAAAAGGGTAATCCTATGACAGTAACTGATAATTACCAGCGACCCATAATATCTTTGCGAATATCCATAACCAACCGCTGCAATGTAAACTGTTTTTACTGCCACCACGATGGCATATTACCTCAAAAATATGAAATGACCCCGGATGAAATACACCGTATCGCTCAAGTTGCACATAGTATTGGCGTGCGTAAGATCAGGCTTTCTGGTGGAGAACCACTGATTCGTGATGATATCAAAGAAATAGTATCTAAAATATCATCAATAGGATTTAAAGATGTTTCAATAACCACAAACGGGACGTATTTAACCGAATATGCGGAGGAATTAGTGGAATCGGGGCTTAATAGAGTTAATGTTAGTTTGGATACCCTCAATCCAGAAACTTATAGATTTATAACCAAAAAAAATTACCTACAGAAAGCTAAAGATGGGATAATACATGCTGCCAAGGCAGGTCTTTACCCGGTAAAAGTAAACATGGTAGTGATGAAAGGCCTAAACCATGATGAAATCTGGGATATGTTCAAGTTCTGTCAGGAAAATGACGCAGTGCTACAACTTATTGAACTTCTAAAAACTGATAATTGTCCTGATAACGGATTCATTGATGATTATCACTATAAAATGGACGATTTAGAAGAAAAATTAGCTAATATAGCTGATAAAGTTAAAACTAGACGTTTTATGCAAGACCGCAAGAAATACTTCGTGGATGGTGGGGAGATTGAGATTGTTAAACCCATGGACAACACCCAATTTTGCAAAAACTGCACCAGAATACGCATAACCCCAGAAGGTAAGTTAAAACCATGTTTATTGCGAAATGATAATTTGGTGGACTTCATAAAACCAATGAGAGAAGGGAAATCTAATGAAGAATTAAAAAAACTATTTTTGAAGGCCATAAATAACAGAGAACCATTTTATGAACAATGTAGATGAAACATTCACTTGCCTAACGATAAATCCAATGTAATAAATAAATATTACCCACTTTAAATCCAATTAGTATATAATCAGATGAATTTGACGGGGGTTTCAAAGATCAAAAATAAAGATGAACCCGAATACAAGCTAGAAGTTGGTGAAAAACAAATATTACTAGATAAAAGGAAATTTGACCTTTTAAAATTTATTGATGAATGCGGTTCCATCACCAAAGCCTCCCAGAAAGCAGAAATACCCTACCGAAGTGCCCTCAAATACATTGAAAACCTTGAACATGATTTAAATGACCTCCTGGTTCGAACCAAAAGGGGAGGTAAAGGAGGCGGTGGGGGGAGTAAACTAACAACTAAGGGAAAGCTCCTACTGAGAGAATATAGAAAGGTAGATAGTGTAATAAAGATGCATACTGATGTTAATGAGATAGAAAGTCAGATTGCAGAAATAGATTATGAAAAAAAGATCATGAATATCTATTTCCAAGATAAAAAAGTGATTTTACCTCTTAGAAGCGGTTTTAAAGTTGGGGAAAAAGTTTTAATTTTAATTAGTCCTGAAGATATTTTTTTAACATTAGAACCAAACAAATCCAGTGTTAGAAACATTTTTAAAGGAATTATAACCCGAATGGAACTTAAAAGTGACGTTGTACGATTAAATATAAATTTAGGCGGTTTAAATTTATTTTCAGACATAACCCAATATGCAATGGATGAATTAGCATTAGATCTGGGAAAAGAAATTTTTATAGGATTCAAAGCTGCAGCCATTGCTGTGGTTAAATTATAGGCCCACTGTCATAATTCTAAACAGGTAACTGGATAAGTTCAGATCATATTACATTCCCCTATCTATTATTTATTAATCTTAACTCAAATAGCACCATTTATCTTTGCAATCCAAGTAGGTAGTGTAAAAAATGAGTAAAATGTTCCAAAAAGTCGATATAATAAAGGTCAAAGGAACCCCCCAACACACTAAAGATTTAGTG
>Ga0116193_1001918_pt1 | contig 16440 bp, 11 predicted proteins | sample AD_UKC115_MetaG_FD_89892 | JGI IMG/M metagenome (GOLD analysis project Ga0116193, IMG submission 89892) | Active sludge microbial communities of municipal wastewater-treating anaerobic digesters from Hong Kong - AD_UKC115_MetaG | ecosystem: Engineered > Bioreactor > Anaerobic > Digestate... | reverse complement strand
TGAGCCCGTGGACGGGGCCGATTCAGTGCCGGTATTCGATGAGGGCTCGTCGGCCCAGGCGATGGATGGATGACCGACCACATTGGTCACGCCCAGCGCCACCGCCAGCGCACCGACCCGGCCCACGAACTGTGCATACCCCACAAGAACCCCCTTTGTTCCTACTGTTCCTCGGTGTTAGACGAAGTGGATTGTCACCGTCGCGACGTTGCCGTGTAACAGCCCGTCGTTGCCGTAATAGGTGAAGGTCGTGGAGGTGGCGCCGTCCAGATCCGCCGGGGCGATGTAGGTCAGATACGTCAGCTGCGAGAAGCTGGCCGAACCCAGGCCCGGCTGGCTGGCGATCTCCAACTGGACCAGGCCGTTGAACGGGAAGACCAGCGGGTCCGGCGGGTCGTAGACCTTGTCGGCCATGTTGATGTAGAGGACCGACCCCGCCGCGACGCCGTAGTAGTCGGCGTCCTGGGCTCGGGGCGGATCGTTGACCGCGGTGAGCTTGACGATGACGCCGGCAACCGTGGACGTGACACCGTTGGACAAGGTGTAGGCGAAGCTGTCTGCCCCGTAGTAGTCGGCGTCCGGGGTGTAGGTGATGGTGCCGTCGGCGTTCACCACGGTGGTGCCATGGGCGCCCGGAGTCGCACCGCTGACGGTGAGCGGGTTGCCGTCGGGATCCGTGTCGTTGGCGAGCACGGCCACGGTCACCTCGGTGTCTTCGTTGCCGGTCGCTTGATCCGGTACCGCCGATAATCCAGTGGTGTGCGCGGTGGCGGCCACACCGGTGCCGTCCAGCCCCGCATAGATCTGGGTGTAGATGGTTTCGGCGGGAAGGTCAGGAATGGCGATGTGCGCAATGCCATTCCCGAAATTGACCACCGCCCCGTCCGAGCGCAGTGCGAGAGCCGAGGAGTTGCCGACGGCGATCGCGGTATAGGTCATTCCAGGTGGTAGCGGAGGCAGGTCGACGTAGTCGGTGTCCTTCTTGCCGAAGGCCAACACCTCGCCGTCGGAACGCAACAGCACGGTGAAACCGTCGCCGGCCCCGACCTGGGTATAGGTCATTCCGCTCGTAAGGGCCGGGACATCGAGTTGCCCAAAGGAATTCGGGGTTCCGGAGGCACCGGGGATCGTAAGGGCCACTGCCGTGCCGTCGGACCGGAGCAGTACGACGTGATCGTCGGCGATGGCCGCCTGGGTGTAGGAGAGACCGCCGCCCGCGGTGAGAACTTGGGCTCCGGAGGAATCTGCGTCGTTGAGGTTGGCCACGGTGACGGCTCCGTCGGAGCGCAGCAGCGCCGTGTGCCCGACGGTACTCACGATGCCGGTGTAGGTGAGTCCGTCGGGTGCAGCGGGGATCCTGGACAAGGGATCCGCGATACCTGCGGTGACGAGTGAGCCGTCGGATCGCAGCAGGAACAGGGTGAAGTCAGAGTAGGCGGCGTCCGTATAGGTGACGTTCGCGGGCAGGTCGGGAATCTGGAAGAATCCGCCGCCGGTCTCGCCGTAGAGGGTCGCTGTGCCGTCGGAGAGTAATGCCACCGAGTTGACCAGTCCTACAATGACTTTCGTGTAGCTCAGACCGGCCGGAGCAGCAGGGAGATCGACGAGCCCGAACCCGTTGGAGTCACCGAACCCGATCATATTGGTGATCGTGGCGACCTGCTGTTGTTGGGTCACTTCTGGACTGTTCCCATCGGTGACGCCGACAGTGGCGCCGACAGGCTGGCCGGGATGGGCCGCCGCATAGTCGGGGTCGACCTCGGCCACGTAGTTGACGGTGGTGGGTTCCGGGCCGGCGTCGAGGGTGGCGACGCTGAACATCCTGGCGCTCAACAGATTCACCTCGGGTGTAATGGTGACGTGCACGGGATCTGTTGGCGTGAGCGTGATATCGATAGGATCGCCGTCGGGGTCGTACGCGGTGACGGTGATCCGCCAGCTCGTGGCCGAGAGTGCTGTGGTGACGACGGATTGGATCACCGGGGCGTCGTCGACGGGGTTGACGGTCACGGACACGGTGCCCACGCTCGAGGCAGTGCCGGCGCTGAGGGTGTACACGAACGAGTCGTCGCCGTTGTAGTCGGCGTCCGGGGTGTAGGTAATAGTGCCGTTCGCATTGATCGCCGCGCTGCCATGGCCGGGCTGCGATACGGTGGTGACGTTCAGTGCGCCGCTGCCGGTGTCGTTGGCCAACACGGCAATGGTCACCGGGGTGTCCTCATCGGTGACCGCCGTATCTGCACCGGCCTGCGGGGAGACAGCCTCGGGGGCCACGGTGACGGTCACCGACGTCGAGGCCGAGCCACCGTGTCCGTCGACGACGGTGACGGTGAAGCTGTCGGTGGTGGCGCCGCCCGTTGCGGCGTTGTGCCGGGCTTCCGGGGTGGGCACGTAGGTGAAGGTCCCGTCGGGGTGGACCGTCGCGGTGCCGTGGGACGCGCCGTCGCCCAGGGCGTAGGTCAGTGGATCCCCTTCGGGGTCAGTGGCTTTCACCGTTCCCGTCACCACGCCACTGGCCTGGTCCGGTTCATCGACTGTGGTCCCGACTCCAAGCAGAACCCTGATCAGCGAATAGTTCCCGTCCTCATCACCCGTCCACGCGTACACCTGGAGTCCGTCCGGGCTCACCGCGTAGCGCGCGGCGGTCGCCGGCAACGGGATGGCGGCAGCCGTCTTGGCGGCGGTGTCGACCGCGACGATCGTCGACACCGAGTCGATGGTGCGGATCTCGACCAGGCGCCCGCTGTTGGCACTGATGGTGAGCCACGACCCCGGGCTGTCAGTGGGGATTCGGGTCACGATATTGGTGGCGGTATCGATCAACACCACTGCGCTGTGGCCCGTGTCCGGGTCGTTGTCGTTGAAGTAGACGAACGTGCCATCGGGGCTGAGCGCCAATTGATTTGGATTGCCGTCCAACGGGATTGCCGTGACGGCGTGGTTTGTGAGGTCGACGATCTCCAGTGAATGGTCTTGCCACTGGTAATTGCTGAACTCACCGGATCCTGTGACGGCGTAGGCAGTCTTGCCGTCCGGGGCCACCGCCAGCAGGTATTCCATGGACGCACTGCCGGTCAGTGGAATACTGGTGACGGAGGCTGTTGCGGTGTCGACGACCATCAGCGTGTTGTCGGAGGCAGTGGCGTACACGTACCTGTTGTCGGCGCTGATCACCATGGTCCTGGAGATGGCGGGGACGGTGATCCAGGTGGTTGTCATCGCTGCGGTGTCGATCACGGCCAGGCAGTTGCCCTCGGTACAGGTGGCGTTCGCGGCGAAGGTTGCGTACGCGCGGGTTCCGTCGGAACTGAAGGTCAAGGTTTGCGGATAGCCGGGCATCGTGATGGTGTTGACCGCACCAGTACTGCTGTCGATCTGCGACAGCGTTTGTTGGTAGCCGGTCAGGTAGTCCCCGCCGGCCGGTAGGTACAACTTGCTGCCATCGCTGTTGAAACTGGGCTGATACGGATAGAAGCGCGCGGGCAGCGTGACGCTGATGACGCTATTTGCCGTCAGGTCAAAGACATTGGACACGTAGCGGTAGGTGGCGCTGTCCTGGGAGCTGATATAGGCGTGGCTGCTGTCCAGGCTGACGATGATGTCGAGTAGCGGGTTGTAGACATAACCGGGGAACGGGATGGTGCTGACGGTGTTGCTCGCGGTGTCGAGAACCGTCAGGGAGTAGGTAGATGGTTCGTCGTACGACGCTCCATAGGCGAGTACTCGGGTGCCGTTCGGGGTGACGGTGAGACTGTTCGCGTCGATGTAACCGGACAGCGGAATCGCGGTGACGGCGTTGGTGGTGGCATCGATGACGGCCAGTGCGAACGCGTCGTTGCCGGTTGCCTCGTCGTGTGCGGTGAGGACTGTGTAGGCGTGGCTGCCGTCCGGGCTGAAGACGATCTTGCTACCCCAGTCGGTACTGAGATCGAGCGCCGTGATCGCCGACGCCGGATCGAACGTCGGTGGGTCGTTAATGGGCTGAATGGTGATGTGGACGGTGGCGGTGTTGCTGGGGCCAGTGCCGTCCGTGACGCTGTACGTGAATTCGTCTGTGCCGTAGTAGTTCTCATTGGGTGTGTAGGTGAAGGTGCCGTCGGCGTTCAGGGTGAGGCTTCCGTGGGCGGTCAACGTGTGATCGGCGATCGACAAGGGGTCGTTGTCGGCGTCGGTGTCGTTGGCCAGGACGTGGATGACTACCGGGGTGTCTTCGTTGGTGGACGCGGTGTCGTCGGTGGCCGACGGGGCGTGGTTGACCGATCCGGTGACGTTCACGCTCAGGGTGACGGTGAGCTCGTGTCCGGCGTGGGGTTTGAACAGCCAGCCGAGCAGACCGTGCAGGTGGCCGGTGCCGTCATCGTCGTCGGCGGTGATGGTGACGGTGTCGGTACCGATGCTGTTGGTCAGGTAGGTGTAGGTGCCGTCGGTGTTGGCGGTCAGGGTGCCGTGGGCACCGTTGCTGGTGGTGAAGTGCAGCGTGTCGCCGTCGGGGTCGGTGAATCCGACGGAGATCTTGACCGCGGTGTAGCCGTCCTCGGTCTGGCTGGTGCTGACGATGGTGGCACCGCTGACGGTCGGCGTCTCGTTCTCGAAGCGGCGCTCGTAGCCGCGGTAGGCGGCCCACAGCGCGGTCAGCAGGGCGTCGTTGGTGGCGCCGGGGGTGGGGTCGAATCCGAAGATGCCGAGGAATCCGAGGACCAGCGAGCGGAACGGGTGAGTTTCTTCGACGGTCGCCGGATCGACCTTGGTGATGGTGACCGCCGCTGTGGGTGTGGAGCTGGAGGTGACCAGGTCGGCCGACACCGGGATGGCCAGCGACATCGGCAGGGCGGCGTCCAGGGATTCCTCGTCCACTCCGGACACGGTCAGGGCGCGAGCCACGAAGCGGTTCTGATCGCTGGTGTCGGGGTCGTCGGCGGCGCCCTCGTCGACAGGAGGCGGGTCGGCGGATGGCGCCAGATCGACCTCGCTGGGGCGTGCGTCGGTGGTATCGGGCACCTCGACGGCGCTGGGCTCCTGCGCCTTCTCCTCGGCCTCGGGCGCGGGAGTCATTGTCGGGTCGGGGGTTTCGACGTCGGTCTCGTCGACGTCGGTGTCCTCGGGCGCCTCGGTATCAGGTGCCTCGGTATCGGGTGCCTCGGTATCGGGCGCCTCGGTATCGGGCGCCTCGGTATCCGCGGGTTCCTCGTCGGCGTCGGTTGGTTCGTGGGTGGGTGCGGTCGTGGGATCCGCGGCCTGCGATTCGGCGGGCTTGTCAGGGGTAGCGGTGGACGGGGTCGAATCGCCACCGTCGGTGCTCGATGAGGGCTCCTCGGCCCAGGCGAGCACCGGTTGGCCGACCACATTGGTCACGCCCAGCGCCACCGCCAGCGCACCGACCCGGCCCACGAACTGCGCATACCCCACAAGAACCCCCCGAGTTCCCCACCTGTCACCTACCAATGTGGTGGCAACAGCCTGTCGATTCGCTGACCATAGCCCGGCGCCCTGGGTCGTGCATCGGTATGCACCAAATGTGTTGCTCGGGCGGGGATGTCAACAGGACTGAACAGCGGGAACTCGGGTCTGCGACATAGCGGAGCTGGCATTCTGCAACGTCTGACAAACTGTGAAAGTGCTGTAGGTCAGCGCGGTGAAGTACGAGTAGACCTCGCAGACGCCGCAGCATCAGATCCCCGGTGGGGCTAGTTCTTGGTGAATTCCTCGCCGGTCTCCGGGTCGACCGCCGTCTCGCCGGGCGGCAGATTGGACAAGTCGGGAGCCACCACCGTCGGCATGTTGCCCGAGTCGGGCAGGCCGAAGTGCGCCACCGCGGCGGCCTCGTCCACGGCCGTCTCCAGGATCAGGTCGTGGCGTCGCTCCAGCGTCGCCCCCTGGAAGAACGGCGGTGCCATGAAGCGCCAGATGACCATGAGAACAAGACCGAGTACCAGCGCGCCGATACCGACCACGGCGACGGCGCCGACGCCGAAGATCGTCACGTTGTTGTCGTCGCTGTCGGTGAGCCAATCCGGAGCGGCGTACTGCTTCAAGCCATAGCCAAAGATGACCAACAGCATGACGCCGCCCAGCAGTGGCACCAGCCCCCGCATGACGAAGTCACGGGTGTTGCGGGTCAACGTCTTTCGGTAGTACCAAACGCACGCGAAGCCGGTCAGCCCGTAATAGAAGGCGATCATGAGGCCGACCGAACCGATCAGCGCGGACAGCAGATTGGGGCTGATGACGGTGAACACGACGTAGAACACTGCCGACACCACACCCATTGCGATCGTTGACACCGTTGGGGTCAGATAGGTCCGGTGGATCTTGGCGAACGACTCCGGCAGGGCCTTGTAGACGCCCATCGACAGCGTGGTGCGGGCAGTCGGCAGGATCGTGGTCTGGGTGGACGCCGATGCCGAGGTCAGGATGGACGCCGACAGCAGGAGCAGCCCGACGTGCCCGAGGAAGCTGTCGCCGAACAGATCTGGCCCGATCGCCGCGAACACGTCCTCGGCGTTCTCCGGGTTGCCCAGGCCGATGCCCTCGGTCCCGACGCCTGCGAACGCCACGGCCGCCACACTGACCAGGGCATAGGTGGCCAACAGCAGGAAGGTCGAGATCACCGCGGCCCGACCCGGGGTGCGGCCGGGATCGTCGGACTCTTCATTGCAGGCCACGGCGGTGTCCCAGCCCCAGTAGATGAAGATCGTGATCAGGACTGCGGGGGCGATCACCGTGCCGAAGTCCATACCGCCCGGCCAGAACCAGGACAGTGACGGGGTCAGCGAGTAGGACTCGGCGTTGTGGGTGTACACCTTCACCAGCGCGACTATCGACAGCACGATCAGCACCACCACCTCGATACCGAGCAGGCCGTACTGCAGCCGGGCCGAGACCTCGATGCCGCGGTAACAGATGTAGGTCATCACGGCGATCCAGATGATTCCGGCCACCGTGGACCAGAACGTACTGCTCGCCAGCTCGGCCGCGGAGTGCCAGCCCAGGTCACCGACGAAGGTGAATGAGTAGGCACCCGCGATCTGGGCCAGATTCGCCATCACGATGACGTCGGCGGCGATGATGCCCCAGCCGCCCAGCCAACCCACGACGGGCCCGAAGGCTCGGGACGCCCAGGTGAAGGTGGTGCCGCAGTCGGGCTCCGCCTTGTTGAGCTCCTGGTAGGCGACCGCGATCAAGTACATGGGGATGAAGGAGATCAGCACGATGGCGGGCGCTTTGACGCCGGCCAGCAGTGCGCCGCCGCTAGCGACGATGAAGCCCAGGGTGGCGGCCAGGCTGTAGGCCGGCGCCGTCGACGCCATCCCGACCACGATGCTCGACAGCAGGCCCAGGGCGCCGCCCTTGAGGCCCTTGCTCTCGACGCTGTTCCCCTCGGGAACCATGGTGACTTCGCCCTTGCTCATGCGTGCTCCTCGGGACCGGCTTGCTTCAGCGGAACGCAGAAAATGCAGAATACGGTTTCATTGGCTGTCGTGCTCACTAACAACGGAATTCGATAACCCAAGGGCTAAAAACCATGGATTCCGCATTTCGAGGGCCTTGTAGGCTGACTTCGATGGCATCAAATGGCGGCGCGACGGCGGTTTCCGAATTCGAGGCGCTGCGGCCGCACCTGTTGGCCGTGGCGTATCGGCTGACCGGCAGTTTCGCCGACGCCGAGGATGCGGTGCAGGACAGCTGGTTGCGGTGGAACGGATTGGCGCCCGCCGAGCGTGCCGGCATCGCCGAGCTGCGGGCCTGGCTGACCACAGTGGTGAGCCGGCTATGCCTGGACCGGTTGCGCTCCGCGGCGCGCCGCCGCGAGACCTACGTGGGGCAGTGGCTGCCGGAACCGGTGGTGACCCGATTCGGTGCCGCCGACCCGCTGGCCGACGTGGTCGCGAACGAGGACGCCCGGTTCGCGGCCATGGTCGTGCTCGACCGTTTGGTGCCCGATCAGCGGGTTGCGTTCGTCCTGCACGACGGGTTCGGCGTGCCGTTCGCGGAGATCGCCGGGGTGCTCGGGACGACGGATGCCGCGGCTCGTCAGCTGGGTTCGCGCGCTCGGCGCGCCGTGAACGCCGCTCCCGCACCGGATCCCGATCCTCAGCACGATGAGATCGTCGGCCGGCTAATGGCCGCGATGGCCTCCGGCGACCTTTCCGCCGTCGTTGCACTGCTGCATCCGGACGTCACGTTCGTCGGCGATTCGAACCGCCGCGCGCCCACCGCGGCACAGGTGATCCACGGCCCGGATCGGGTGGCCCGGTTCGTTCTGGGGCTGGCCAAGCGCTACGGCCCGCGGTTCTTCGAGGTCGGCGAGCCCGCGCTGGTCAACGGCGAACTCGGGCTCGTCTCGGCGGGCGCGCCTGCGCTGGACGATTGGCCCCAGTTGCACCCACGGGTGACGGCGCTGACGGTCCGCGACGGCAAGGTGTGTGCGCTGTGGGACGTCGCGAACCCGGACAAGTTCACGGCGTCGCCGCTTCGCCCTGCTGAGGGCCGGCCTGGGCCCACGGAATCCGACATTCCGTCCCAGAATTGAACCCTTGTTCGGCGATGCCCAGCGCCGAATTCACCCGGGCGCGCATGTTCTCGACCCCGATCTGATAGGTCAGTTCGATCACCCCGGCGTCGCCGAACCGGCGCCGAAGATCGGCCACCTGCTCGTCGGTGACGGTGTGTGGGTCGACGGTCATGGCGTCGGCGTAGGCGATGGCCGCCCGCTCGTCGTCGGTGAACAACGGGGATATCGCGTAGTCGTCGATGTGGGTCAGCCGGTCCATGTCCAGGCCATCCAGACGCATCAGCATCGAACCGAAATCCACGCACCACGCGCAGCCGATGGTGCGTGCCGTCCAATAGACGGCCAGCTCACGGACCGCGGCTGGAAGCACCTTCGAGTTGCGTTCGAGCAGGGCTTCATGGATCGCGCCGGTCAGCAGCAGGCCGCGGTGGTTCGCCGATGCGGTGAAGGGTTCGGGCACCTCGCCGAACCGCCGCTTGGCGTAGCAGTACATCAGCCGGGTCAGCAGGGGAGCGCGCTCGGGGGTCAATGGGGGAATGCGGGAAGTGGTCATATCCCTTGGACGACGTACCCCGCGTGGATGTGACACCACTCCGGTGCCATCGAGTCAGCGTCCACCGCGAGCCCTACTCGAACAACGTCGCAGAGAGCGCTGACTGGATCAGAGGGGGAAGGTGTCGCGGCGCCAGGCCGCCCCGATGAGGGTGACGGCGAACAACGCCGCCGAGGTCACGATGACCGCAGCCAGGCCGAGGTGGCCGTAGACCAGCCCGCCGTTGACCGACCCCAGCAGGATGCCGATCTGGAATGCCGTCACATACAGCGCCGACGCCCGCTCGGGCTGCTCCGCGCAGGTTCGAATGGCGGCCGACTGCAGCATCGGCGGCAGTGCGGCAGCCGAGGCGCCCCAGGCGACGACGGCGAGTGCGCCGACCGCGACCGACATGCCGGTGGCCGGCGAGCTCAGCACCCAGAACGCCAGGCACAGCGCGCTGAGGCTACCGATGACGGTGGTGAACAGCCGCCGGTCGACCGCGCGGGCCAACACCACCATGGTCACCAGGCCGGCGATGCCGTAGGCGCCCAGTAGCCAATTCTCGTCGTGCCCGCCGACGCCGACGACGTCGCGCACGATCGGGACGATGAACGTGTACGACGCGAAGTGCGCGCTGACCCCGATCGTGGTCAGGACGCACAGCGTGATCAGCCGGGGGTTGAGATACGGCCCGCGCGCCGCATTCGGTGCCGCAACGGTGGTGGCGTCGGCCATGCGCGGCAGCGCCAGCCGGGCCAGCACCGCCACGACGGCAGCGGCAACCGCCACGGCACCCACCGTCGGGCGCCATCCCCAGGCCTGGCTGAGCCACGTGGTCATCGGATTGCCGACGACCAGTGCGGCCGATGTTCCGACATAGACCGCGGTGGCGGCCCGGCCGGTGTGGTTGGGCGGCAGGAGTCGTGCGCCTATCGGGACGACGATCGACCACATCAGGCCGTGCGTGGCCGCGCACAGCACGCGGCTGGCCCCCAACAGCAGCAGGCCGGGGGACAGTGCTGAAAGTGCTTGTGAGACAGCAAGACATACGAGCGTGAGCAGGAAGACGCGTCGGCGCGGCCAGTGAGCGGTGGCGCGCACCAACGGTACCGTTGCGATCACACTGACGAAAGCGTATGCCGCGGTGAGCATTCCGACGTGCGCTTCGGCGACGTGCAGGTCGGCGGCAATTGCCGGCATCGCACCGATCGGTGCCATCTCGGCCACGGCGTAGACGTACGCGGCGGCGGCCAGCACCGTCAGCTGCACTGCGGCCCCGCGGCGGTGCTCCACCGGGGCGGGTGCGACCAGGGTCAGGTGCATACGGGCACGCCGAGCGCCGCGTAGATCTCATTGGAGAGGGCCACCGTGCGCGGGTCGGCGTTGCACTTCGTCGCGTCGAAGTAGTTCATCACGTAGGAGTAGCCGATGCGGTGCTCGAGATCGACGAACGCATAGGATCCGCCGGACCCACCGTGACCGAATATCCGCGGATTGGGGCCCGCGACACTGCACTGGTTGAGCATGTAGCCCAGCCCCCAACCGTGATCGGCGACCCGCGGGCCCAGTACGACGTCGGGGTCGAAGCCCCCCTGCGACGTCCGGCACAGGTCCATCAATTCGCGGCTGAGTAGCTTCTCCTGCGCCATCGCGTTGTAGAAGGTCGCCATGCCCAGCGCGGACACGTGAGCATTGGTACCCGGGAATTCGGCTGCGCGCCAACGTCGGATGTCCGCCGATCCGACTTCGTCGTCGGGAATGAAGCCCATGGTGACGGCCAGGCCCGCCATCGGATGCTCGGCCAGGGAGGTGGGGTGTTCGGGCGCACCGCCGTCCGCCAACACGTCCCGGATGTGCGGCTTGTTGATCATCTCTGCGCACCGGTCCTGGTCGGCGTCGGCCAGACCGATGTGCACGTCGGCCCACAGGGGGTCGGCAATCTCGGCGCGCAGGAACTCACCGACCGTCAGTCCCGTCACCCGTTCGATCACCGCGCTGACGATGAAGCCGAACGTCACCATGTGGTACCCCTGCGCGGTACCCGGTTCCCACCAGGGTTCGGCGGCGGCCAGGCGGTCGCAGACCAGGGTGCGGTCGAGTACCTCGTCGGGAGTCATCCGCCGCCGGGGGCCGATCACTCCGGACCGGTGGGCCAGCACGCTCGCCAGGGTGATGTCGGCCTTGCCGGCCTGGCCGAACTCGGGCCAATACGTCGCGACCGGTTTGTTCAGGTCGACGACGCCACGTTCGGCCAACAGATGCAGGCAGGTGCTGGTCAATCCCTTGGATCCGGAGAACACGCTGGCCAAGGTGTCCTCGTACCAACGCTTCTGGCGTGCGGCGTCGCGCCATCCACCCCACAGGTTGACCACCAGCTGGCCATCGACCCACGCGGCGACGGCTGCGCCGACCTCACCGCGGTCGGTGAAGTTGCGTTCGAACTCCCTACGGACGGCTGCGAATTCGGGCGCGCAGTATCCGCCGATGGGGGTGGTCGATGGGGACACCCGCACCATTCCACCCGGTATTCGCAGGAAAAAGGGCGTCGAGACCACACTGATTCACGGGTGGAACCCGACCGTGACCGTGTCGAGACCCCCACTTTCCCCGCGAGCGGGCACCCAGATGTATTTCGAGGGCCGGCAAACACATATGGGTGCACGTTCGCGGGTCAGGCGGCGGCGCGTGAGTCTAGCCAGGCGTTGATTCTTCGCACCAGCTCCGCCGCCCGCCCGCGCACGTCGTCGCCCACGATCGAGATGATGACCCAGCCGAGTTCTTCGAGCGCGGACCGTTTCTGTCGGTCTCTGCGAAGGTGTTCCGGCGAGCTGTGGTAATCGAATCCGTCGTACTCGACCGCCAGGCGTTGATCCGGCCACGCGAAGTCGAGTCGCCACAGCCGACCGTCGCGGTCGACCACTTCGTACTGCAAGACTGGCTCCTGCACGCCGCCGTCGAGCATCACGAGGCGGGCTTCGCTCTCCATCGCCGACTCGGCCTGCGGGCGGGCGAGCGGGATGAGCTCGCGGACCGCGACGATGCCGCGTCGGCCAGTCTGCTGCCCCGCGGCTGCCATGAGGTCCGTGGTGCTGCAGGTACCACTGCGCAGGGCGGCGTCCAGGGTGGCCAATGCGCGCGGCCGGTCCAATGAGCGCGCCACCTCGACGGCCGTCCAGGCTGGTGCGGTGACGAGTTGGCCCTGGTATACGGTCAGCGGCGCACCCTCCCGGCGATGCACGAGCAGCCCCAGGCGGTTACGCAGTTGCTGGCCAACGGGATTCAGTACGTGTAGGGCGCTGACGCCTTGGGTATCGAATCCGTACAGTGCCGCCGCGGTCCCCAGGCACACGGCGACAGGTTCGCCGCACCGTAGGTCCAGGCCGCGCAATCGCGTGAGCCGATCGACGGCGCCCTGGCTGTAAACATTGGGCCAGAGCTTGACGAGTTGGCCATGGCGTAGGTAGCGCTGCATTGTTCCCACGTCGATCACCTGCAGGATCTGGGGAGACGACGCCACGCCGCCCTGCCGGGCAAAGACCGCATCGAGTTCGAGTGTCACGCCGGCAGCATGCGGGTAATGCCGGACGTGTGGTATTCGGTCGCGGGCTAACTGTGTACGAGGCCCGAAGTGTGGACACCGCAGCCTCTGCCCGAGCGTGCACGCTTATGCAATTCGGCACCGCGCAACTACATATGGCTGCACGCTCGCGCCAAGAAATCTAGCGCGCGAACATCAGGGCGCGCTTGACCTCCTGGATCGCCTTGGTGACCTCGATGCCACGCGGGCAGGCCTCGGTGCAGTTGAAGGTGGTGCGGCAGCGCCACACGCCGTCGACCTCGTTGAGGATGTCGAGCCGCTCGGCGGCAGCCTCGTCGCGGGAGTCGAAGATGAACCGGTGCGCGTTGACGATCGCGGCGGGGCCGAAGTAGGACCCCTCACTCCAGTAGACCGGGCACGACGTGGTGCAGCACGCGCACAGGATGCACTTGGTGGTGTCGTCGTAGCGGGCCCGGTCGGTCTGGCTCTGAATACGTTCGCGCGTAGGCGGATTGCCGGAGGTGATGAGGAACGGCTTGACCGCACGGTACGCGTCGAAGAACGGCTCCATGTCGACCACGAGGTCCTTCTCCACGGGCAGCCCGCGGATCGGCTCGATGGTGATGGTGAGGGGTTTCCCGTTCTTGGGCAACAGGTCTCGCATCAGCACCTTGCACGCCAGCCGGTTGACACCGTTGATCCGCATGGCATCCGACCCGCACACGCCGTGCGCGCACGACCGCCGGAAGGTCAGCGTGCCGTCGAGGTAGCCCTTGACGTAGAGCAGCAGGTTCAGCAGCCGGTCCGACGGCAGGCACGGCACCCGGAAGCTCTGCCAGCCGGCGGCATCGGGGTTCTCCGGGTTGAAGCGCGCGATCTTCAAAGTCACCATCACGGCGCCGTCGGGAACGGGCGGCAGGGGCGGATCGCCGACTTCGGGTTCAGCAATAGCGGTCATGGCTAGTACTTCCGTTCCATCGGCTCGTACCGGGTCTGGACGACGGGCTTGTAGTCCAGCCGGATGTCGGAGATCAGCTCCGAGCCTTTCTTGTAGGCCATGGTGTGGCGCATGTAGTTGGTGTCGTCCCGGTTGGGGTAGTCCTCGCGGGCGTGCCCGCCGCGGGATTCCTTGCGGTTGAGCGCACCCACTACGGTGACCTCGGCCAGCTCCAGCAGGAAGCCCAGCTCGATGGCCTCCAGCAGATCACTGTTGTAGCGGGTTCCCTTGTCGTGCACCGTGATCCGTGCATAACGCTCCTTGAGCGCGTGAATGTCGGTGAGGGCCTGCTTGAGGGTGTCCTCGGTGCGGAACACCGCGGCGTTGTTGTCCATCGACTGCTGCAGGGCGCTGCGGATATCGGCGACACGCTCGTCGCCGTGCTCGGAGAGGATGTCCCCGACCCAGGTAACCACCATCTCGGCGGGCTCCGAAGGCAGGTCGACGAAGTCGTGCGTGGCTGCGTACTGCGCGGCGGCGATGCCGGCGCGACGTCCGAAGACGTTGATGTCCAACAGCGAATTGGTCCCGAGCCGGTTGGCGCCGTGCACCGAGACGCAGGCGCACTCACCGGCGGCGTACAGGCCGGGCACGATGTTGTTGTTGTCGCGCAGCACCTGTCCCTCGACGGTGGTCGGGATGCCACCCATGACGTAGTGACAGGTCGGATACACCGGCACCAGTTCGGTCACCGGATCGACGCCGAGGTAGGTCCGGGCGAATTCGGTGATGTCGGGCAGCTTGGCCTCGAGCACGTCCTCGCCGAGGTGGCGGACGTCGATGTAGACGTAGTCCTTGTTCGGTCCGGCTCCGCGGCCCTCGAGAACCTCCAGAACCATTGAGCGGGCGACGATGTCGCGCGGCGCCAGGTCGACGATCGTCGGCGCGTAGCGCTCCATGAACCGCTCGCCCTCGCCGTTGAGCAGCCGGCCTCCCTCGCCGCGCACGGCCTCGGAGATCAGGATCCCCAGACCGGCCAGACCCGTCGGGTGGAACTGGTGGAACTCCATGTCCTCCAACGGAAGTCCCTTGCGGAACACAATGCCCAGGCCGTCGCCGGTCAGGGTGTGCGCGTTGGAGGTGGTCTTGTACATCCGGCCCGACCCGCCCGTGGCGAACACGATGGCCTTGGCGTGGAAGATATGAATATCTCCGGTCGCCAACTCATAGGCGACGACGCCGGTTGCGACGGGTCCGCTCGGCGTCTCGGTGAGCGAGATGTCCAGTGCGTAGAACTCGTTGAAGAACTCGACGTCGTGCTTGACGCAGTTCTGGTACAGCGTCTGCAGGATCATGTGGCCGGTGCGGTCGGCGGCATAACAGGCACGGCGCACCGGGGCCTTGCCGTGGTCGCGGGTGTGCCCGCCGAATCGGCGCTGGTCGATGCGGCCCTCGGGCGTCCGGTTGAACGGCATGCCCATCTTCTCGAGGTCGAGCACCGCGTCGATGGCCTCCTTGGCCATGATCTCGACGGCGTCCTGATCGGCCAGGTAGTCACCGCCCTTGACGGTGTCGAAGGTGTGCCACTCCCAGTTGTCGTCCTCGACGTTGGCCAGTGCGGCGCACATGCCGCCCTGCGCCGCCCCGGTGTGCGACCGGGTGGGGTACAGCTTGGTCAGCACGGCGGTGCGCACCCGCGGTCCGGCCTCGACGGCCGCGCGCATCCCTGCGCCGCCCGCGCCGACGATGACGACGTCATAGCGATGCTCTTGGATCATGGCTTCCTCACGAGATGTTCGCGTCGAACGTGACCAGTACGTAGCTGCCGAGAACCAGGGTGAAGCCGGTGGCCAGCAGCAGCACGGAGTTCAGCCAGAACTTGGTGACGTTCTTGCGGGCGTAGTCGCCGATGATGGTGCGCATGCCGTTGGCGCCGTGGATCATGGCCAGCCACAGCAGTGCCATGTCCCAGATCTGCCAGAACGGCGAGGCCCACCGCTGCGCGACGTAGTTGAAGTCGATGCGGTACACCCCGTCCTGCCACATCAGCATGATGAAGAGGTGACCCAGGACGAGAAAGACCAGGGCGACGCCGGAGAATCGCATGAACAGCCAGGCGTACTTCTCGAAGTACGGGATGCCGCGGGGTTTGCGTGGTGCGCGCGGGTGGTCCAGCGCGGCGGGGCGGTCGTGCTCCTTCTCCATCACCGGCGCGACGCGGCCGTCGCGGTGATGCGGGGTCCAGGAGCCGGGGGCCGTCACAGGAATCGCTCCGACATGTGGATGCCGATGACGACCAACGCCGGCACCATTACCAGCAGCCAGATCACGCCGATGCCGACGAGCATCGTGCGCTGATGGCGGGGGCCTTCCGACCAGAAGTCGACCAGGATGACGCGGATCCCGTTGAGGGCGTGGAACAACACGGCGGCCACCAGTCCGACCTCCATGAGCCCGACGATCGGGGTCTTGTAGGTCTCGATGACCTCGTTGTAGGCCTGCGGGCTGACCCGCACGAGGGCGGTGTCGAGCACGTGCACGAAGAGGAAGAAGAAGATGGTCGCGCCGGTGATGCGGTGCAACACCCACGACCACATCCCGGGATCACCCTTGTAGAGGGTGCGTCGGCGCGGTCTGCTCCGCTTGGCCGGCTCTGCCGGTGCCGCCGTTGTCATCAGCGCCTCCAACGCCATCGGTGCACGCCGGGGAATTGTTCAGGGCTGCCGGCGTGGCGGTGAATGACTATCGGGTGGACTCTAAACCCATTTGCAGACCACAACGAACCTCCGTGGAGTGGGCATTAGGCTGGCTACGTTCCCGCCCGGTAGCCGGACAGGTGGTTTGTGAATGCATTCAGTGACAGCGCGGGGACGTTGACATGACCGCGCAGATTGACTGGAAACTGTTGCGGGACAAGG
>Ga0116193_1001914_pt1 | contig 16452 bp, 13 predicted proteins | sample AD_UKC115_MetaG_FD_89892 | JGI IMG/M metagenome (GOLD analysis project Ga0116193, IMG submission 89892) | Active sludge microbial communities of municipal wastewater-treating anaerobic digesters from Hong Kong - AD_UKC115_MetaG | ecosystem: Engineered > Bioreactor > Anaerobic > Digestate... | reverse complement strand
GGCTGCATACCCGGAAACTCCCTTCGGCAGGCTGAAAACAGGCCAGCCCACGGGTGGAGCCTATCCAGATATTCCCGTCGACCGCTTCGATCAGCGGTATATTGTAATCTTTCACGCTGCCGTCGTAAGGCAGCGGTGAAATGTAATGGCTGAAGGTCATCTTACCGGGGTCGCAAATGGTCAGCACCGGCGGGGTGTTGATCAGAATGTGCCCATCGCGCGAACACTTGACATCATACACATTTGCGGTGACATCCAAAGGGTAAGGCGTGGTGTAACGGATCCTTTCGAAATGTCTCTCATCTCTGGTGTATCTGTTCAGCCCTCCCTTGGTGCCAATCCACAGATTCCCCGCTCTGTCCTCCGCAATTCCGTAAATCCAGTTGTTGGATATAGAAGCGGAATCATCCGGATTATAGGTGAAAATCTCAAAAGAATAGCCATTGAATCTGTTCAGCCCGTTCTGGGTGCCCATCCAAATAAATCCACGGGAATCCTGGAATATACAGGTAACCACAGATTGGGAGAGACCATCCGCAATCGAATACCCGTTGAAAAAAAACTGCTGGGCCGGGCTGAAAAGGAAGGTGAAAAGAAAAAATAAAGCAAAAAATATTCTGTTCATTTCAGGTCATTCCTTAAATGCAATTTACAAAATCCCGGGATCTATCGCTAATTAAATTATGTCCGGTAACTGTTTCCACAATAAGACTGTCGAAGATGCATCTTGTTACAGGCGAAGTGTGAAAAAATGATAAAAATGGAGGGACAAACCTGTAATTTTCATGACGATTAAAAGACCAATTGTCGAAAAAAAGAGACATGAGAGAAAAAGTAAAAGGAAATGCTCCGGGTGCGTGTGCTGTGTATGGACTCGGATTTATCGGTGCCGCTGTCTATTTCATTTCGGTTGCAGCCGGATTCTGGGCTGGCGTGCTCGGATTCCTAAAAGCCATCGTCTGGCCAGCTTTTCTGGTATACGAAGCATTCAAACACCTGGCCATGTAAGAACCCGGTTCTGACTGCCCTAAGCCCGATAACCCGGCATTTTGTTTTATAACCGTTTCCCCTGGTTTTCGTAAATGAAGATAAAACATAACGGGAGGAAAAATGATGCTGGTAGATGATCTTTCATTCGGATCGGTTACCCTTGACGGGGTAACCTACTCAAAAGACGTGGTGATTGACCACGGGGTCATTTTCAGAAGGAATAAGACTGAATCGAAGAAATATGCCCTTGGCTTTGGACACACTCCGCTTTCCCCGGATGAGAATATTCCCTGGAACTGTGGTTGTCTGATTATTGGTACTGGCCACAGCTCGGCTCTTCCGGTAATGGATGAGGTATTTGACCTGGCCCGGCTGAAGGGGGTGAAACTGATGACCATGAGCACCCCTGAAGCCATCAGCCATATCAATGACCAGGATACAAACCTGATCCTGCACCTGACTTGCTGAAGTGAGCGTCCCGGGGATCTTCTCCGGGTTGCTGAAGGCTCATTGGTATGGAAATGACTGAGATCGGGGTGGAATGTTATTCGGGGTATCAGGCTGATGAATACCCGAAATCTTTTTATATCGGGGAAACCCGTCATGAAATAACCACGATTACCGACCGATGGTACCAGGGAGACACTGATCCCGGTTTTCCGGTTTCCAATTACTTCAGGGTGATCACAACCTGTGGTTCAAAATTCCTGATCAGACATGACCTTCAAAGCGACAAGTGGTATTTATGCCGGACGGGTATTTGAAGGGGAGGGTAGTATGCTTTTTCGAAACTTCTAATTGCAGTCATCCAATTCAGCTCTTTCCAACCGAATGGATGACATTAGAAATTAATCTCCAAACAGCCGGTAAACTGGAAATATCCGATGGTGATGCATGGATCCTTGAAGGAGAAAATGTTATTTTTTGGATAATTATAATTTTCCGGATCGGGGTTGTTAACTATTTTTCCAAACTTAGCGCGTCGTTATAAATAGTAAAATGGTAAAGTTGAAAAAAAGATACGGATTTATCGGCGTTCTTTTCCTGATTGTTTTCTTTTTCCTTTTTTCCTTCTCCTTCATTGTAAAAGGTTACCTGATAAAGTATGGTGAAAAAGCTACAGGCCGGAAAATTGCAATAGGAGAATTGCATTTTGACTATGCCCGGGTTGCTGTCAGAGCAAAGGATTTGGTCTTATTTGAAGAAAATAAATCAGATCCATTTTTGTCATTCAGTAGTTTATATATCAATTTCAATCCGTGGGCCCTGATCAGGGGAGAATATTCATTTTCAGAAATCACCCTTGTCCGGCCATGGATTCATATTGTTCAGGACGGTGAAAAATTCAATTTTGACAGCCTTTTTCCGGTAAAAGACACTGCTCAAGTTACAAAAAAAAACAGCAGTAATGTGTTGAAATTCTCAGTCAGCCACGTCCGCCTTACCGATGGCCTGGTCAAATACACCGACCTTCAAAATAATAATGAGATCGTAATGAATAAGCTGGACCTGGACCTTCCCCTGATAGCCTGGAACAATGAACACTCCAATATGGGTTTGGATTTCAGGATAGGGGAAAAAGGGCAGGTTCATTGCAAAGCGCGGGTTGATCACAAAAATCAAAAGTGCAATCTGCACCTGGGTGTTCAGGATTTCGACATTCAGATGCTGAAAAACTATCTGACGGGTTATTTTGATGTTTCTTCCCTGAACGGATTGCTTGACGCCGATTTGGATCTACAAGGCGACCTGAATGAAATAGTCAGCTTTTCCATGAACGGGAAAGCCGGGATCACCGGTCTTTCCGTTTTTGACAGACGCTCCGGAGAGATTTTCTCCTCACCCGCCGTCAGCGCTTCAATCAAAAACATTGACCTGAAAGCGTTTCATTTTGGTTTTGGGAAGATTGAAGTAACCCGACCGGAGGTACAGCTTGTGCGCGAAAAAGAGATGACCAATGTTGAACGGTTTTTCCTGCCCTGGTTCAGCGGAGTTACCATGCCGGAAGATTCAGCCGCTTATCATCCGGAAGAAGCGCCGGTTACTTATAGCATCGATACCCTCCGGGTTACTGAAGGGGTGATCGAGTTCAACGACAGAACATTGAACAGGCCTTTCCTTTATACGCTGTCCGACCTGAATCTTTCCATGACCGGATTGACTGAAAGTGCGGATAAGATAGCGGTTACTTTCCGGACCCGACTCAATCATCAGGGCGAACTCTCCGGATCAACGGTGTGGAGCATGGCCGATCTAATGAACCTGGAAGTGGCAGCAAAAGTAAAACGGGTCGACCTGGTGAGTTTTTCCCCCTATTCGGAATACTATTTGGCTTCGCCCATCACACAGGGTTTTTTCAACTATGACCTGGATTTGGAGATGACCTCCCGGACTTTGAGAAATCAGAATGGGATTAAAATTGATGAACTTGAGTTCGGAAAGCGAACCGATGATACCACCGCCACAAAAGTACCTGTCCGTTTGGCTCTTTACCTGATGAAGGATATGCAGGATGAGATTAAATTCGACCTTCCGGTTTCAGGGAATCCATCTGATCCCCGGTTCAGACTGGGAAAAATCATATGGAAAACCTTTGTCAACCTGGTCGTTAAAACAGCAGCTTCTCCTTTTACAGTTTTAGCCAAACAGATCGGAAGAAATCCTGAATCGTTTGAAAGAATTACTTTTAGCTATGCACAGGATTCCCTGGATCAGGTTCAGTTGGATGAGCTTACCAAGCTGGCTGAACTGATCAAAAAAAAACCGGACCTTTTGGTGACCTTTACCCAGACTACCGACCCTGATCGTGAAAAAGGAGCGTTGGCCATCCTTTTGGCAAAATCCACATATCTGGCTTCCCAATCCACAGTTCCTGATTCGCTAAGAATAGCCGGATTAAGAAATGAGGATGCCGGGTTGCTGGCCTGGATCCGGAAAACCGTTCCTGAAATGGACTCCATCGGGATGGAAAAAGCTTGTTTAAAGATTGTGGATCCTGCGAAAATTGATACCCGCTTTCAGGAGATACTGGGAAAAAGGAACCGTCAGATTTCTGATTTCATGGTGAAGAATCAGGGACTTTCAATGGAATCGGTGCTGGTAGGGACGGCCGATCTGGCTAATCTTCCCCAGGAAATGAGAACTCCCCAGTTTAAAATCGAGGTTTCCTTAAAATAGTTTGATTTCAGCCTGGTTGTTAAATTTAATTCTTTCCATTCATCGCCCTTCACCAGGTGATCCTGCTGACCTACCCGTAATATTTCCGGCAATCACCGGCTTAATCCTGTTCGGTTTAAGCTTTGTTATTCTGTGATTCCGGTATCAAATTACGCTTCATTTTGCTGCTAATCGGATCACCATTCATTCGGGTGCCATATTGCAAATCTCCTTGGAATGTCGTAAATTGATAGATTATTTTTACTGATTATTAAATATTTAACTGCTGTTTCCGAGGCTTTATGCCGGTAATGTATTCCTGCAACATTTACAGGTAAACAAAATGGGCAATGATCATGAAAAAGAAGTTATACGCTGTGCTGATTTTGGTGATTCTGTTCGTCTTTATGAAATCCTGTGCCCTGTACCATTTTCGCCGGGATTACCACAATGCGAACAACCTGATCCATGATACCGGTTATATGCAAACAAAACCCTTCCTGAAGGCTCACCTTAAGAACGGGGAGGTCTATATCTTAACTGAAAGCTGGAGAATCGACTCGACCAGGAATATGATCGTCGGGAGCGGTTCAAAATATAATTACCGGAGGAACAAGGTTTATGACGGGGCGGTGAATATCCCGATAGACAGTGTGGTTATATTTGAAACCAATACGAAAATTGTAAAGCATGAATCCGGAAGGATTGCGGCTTTATCCATCCTGGCAGCTGCGGATATCCTCCTGGGGGTAATTTGTCTTACCAATCCCAAAGCGTGTTTTGGCTCCTGTCCAACCTTTTACATCGATGAACATGATAGTTTTCATTATGCTGATGCAGAAGCTTTTTCGGAAGCCATCCGGCCATCCACGGAATATTCCGATATAGATGCGCTGAATAATAAAAATCTGTTTTCCGGGACCTTTTCCCTGACCATGAAGAATGAAGCCCTGGAAACGCATTGTGTAAGGGAAGTTAAACTCCTGGCTTATCCAAGAAAAGAGGGAGAAAGGATTTTTCATGCCCCCGGAGATGATTTTTATCGCTGCGAAAACGAATATCCGCTTTCCTTTGCCACGGCAGATGAAGGGGATATCACTCGGTTTCTGCGCTATCCTGACCGGGAGGAGAGGTTTTCCCTGTCGGATGAAAATAATCTCAGCAGTAAAGAGGAGATTTACCTCCGTTTTGAAACTTCGGGCATTTCCGATAACCCCGGGCTTCTCCTCCATTTCCGGCAGACTCTGATGACAACCTACCTGGTATACAGTGCTTTTGGATATATGGGCGATCAGATCGGAGATGTCATCACTCAGATGGAAAGCAACAGCAAAACCAGGGATAAAGTCAAGGAAGGAATAAAGAAAGAACTGGGGAAAATTGACGTCTATCTTTGGAATGACCGGAAAAAGGAATGGGAATTCCAGAATGGATTTTATGAGATCGGACCCATTGCCATTAACCGGCAACTGATCCCTCTCCGGGATTGGTCCGGTAATCCCGACGCCAGGTTGAAACTTGTCCTGAACAGGGGATATTGGCGACTGGATTATGCAGCGCTGACCGACATTAGGGAAAATGTCGATCCCATTCCGATCTCTCCCTCTGCAGTGCTGAACAAAGGATTACCCGATGAGAAAGCATTAAGGGATGTTCTTGATCCTGAAAGGCATCTGGTTTCCATGCCCGGTGATGAATACAAATTCATTTTTCCGCTTCCCGAGGAAGAGACCGACTATGAGTTGTTCCTCTGCTCCAGGGGTTATTATCTGGAATGGATGCGCGAAAGCTGGATTAAGGATACGAATCTGCTGAAGCTGTGGGAAATGGTCGAATTTCCGAAAAGGTACCTCAGGGAGGAAGCCAAGCAATTTAAGCGTTATGAAACGACCATGGAACAGCAGTTCTGGGATTCCAGACTCGACACCAAAACCTTCGTCTACCATGAAAACTGATATTCTCCTTTCTGCGCTTTTAATTGTCCTGTTGTGGAATTGCAAAGCTCCGGCGTATTTGCCTGCTTCCGGGGATATCGTCACCAATCCCTGGGGCTCCAGGATCATCGTGAACCGAAGCTCTGGTCCGGATATCAGCGGTGAGTTAATTGCGGCCGACTCCCTGAAAATTGTGGTTCTGACGGATATCAATTATGCAAGAAGGTTGGATAGAACCATTCAGGTTGTTCCCGTTAACGAGATCAAAAATTATAAACTATACTATGCCAGGCCGAATCGGTACTGGTGGACCATTCCCGCATTTACTGCAGCAACCTTGTCACATGGCTATATTTTGGTTTTTTCAGCTCCGGTGAACCTGTTGCTGACAGGGCTGGTCACCCTGTCCAACACCTTCCGGTACAAAAAGCGGGATTTAACCCTTGAAGAGATGAAAATGTTTGCCAGGTTTCCCCAAGGTATTCCTGCCCACCTTGACCTCAATTCCTTGAAGTAACTGAAGCATTTCCGGACGGGCCGGTTTGTGCCCTGTCCGCGGAAGATTCAGGTGCAACGGCCGTCCGGTTTAGCAGGGGAAAAGGTAAAAGGCCGTTGCACAGGTACACTATTTATCAAAAATCCATTAATTTATCAAATATTATGCTATATTTATACTATAAATCGCGCGTTTATGACGGCGGTAAACAAGCGGAAATCAGTTAACCTGGAAGTTGGACCATTTTTCATTCACCAGGCTGAACCTGATCCGGCTAAAGAAATACCGGCATTGTTTTAATTTCCGCAGCGCAATTTTTGCAAAGAAGTTAGTGCCTTTGACTGTACTGTCTTTTATTGATATAAAATACAGACATACAATAAGATACAATAAATGGTCATTCAATAAAACCTAAAAAGATGGAAATAGAAGAGATAAAAGAGAGGGTAAAAAAGGTGACTGCCAAACTGCTTGAAATGGATGAATCTGAAATTTCGGACGATGCCAATTTCTCCTTTGACCTGGGGGTTTCTTCTATGGAGAGTGTCCTGCTGGTTGCTGCTTTTCAGGAAGAATTCCAAATCGAGATGGATGAGGAAAAATCCCTGGAGATTCAAACCGTTTCGGAGGCCGCTGATTTTATCAGCACTTACGTTAATAAAACCTGACAGGGGGGAGTTGGCGGATCGGACTGAAGATCAGCCGGCTTATCCGTTTTCCTGTAAGACTTCCATCCGTTGACCGGCATTCAGAACATTGTTTCTCATTCATATCCTGATTACAATGACCGACAGAGCTGAAATCCACAGGCAAAACCTTGCCAGAATATTCAATCCCGGGTCCATCGCGGTTGTTGGCACCAACAATGTAAAGGGCACGGTTCCGTATGACATTCTGTTCAACATCCTGAAGACTGAATTTACGGGGGTGGTGTTTCCGGTCAGCCCTGGAGAAAAATCAATCTGTTCGGTCAAAGCCTATAAATATGTGTTGGATATTCCCGATCCGGTAGACTTGGCGATCATCGTATTTCCGAGTGCAGTTTGCCATCTGGCACTGGAGCAGTGCGGGCAAAAGGGGATCAGGGGGGTGGTGATCATCTCTGCCGGGTTTAAGGAAGTCGGGGAAAAGGGACTGGCACGGGAAAAGCAGCTTCAGCAGATCGCTGAAAAGTACGGGATATCGATCATCGGTCCGAACTGTCTGGGGATCATCAATACCGATCCGCTTGTGAATCTGAACGCTTCCTTTGCCCGGAAAATGCCGGAACAGGGCAATATCGGCTTTCTTTCACAAAGTGGCGCCCTATGTACAGCGGTTCTGGATTATGCCTATGCCAAGCATATTGGTTTTTCCAAATTCATCAGTTTCGGCAACAAGTCGGATATCAGTGAGATCGATCTGATGGTTTACCTGATGGAGGATGTTCAGACGAAAGTCATCCTGTTGTATCTCGAAGAAGTGACCGACGGCAGGGCCCTGATGCAGGCTGCCCGCGATGTGACCAGGCTGAGCGGGAAGCCTGTGTTGTTGCTGAAGGCAGGCCGCACCGATGCCGGAGCATCGGCTGCTGCTTCTCATACCGGTTCCCTGGCAGGGAATGATGAAATTTATGACGCGGCCTTCAAGCAAGCCGGGATCATCCGGTGTGAAAACATCGAAGAGATGTTCAACATTGCCATTGCTTTTGCCTATCAGCCTGCTCCGTTGTCAAACAAAGTGGCCATCATCACCAATGCCGGAGGTCCCGGCGTATTGACCACCGATGCAGCCATCCGCGACGGACTTCAGCTGGCCAGGTTTTCTGAGGGAACGGTCAGGGAACTAAAAAAATTCCTGCCGGCCACAGCCAATACCAACAATCCGATAGATGTAATCGGCGACGCCCGGGCCGACCGCTATAACATTGCCATGAACGGAGCCTTTAACGACCCCGATGTGGACGCGGTATTCGTGATCCTCACTCCCCAGTCCATGACCGATATCGAGACAATTGCCAGAGAGGTGGTGAAAGTTTCCGTGCAACATTCCAAACCGGTTTATGCCTCCTTCATGGGTGAAGCGGATGTCGCTCCCGGCGTGGACATTCTGCTGAGGAATAGAATCCCGCATTATATCCTCCCTGAATCGATGTGCCGGAGTTTCTCCAGGGTTTACCGCTTTTACCGTGACCTCGACATCAACTCGCATATGCCGCATCGGTTTGCAGGGATCGATACGGATAGGGCCCGTTCCATCCTGGATGAGGCCATCCGTAATAACCACCTCTACTTGCCGGAAACAGAAGCAGACAGCATTCTTGAAATCTACGGACTGCCGGTCGTTCCGTGCAAAATCGCCTTCTCCCCCAATGAAGCGGTTTCTGTGGCCAGAGAAATCGGATTTCCTGTGGTACTGAAGGTGATCTCGGATGAGATCATCCACAGATCGGACGTCGGAGGGGTGGCTTTAAACCTGAACTCAGACCAAGAGGTCAGTGACACCTTCCTTTCCATGACCGAACAGGTCCTTCGGATCAAACCCGAAGCCAGGATCAGGGGGATCCAGGTCAGCAAAATGATCGAGTCGGGTGAAGAGGTGATCCTAGGACTGAAGAGAGATCCCTCATTCGGACCGGTCATCATGTTCGGACTGGGAGGAGTGTATGTGGAGGTTTTCAGGGATGTCAGCTTCCGCATTGCTCCTATCGACGATAAAATTGCTGACTCGATGATAAAACAGGTCAGGTCCTTCCAGATTTTGAAAGGGATCAGGGGAAAAGTCCCCAGAGACATCCCGGCTATCAGGGAGTGTCTTGTGCGGCTGAGCCAGATGGCTCTAGATTGCCCTCAGATAAAAGAGCTGGATATTAATCCTCTGATCGTGATGGAGGAACACAAGGGATGTTTTGTGACCGATGCCCGGATTTTGCTCAGCGCATCAGATGAGAAATAGCATATCAAATTCAAAAAGCAATTCACTTTAAAAAAGAAGAGGTTATGAGAATCATCATCAAGAAAGACAAGGAAGAGGTCGGGACCTGGGTGGCTTCGTATATAATCGAAAAGATAAAAAAGGCCGCACCGACAAAAGTGAAACCCTTCATCCTGGGATTGCCTACCGGATCATCTCCCATTCCGGCCTATAGAGAGATCATCAGAAGACACCAGGCAGGGGAAATTTCATTTAAGAATGTCATTACATTCAATATGGATGAATATGTCGGGCTACCTGAAGATCATCCGGAAAGCTACCACTATTTTATGTTCAGCAATCTGTTTGATCACTTGGATATCCCGAGGGAAAATATTAATATTTTGAACGGACTGGCGGCTGATCTGGAAAAAGAGTGCGAAAAGTATGAAGAGAAAATCAAACAGCTGGGGGGTGTAGATCTTTTTCTGGGCGGCATCGGACCCGATGGCCACATTGCTTTCAATGAACCCGGATCGTCCCTCAGTTCACGCACCCGGATCAAAACGCTGAGTTATGACACCATTCTGGCCAATTCCCGTTTCTTTGGCGGTGATTTGTCCAAGGTACCCATGCAGGCTTTAACGGTAGGTGTGGGAACCGTAATGGACGCCAGGGAGGTGATCATTATCTGCACGGGATTCAACAAGGCCCGCGCGTTGCGCGAAGTGGTGGAAGGCAGTGTAAGCCATATGTGGACAGCTTCAGCACTTCAAATGCACCAACATGGCATTATCGTATGCGACGAACCTGCCACTATGGAACTGCAAGTGGAAACATACAACTACTTCAAGGATATCGAACGTATTCACGACAATGCACTTCCGTAGGTTTACGGCCGGGATTACATCCTGATCCGGGATGACGAAGGAGAAACAGCTGCACTTTCATTGGCTGGAATTGTACATCAACGGGGATTGAAACGTACTTCACAGAAGTAGCGGTTCTTCATTTAGTATAACGTGACATTCAATCTTAATTTGGAAGGAGGGTCCATGTCCTACAGGAATTTAACGGACAGCGAGATAACCCAATTACAGCGTCAGCATTGCCGTTGCGGGGATTGGTCACGGATAACGGTGAATGACGGATTTGTCGCCGATCACATTCTGAACAGCTCTTTTGAAGGTTCCGTCAGGTTGGGTGTCTTTTCCGGGATCATAGAATCGGAAAAAGGCATCATGAAAAAACAGGGCATCTTTAACTGCTCCATAGAGAACTGTGAGGTTGCAGGAAATGTCTGTTTGTCAGGGATCAGTTACCTCGCCAACTATCACATTGAAGAGAATGTGGTTATCGAGAATGTGGGTTCTCTGGTGGTAATCGGCAGTACGACCTTTGGAAACGGGATTGAAATTGTAACACTGAATGAAGGTGGGGGAAGGGAAGTTCCTCTTTTTGACAGGTTGTCTGCCCAGATCGCTTACCTGGCCGTCTTATATCGGCACGACAAGGATTTTACGGATAAACTGCTTGGACTGATCGGGCGTTATATCAAAACGAAGCGGGCGGAATATGGCAGGATAGAAACCGGCTCACGGATCCGGAATACTCCTGTCATCCGGAATGTGGCTGTCGGAGCGTTTGCCACGGTTTCCGGCGCCTGTTTGCTGGAAGAGGGTACGATGGTGAGCCGGAAAGAAGCACCCGTTTATGTGGGCGAAGGGGTGACGGCCCGGAATTTCATCGTCTTGTCCGGATCGTCTGTTGACGGATCCGTCCTCATCGAAAACAGTTTCATTGGACAAGGGGTGAAAATGGGAAAGCAGTTTTCAGCTGAAAACTGCCTGTTTTTTGCTAACTGTGAGGCTTTCCACGGGGAGGCATGCAGCCTGTTTGCCGGGCCGTATACCGTGACCCACCATAAATCAACCCTGATGATTGCCAGTCTCTTTTCTTTTTTCAATGCAGGCAGCGGCACCAACCAGAGCAATCACATGTATAAACTGGGACCGGTTCACCAAGGTATCTGGGAGAGGGGATCCAAAACCGGCTCTTTTGCTTACCTTATGCTGCCCTGCAGGGTGGGAGCCTTTTCCGTGGTGATGGGTAAACACTATTCCAATTTTGATTCTTCCGATTTCCCCTTCTCTTATATTACCGAGGAGAAAGGGAGAAGTGAGCTCACTCCGGCTATGAACCTGTTCACCGTGGGTACCCGTAGGGATTGCGAAAAGTGGCCTGCCCGTGACCGGAGAAGCGATCCCGAAAAACTGGATCTGATCCATTACCGTTTATTCAATCCTTACCTCATGGGACGAATTCTGGGCGGCATGGACATTCTGAACGAACTGGCGGGAAAAACGCCAAAAACACAGGATTGGGTGAATTTCAAGGGACTGACCATCCATCGCCTTCTTCTGATTACAGCCCGAAAATACTATGAGATCGTCCTGAAAATATTCGTCGGGCAGGAAATCGTCAGGTTAATCGAAGGGATTACGCCCGGTATTCCGATCACGGAAATAAGGAAAATACTCTTCACAAAGGGTAGTGAAGGGGCCGGAAAGTGGTGCGATGTATGCGGGATGTTTTCCCCTGCAGCAAAAATCGGGGAGCTGATCATTCAGGTCAAAACGGGCAGAGTCCGTACCCTGGATGAACTGTCCGGATGCCTCTCTGAAATTTACAGCAACTATGACAGGTATGTATGGGAGTGGTGCGCGGAGCTGATAAAGCAGACAACTGGGAAAGAAACAGACCGTTTGGATGCTGATGATCTGGTGCGGATTGTTACGGACTGGAAGAACAATGCAATAAAACTGAATCATATGATCCTCAGGGATGCCGAAAAGGAGTTTGACGCGGCAAGCAGGCGCGGATACGGAACGGATGGGGACGATGCGGTCCGAGATCTGGATTTTGAAACGGTCAGGGGAACCTATGAAGGCAATAAATTTGTGGCGGGTTTGAAAAAGGAGGTGGGGGAAATTGAAGAAAAAGCCGGCAGAATATTGGCTGTTTTGCATCAACTGACCTGAAATTCATAAAAAAACCACCGATTCAGATCTTTATGTTCATTAAATGTTTAAATTTGTTAAAAAATAATTAAACCATCACGTTAATTTCAGATAAAAAAATCACCTATGAAGACACAAAAATGGATCGGAATAGTTTTTGTTGCCCTGATGGCAGTATCTATTCTGCAAAGTTGTTCCAAAGACGATGAACTGGTTGTTGATCCTGAACAGAACACCTGGAGTGTGCGGCCTGATTTCGCCACGCTGGATAACCGGCCTCCTGAAGTGATTGCCCTTTATAAGGTGACCGGAAAGGATGTCCAGCCGGTGGAGTTGCTTAAAAGCGCTCAGGCAGCAGGTAAATATGCTCTGGTGGTAGGAATATCAAATTACAGTGGTACTGCCAATGACCTTGAGTATTGTGATGACGATGCCAATGACTGGAAAGCCCTTTTGATGGCCGAAGGCTATACAGTAACTTCACTTTTGGATTTGAACGCGACCAAAGACAACATTGAAGCAGCCATAAACACACTTGCCGGTCAGGCTGTGGCAGGGAGCGAAATCGCCTTCTGCTATTCGGGACACGGGAGCAAAGGGAATATTGTCACCACCGACCTGTACTATATCAGCAGTGCGTGGTTTAAAACCAAGTTTGCCAATGCTGCCAGCACCAAGATGATGTTTTGTTTTGATGCCTGCCAGATTGGGGCCATGGCCACCGATCTGAATAAAACAGGCAGGGTGATTGCGGTGGCATCAAGTAAAACCACCTATTCATACGATGGGGATGCGACCATGAAAAATGGGGTATTTACTTATTACCAGATGCTTGGTTTTGATACACAGGGATATGTCTATTTGGAACCCGATTGCCAATATGCCTGTACCCAGATGAAAACCTGGGCTAGTAAATATCATGTAAAAGTGGCTCCTTCCTATACCGATTCTTATACCGGTGACTTTGATCTGTAACCGGTAGGAAATCACACTTTCATTCTCACTTGTCGGAACAGGGGACTTTCTTAAAAGGATTGCTTCACCTATATAATCACAGTGAATGCGGTGGATGACCAGATCTTCCAACGATTTTTCGGAACTGATTATTTCAGCATGACTATTCTTTGGGTTTCAACATAATCCCCATGGTATAAGTGACAGATATATACCCCGTCTGCCTGGTTTTCAGGAGTCCAATGCATTTTTGTTTCTCCTGGCGGGAGATTGCCTTCGAAAAGGGTCTCCTTTTTTTTCCCGAAGATGTCGTAAACTGTCAACCTGACGAAGCCTGGCTCCGGCAGATTCAAAACCAGGGTAGTGGATTTCTTAAAAGGATTGGGATAAATACAGGAAATTGCCGGTACATGCGAACCGGATTCCACGGGATCAAAGGTTCCGGTAGGTTCTAAATTCCCGTTTCCATCGAGTTTTAATATCCACCAGTCATATTTTCCGGCACCAAATGACTCAGTTTGACCGGCGACAACATATCCGCCATCGGAAGCCGGCTGGATGGATGAAGCATATTCCCATTGCATGAGATTTCCGTATGATCTGGTCCAGTTCTCTTTCCCGTTTTGATCAAGCCGGACGATTAAAATATTCAATCCATGTTCGTTGTCTATTGTGTTCCCCGCCATAATATAAGCGCCATCAGCCGTTTGGCTGATATTCTCGGCTCCGGAATACTCACTTCCAAAATATTTCCATCTTACCTCACCCGATCTGTCTAGTTTTACCGACATGGCGTGATGGGAATGATCATATTCTGACTTTTTAGCTATGCTGTCACCAGAAAGAATGTAGCCTCCGTCGGAAGTTTGATGAATGTCAAACACGCTTCCCAGGAAATTGTTACCCAAAGGATTACTCCATTCCTTATTCCCGTTTCTATCCAGTTTGATAATGTAAAGTGAAGGAAGATAATCCCATTCCAACTGTTTGTACACCGAGTCGCCAGCTGCAATATAACCGCCATCCCGGGTTTGTTCCACGGAATAGATAATCCAGCCGTAATGTTGTCCCCATTCCTTGTTCCCGTTTTTATCGAGTTTGAGAATGTTCTCCTTCCCCTTTCCTGCGACAATATATCCGCCTTCTCCGGTTAATCCAACTGAATGAGCAGAGGAAACAATACTTCCTTCAAACAATACCGACCACAGGGAGTCTCCTTTTGCATCCAGTTTAATGATCCACATGGAAGGATAACCTTTACCAAATGACGACGTGGTTCCGGCTATCACATAACCCAGGTCATTGGTCTGCCGGACAGAGTAAGCCACATCACCTTCCATACCGCCAAAAGTTTTGTCCCAGACTTTGGTCCCCTTCTCATCGAGTTTAATGATCCACATATCCGGACTATGTTCCTTCCCATTACCGTAAGAATCAGTCTGTCCGCAAACAATAAATCCCCCGTCAGAAGTTTGCCCGATTGAATAAGCAAAATCGTTTTCGGAACCGCCATAGGATTTACTGAAAACGACTTCGTCTGCAAAGACCGACAGCGGGATAATTGACCAAAAAATGAAAAGCATCTTTTTCATAGCTATTATATTTTCAGCATTTTGAATCACACATATTCTGATCGTATAACAGACGATGGTCAATTAAAAACCGTTGCGCTGGTAATCCCGGCTGGCGGGGAAAGTCGGTGAAAGGCAGGTTTTTTCCTGTCAAATGCTAAAGCAAACCGGTAAAGCGGGTCCTGATTAATATGCTACCCGACCCGGGAAAAATGGGAGCAAAACGGGGAGGTGGTGGAATCTGCAAGGTGTTATGATAAATATAACTATGATAAGAATGGGAAACAATGGTATAAAAATGACAGTGACCATTCGTAAATGAAACGGACACTGTCATATATAATATTATAAATTCCAAAAATTAAAGCAAGGCAATAATTTTATCCATTCGTTCTGAAATGTCTTTCAGACGGGTCCGGTCGCCGCCGTTGACTTCGGCGGTGAGCCAGCCACCCTTGTGATTTATTTCGCTGATCGCTTTCATTACCTCGGGCCAGTTGTTATCGCCTTCCAGGAGATTGACATTAAAACCTTCACGTAATCCTTTGGTATTCATCAGCTCGCGGCTGAACTCCTTGATGTGGAATTTCATAATGCGCGAATGGAGCGTTTTAATCCAGTGTTCGGGCCAGCCGTAACGAAGGATGTTGCCGACATCGAAATACCAGCCTACAAGCGGGTGGTTTATTTCATCGATAAACCGTTTGGCTTCAACCGGACTCAGCAGAAAGTTGTTCCAGACATTCTCCAGTGCGATCTGCATCCCGGTCTCTTCGGCATACGGGATCAGTTCACGGACTGAGTTGATTGCGGTATTGTAGGCCTGTTCATAACTCACCTTTTCGTTGACCACACCCGGAACAACCAAAACCGTATCCCCGCCAAAATCCTTTACTTCCTGCAGTGACCGGGCAACCGACCGGATACATTGCTGCCTCACAGCCGGGTCGGGATCGGTAAGCGGTTTCGACCAGTGGTCCTTGTTCACTACACTCGGAAGTTCAATCCCTGATTTTACTTTTGCCTCAAGGATTTCGTTTTTGTCCATGTCGGTCGGACTGTTCAGCTCCAACCCGTCAAATCCCAAATCCTTTACCAGCTTGAATTTGTCTGCCAGCGTCAGGTCCTCCCTGATCATTCCAAGGCCAAGGCTCTTTTTCAGCATCACTTTTGTGGCCGGTTTGACCTGAGCTGCCGAAGCCGGGATATAAGTTGCGGTCATGGCTGTGGCACCTGCTATCAGCGTCGCCGATCTGATAAAGTTTTTCCTGTTCATGACCGTCCATTATTTAAATTTTGTAATGCCTGGTATGGCAACCGGAAGATCATATTTGGTATGAAGCGTAATATTTTCCGGGAAAAGTACTTCCATGGAAGAAAGCGCCTGTTCATAGGAAATGGTCTCGCCGGTATAACCTGCCATCCTTCCGGCCATAGCC
>Ga0116193_1001913_pt1 | contig 16463 bp, 12 predicted proteins | sample AD_UKC115_MetaG_FD_89892 | JGI IMG/M metagenome (GOLD analysis project Ga0116193, IMG submission 89892) | Active sludge microbial communities of municipal wastewater-treating anaerobic digesters from Hong Kong - AD_UKC115_MetaG | ecosystem: Engineered > Bioreactor > Anaerobic > Digestate... | reverse complement strand
GCGGTGTCGATCTTCGGCTCGGCGCGCATCAAGGCGGACAACCCCTGGTACCAGCGCACGGTGGATATTGCGCGGGCCTTGTCGGATTCCGGCTTCAGTGTGATCTCCGGTGGTGGCCCCGGCATCATGGAGGCCGCCAACGTTGGCGCCTTCGAGGGCAAGAGCCTGTCGATCGGGCTCAACATCCAGCTGCCGCACGAGCAGCACGGCAACCCGTGGCAGGACATGGGCATTTCGTTCAAGTATTTCTTCAACCGCAAGCTCGCCTTCGTGCGCACGTCGTCGGCGTTGGTCTGCATGCCGGGCGGCTTTGGCACGCTGGATGAATTGACTGAAGCGCTGACGCTGATCCAGACCGGCAAGGCGCGACGGATGCCGATCATCCTGGTCGGCCGCGAGTTCTGGAGCGGCCTGCACGACTGGATGCGCGCCACCCTGCTGCGCGACAAGCTGATCTCGCCGGGCGATATCGAACTGATGCAGATTCTCGAAGAGCCGCAGGAAATCGTGGACGCCATTTTCGACGTCTACGAACGCGAAGGCATCGCGCCGACCGTGCAAGAGCGGCAGCAGATTTTGACGCTGTAGCGAGTCCACTGCACTACCAGCTTTTGGCGTAAAGTCTTATCCGATCAGGGCTTAGTGGGTAGAAACGTTTCAAGTCGACTTTATGAGAAATCAACCGATAGCCCTGATTCGTAGTGGATTTCGCGTAAAAGTTGACGGTGGCGAACCAGGTTTCGGTTGCCATTTCCGCCCTTCGTTACACGTTGATGCTCGCGCCAGTCAGTGACGCCGCGCTCGCCCGCGAACTCGCGTTGCGGGCGGGCGCGCTGCTGCTGGCGCTGCGGGCCAGTGCCTGCGGCGTGAGCGCGATGGATCCGCGGGCACTTGGCGACGCGGGCGACGCTCAGGCGAACACGCTTCTGCTGGATGCGCTTGCCAGCGCGCGACCCGATGACGCCGTGCTCTCTGAAGAATCTGCCGACGACCTGCAGCGGTTGCAGGCGCGGCGCGTCTGGATCATTGATCCGCTCGACGGCACTCGCGAATTTCGTGAAGGGCGCGACGACTGGGCGGTGCATGTGGCGCTGGTAGCAGAAGGACGCGTGATCGCCGCAGCGGTATCGCAACCTGCCCGCGACGAAGTGTTCGACTCCAACCCGTCAACGGCTGCGACGGCAGCGTCTGGCTCACCCGCGCCGCGCGTCGTTATCAGCCGCTCCCGTCCGCCGCGCTGCGCGCAAGATATCGCTGAGGCGCTCGGTGCCACGCTGTGGCAAGTCGGCTCCGCTGGCGCCAAGGCACTCACCGTGGTGCGCGGCGAGGCGCTCGCCTACGTGCACGAGGGCGGCATGAACGAATGGGACGCCGCGGCGCCAGTGGGCGTCGCGCTCGCGCATGGGCTGCATGTGAGCGATCTGCACGGCGAGCCGATCACGTTCAATCAGCGCGACGTGGTGCTGCACGAGGGGCTAATCATTTGCCGCAAGCAGCTTGCTAATTTGACTCTGTCCGTGCTCGCCGATTTCGTGAAACGTCCCCGCTAGACTCTCTAGGCGTCGCGTTGCGATGCCCGTATTTGCGCTGTATGTTCACTGCGATCGTAGCCAGCGCTTGGCGGGCGCGTCCCTTGTCTTGCCTGATTTCAGACCAATCATGAATCTCACCGAACAACAGTTCTTCGACGACCTCGAAAAGAAACTCTGGACCGCTGCCAACAAGCTGCTGCCCAGCCTGGACGCCGCCGTCTACAAGCACATCGTGCTCGGCCTGCTGTTCATCAAGTACGTGTCCGATGCGTTTGAAGAGCGGCAGAACGAACTGAAGGTCCAGTTCACCGACCCGGCGCACGACTACTACATGAACCCGGCCGACTACCCCGGCACCTTTGAGGCCGACCTGGCTGCCGAGCTGGAGGTGCGCGACTATTACACCGAGAGGAACGTCTTCTGGGTGCCGATGGAAGCGCGCTGGCAGACCCTGGTGGACTGCGCCCAGCTGCTGCCCGGCGAGGCCCTGCCCTGGCCCCAGCCCGGCAAGGTCGAGCCCGAAAAGATGCGCACCGTCGGCTGGCTCATCGACAACGCCATGGAAGCCATCGAGCGCGAAAACCCCAAGCTCAAGGGCGTGCTCAACAAAAGCTTTGCCACCTCGCAGATCGAATCGCACAAGCTGGCCGATCTCATCGCCCTGTTTTCCGACACCAACTTCCACGCCACCGAATACAAAGGCCAGCCGCTGGATCTCAAGGCCAAAGACATCCTGGGCCACATTTACGAGTACTTCCTCGGCCAGTTCGCACTGGCCGAAGGCAAAAAGGGCGGCCAGTACTACACGCCCAAGGCCATCGTTAGCCTCATCGTCAACATGCTCCAGCCCTTCAAGGGCCGCGTGTACGACCCGGCCATGGGCTCCGGCGGCTTCTTCGTGCAGAGCGAAGAGTTCATCGAACAGCACAGCGGCAAGCCGGCCAAGGGGTCCGGCAACAAAGCCAGCGGCCAGATCAGCGTGTACGGGCAAGAGAGCAACCCCACCACCTGGAAGCTCGCAGCCATGAACATGGCCATCCGCGGCATCGACTTCAACTTTGGCGGCGGCCACGCCGACACGCTGCTCAACGATCTGCACCCCGACTTGCGGGCCGACTACGTCATGGCCAACCCGCCCTTCAACATGAAGGAATGGTGGAACGCCAAGTTGGAGAATGACCCACGCTGGATCGCCGGCACGCCCCCCCAGGGCAACGCCAATTTCGCCTGGCTGCAGCACATGCTCTACCACCTGGCGCCCACCGGCAGCATGGCCCTGCTGCTGGCCAACGGCTCCATGAGCAGTAACACCAACAACGAAGGCGAGATCCGCAAGAAGTTGGTGGAAGACGACTATGTGGAATGCATGGTCGCCCTGCCTGGCCAGCTCTTCACCAACACGCAGATCCCTGCCTGCATCTGGTTTCTGACTCGGGATAAGGCCAACGGCTACAACCTCAGCAAAAAAAAGCGTGACCGGCGCAAGCAGTTCCTCTTCATCGACGCCCGCCAGATGGGCTACATGAAAGACCGCGTGCTGCGCGACTTTGCCCAGGCCGACATCGACAAGATCGCCGACACCTTCCACACCTGGCAGCAGGGCGAGGGGTACGAGGACGTCAAAGGCTTCTGCTATTCAGCCAGCCTGGACGACCTCCGCAGGTACGATCACGTGCTCACCCCGGGGCGCTACGTGGGCGCAGAAGACCAGAAGGAAGACGCCGAGGTTTTCGCAGACAAGATGGCACGACTGACTGCGCAACTAGCGAAACAGTTCGCGGAGAGCGCGAAGCTAGAGGGGGATATCAAGAAGAATCTGGCAGGGCTTGGCTATGGCTGGTAAGTGGCCTTACAAGCGAGTTGAACAAATCGCGCTGAAGATCGCGATGGGCCCATTTGGCTCGTCAATCAAAGTGGAAACCTTCACTGATTCGGGAATTCCAATTATCAGTGGTCAGCATCTTCGCGAAGCGCAGGTGACTGACGGAGATTTCAACTTCATCACAGAGGCACACGCTGATTCACTTAAAAATGCCAATGTCCAGCGTGGAGACGTGATTTTCACCCACGCAGGCAACATTGGTCAGGTGGCATTCATTCCTGATGATTCTGCATATCAAAGGTACGTCATTTCTCAGCGGCAGTTTTATCTTCGCTGCAATACGGACCTCATCCTCCCAGAATTCATCACCTACTACTTCAAGACTCCAGAAGGGCAGCACAGGCTGCTTGCAAATGCCAACCAGGTCGGAGTGCCATCAATTGCACGTCCATCCTCTTACCTCAAGACAATTGAGGTCCCTACCCCATCAATTGAAGAGCAGCAGGTCGTCGTTCGGAACATCAAGACGCTTGACGCCAAGATTCGATTGAACATCGGCATAAATCAAACCCTCGAAACAATGGCGCAAGCCATCTTCAAATCGTGGTTTGTCGACTTCGACCCCGTCAAAGCCAAGATCGCCGCCAAGGCCAACGGCCGCGACCCGCTGCGCGCCGCGATGACCGCCATCAGCGGCAAACCCGACGCCGAACTCGACACCCTGCCCCCCGACCAGTTAGCCCCCCTCGCCGCCACCGCCGCACTGTTTCCGGATGAGATGGAGGACTCGGAGCTGGGCGAGATTCCGAAGGGGTGGCAGGTCAAGACACTCATGCAGATTGCGCGATTCCCATCGGGAAAGATTGAAGTGTCGAGCGTTGACACCTCAACCTACGTTTCGACTGAGAACATGTTGGAGAACCGTGGCGGCATCTGCGAAGCGAGTGCACTGCCCAGCGTCCCGACTGTGCCCAGCTTTTCGGCCGGACAAGTCTTGGTGTCCAACATCCGCCCATACTTCAAGAAAATCTGGCTAGCCAGATTCGCCGGCGGCAGATCGAATGACGTGTTGGCTTTCCAGCCATTGGATAGTGAGACCTCAGAGTTCCTGTTCAACCTGCTTTATCAAGATCAGTTTTTTGAGTTCATGAACAGGACAGCCAAGGGCGCCAAGATGCCTCGCGGCGACAAGGATGCGATTGCGGGCTGGAAGTTTGTCAGTGCGAACAGCGCGTTGTTGCAGCACTTTTCTGCGAAGGTCAGGTCGAGCTACGGCTTCATCGATAGCATCAGGCAGGAATCAATGCTGCTCGCGGCGGCAAGAGATGCACTTTTGCCGAAATTGCTCTCGGGTGAACTACAAGTCCAGACCATTGAACCGGAGGTCGCAGCGTGAGCGAAGCCATCGAACCGCCAGTGGCTGATGAGGCTGCTACATCCGGCGACTACTTCTCGAAGATTCCGCTTTGGAACGATCACGGCAAAACCAAACGCTTCGAGGTGATAGCCGACGATCTGAGCGGGCGCATTCCGGTGACCCGTTTGGAAAGCTGGCGCGATTTCACCCAGCTGCTGGAAAGTGATTTCTTCAATCGCCACGGTGTGCAACTGGTCTTCCGTGGACACCGCCGGCACGATTGGGGCCTGATGCCCACGCTGGGCCGGGTGACCACCAACGGCATCGTCACGGAAGTGCTGGCCGACGGCCAACTGGACCGCTTCAAACGTGCCGTGCGGGGCCGGCTCAGCGACACCGCCTTAGTGGATGAAGCCGACGAGCTTTGGTCTGTGGGTCAGCACCACGGCTTGATGACCCCGCTGCTGGATTGGACCTATTCGCCCTACGTTGCCCTGTTTTTCGCCTTCCACAAGGAAGACGACAAGGACGAAAAGGACAACCCCTACCGCGCGGTGTACGTGCTGAACAAGAGCTTTCTGGTCGAGAACGAGGCAGAAACAGGCATTCGCGTGTTTGAGCCGCGCAAGGATCACCACGGCCGGCTGGTGAACCAGGCCGGCTTGTTCACCTTCTCCCCATTTGACGCGACACTGGAGAACAAGCTGACCGATGTGCTGGCCGATGAAGACGGCTTCACCGACGAAGAGTTGCGAGCCGCCTCCGAGGAAGAGCAGCCCGAGATCCTGGCGCGCTACATCTGCAAGATCTACATCAGGAACGAAGAGCGAGACGCCTGCGTGCGCCACCTGCGGCGCATGAACGTGCACCACGCCAGCCTGTTCCCCGACCTGATCGGCGCTTCGGACTACTGCAACATCCTCACTGCCGAGGCTGAGCAGGCGGCCGAGATTGCGCGCCAGGCGGCCAAGGCCGTCGCGAGCGCGCCTCCACCCGCCGCTGAACCACAGGAGCCAGTGGTGGAAGCGCCTGTGGCAGCGGCCGGGTCCTCGCAGAGCATCGAAGACGTGTTGCGCGCCCCGGCCGAAGCCCAGCAGGTGGAGCCGGGCCGAATCCCGCTGATCGCGCAAGAGCTCGCCAAGGTCATCGCCAGTAACAAGGTGGTGGACTGGGACAAGCGCGAGGCGGTTCAGGCCCAAATGCGCACAGCCATACGCGTGCTGTTGCGCAAGTACGGCTACCCGCCAAATGTGCGTGAGTTGGTGGTGGAACGTGTTCTCGTCTTGGTGAAACAGCAGACACCGGGAAACTGATATGACGATCACTGCAGCACAGATTGACGTTTGGCGTGCCAGCCGTGCCGAGACGGCCAACTTGGAGTTCAAGGAAGCCAAGAATCAGTACGACACCACGAAGTTGCGGCGCTATTGCGTGGCGATTGCCAACGAGGGCGGTGGCTACCTGGTGTTGGGTGTGGCCGATCCGGCGCCGCGCCCGGTGGTGGGCAGCCAGGCATTTGCCGATACACAAGACATCGCTGAGAAGCTGTTCAGCTGGCTCGGTTTTCGGGTGGATGTGGAGGCCGTCGAGCACCCCCAAGGCCGGGTGGTGGTGTTCAGCATTCCGGGGCGCCCCAAAGGCACGGCGTATCACCACGACGGCGCGTACCTCATGCGGTCTGGGGAAGAACTGGTGCCGATGAGCGAAGACCAGTTGCGCAAGATCTTTGCCGAGGGTGGCCCTAGCTGGCTGGAAATGGCGGCGATGCGCGATGTGTCTGCTCAGGATGTGATTCAGTTGCTGGACACACAAGCGTTCTTTGATTTGCTGCGCATGCCTTATCCCACGGACCAGACCGGCGTGCTGGCACGCCTGAAGGACGAGCGGTTGATCGAGCCGAGTGCGGCAGGCTTTCACATCCTGCGCATCGGTGCGGTGCTGCTGGCGAAAAATCTCAAGGAATTTCCCGACATCAGTCGCAAGGCGGCGCGGGTGATTGTTTATGCCGGCGAGTCAAAGCTGAAGACCTTGTCCGACATCACTGGCGAGAAGGGCTACGCCGTCGGATTCACGAACATGGTTCGCTATGTAATGGGCAAGCTGCCGCAGAACGAGGTGATCGAGGACGCCTTGCGTAAAGAGGTGAAGTTGCTGCCAGAGGTGGTGGTTCGAGAGTTGCTGGCCAACGCGCTCATTCACCAGGACTTTGAAATCGGTGGAGCCTCACCTGTTGTCGAGGTGTTCTCCAACCGGGTGGAAATCTCGAACCCTGGTGAGCCCATTGTCCCGGTGGATCGCTTTATTGACGGCTACTTGTCTCGCAACGAGCGCCTGGCCGACCTGATGCGGCGCTTTGGCATTTGTGAGGAGAAGAGCAGTGGCATCGACCGTGTGGTGGAAACGGCTGAGCTGATGCAGCTGCCTGCGCCTGAGTTTTTGACCAGCCACAAGCGGACGATTGTGGTGATTCACGGCCCCCGTTCGTTCCGTGACATGAACGGGGGTGACCGGGTACGTGCCTGCTATCAGCATTGTGTGCTGCAGTACGTGCTGCGCAAGCAGATGACCAACCAGTCTTTGCGCGAACGGTTTGGCTTGTCCGAAGGCAGCAGCAACGCGGTGTCGCAGATCATCACCACGACTATTGATCAGGGCCTGATCAAGAACGACCCCAATGCGCCGGACTCCCGGAGGTATGCCCGGTACATCCCGGCCTGGGCCTGATGGCATTTCAATGCAAGCTCTCCACAGCCCCCATCCTGCAGCTAAGTGTTTGATTCAAATGGATTTTCTTATTTCATCGCAAACCGAAGCAGGCCACGGCCAGCCTCTGTAAACCCTCAGGGATGACGATGCTGAACGAACAACAACTCGAAGACCTGTGCATAGGCTGGTTCCAGCAGACGGGCTGGCAGTTTGCCCATGGGCCAGACATTGCGCCCGAAGGCGACCAGCCGGAGCGTGCCGATTTTCGGCAAGTGGTGCTGCGCGACCGGCTGCTGGCAGCGCTGGCGCGCATCAACCCACACATTCCGGCCGCGGCGCTGGAGCAGGCGGCGCACGCGCTGCAGACGGTGAGTGAGCCCATGCTGGTGGTGCGTAACCGGGCGGTGCACCGGCTGTTGTTGGGCGGGGTGGACGTGAACTTTGCCAGTGCGGATGGAGAGGGAAAGACCAGTGATCTGGTCAGCCTGATTGACTTTGCGAACCCGACCAACAACGAGTTTCTGTTGGTCAACCAATTCACGGTGGCCGGCACTAAGCAGCCGCGCCGACCGGACCTGGTGGTGTTCGTCAACGGCTTGCCGCTGGCGGTGATCGAACTCAAGAACCCGGCCAACGAGCAGACCGACATCTGGGATGCGTTCAACCAGTTGCAGACCTACAGGGACGAAGCGGCCGACCTGTTCAACTGCAACGCCGCGCTGGTGATCAGCGACGGATTCACCGCCCGGGTGGGTTTGCTCACGGCCGACGCCGAGCGCATGCTGCCCTGGCGCACCATTGCCAACGAGAACGACCGCCCGCGCCTGCAGATGGAGCTGGAGACCCTTGTGCGCGGCTTCTTCAGGCCCGAGCTGTTTCTGGACTACGTGCGGCACTTTGTGCTGTTCGAACAAGACGCTGACACCATCGTCAAGAAAATCGCGGGCTACCACCAGTTCCACGCTGTGCGCGAGGCAGTGCGCGCCACGGTGATTGCCGCGCAGGACGCGGACAAGGGCTTGCTGGAGGTGCGCGAGGAACGCGCCACCTACGGCAAGGAAGTGAAGCCCGGCTCGCGCAAGGCGGGTGTGGTGTGGCATACCCAGGGCTCTGGAAAGAGCATCACCATGGCCTGTTACGCAGGCAAGCTGTTGCAGCAACCCGAAATGAAGAACCCCACCCTGGTGGTGGTGACCGACCGCAACGACCTGGACGGGCAGCTGTTCGCCACCTTCTGCGCGGCCAGCGACCTGCTGCGGACCACGCCGGTGCAGGCCACCGGGCGCGACGAACTGCGGAACATGCTGGCCTCGCGCGAGGCGGGCGGCATCATCTTCACCACGGTGCAAAAGTTCGCGCTGTTGGACGAAGAAGAGGTGCACCCGCTGCTCTCTAGCCGCTCGAACATCGTGGTGATGTCGGACGAGGCGCACCGCAGCCAGTACGGCATGAAGGGCCGGCTGGACACCAAGACCGGCAAGTACGTCTACGGCTACGCCAAGCACCTGCGCGACGCGCTGAAGAACGCCACCTTCATCGGCTTCACCGGTACGCCGATTGCGCTGGAAGACAAGGACACCCGCGCGGTGTTTGGCGACTACGTCAGCATCTACGACATCCAGGACGCGGTGGACGACGGCGCGACGGTGCCTATCTTCTATGAGAGCCGACTGGCCAAGCTGGACGTGAAGCAGGCGGAAATCGACGCGCTGAACGCCCAGGTGGACGAGGTCTTTGAAGACGAAGAAGACGTGGCTGTTCGCGAGAAGTCCAAGAGTGAATGGGCCGCGCTGGAGAAGCTGGTGGGCGCCGCGCCGCGCCTGCAACAGGTGACGAGAGACCTGGTCGAGCACTTCGAGGCGCGCGTCAGCGTCATCGACGGCAAAGCCATGATCGTTTGCATGAGCCGTGAGATTTGCGTGCAGCTCTACAACGCCATTTGCGTGGGTGACGAAAAGACCAAAACCCCGCCTCTGCGACCTGAATGGCACAGCGCCGACCCGGAGCAGGGAGCCATCAAGGTCGTGATGACCGGCTCGGCCGCCGACAAGGCGCACCTGCAGCCGCACATCTACACCCACAAAGTGAAGAAGCGCCTGGAAAAGCGCTTCAAGGACCCGAAGGACCCGCTGAAGCTGGTGATCGTGCGCGACATGTGGCTGACCGGTTTTGATGCGCCGTCGTGCCACACGATGTATGTCGACAAGCCCATGAAGGGCCACAACCTGATGCAGGCCATTGCGCGGGTGAACCGGGTATTCAAGAACAAGCCCGGCGGCTTGGTGGTGGACTACATCGGTATTGCCAACGAGCTGAAGGCGGCACTGAAGGATTACACCGACTCCAAAGGCAAGGGTGACCCCACGCACAACGCTGCCGAGGCGCTGGCGGTGTTGCTGGAAAAGATGGACATCGTGCGCGGGTTGATGCACGGCTTTGACTACAGCGCCTTCGAGACCGACGCGGTGCAGCTGCTGGTGCCGGGGGCAGAACACATACTGAGTCAGAAGGACGGTAAGACTCGTTTTCTAGACACCATGACCGCCGTGGGCAAGGCGTTCTCGCTTTGCGGGACGTTGGACGATGCGGTGGTGCTGCGTCGCGAGATTGCGTTCTTCTCGGCGATCAAGGCCGCGATCAACAAGTTCACCACGGTGGACAAGAAGCGCAGCGATGCGGAGAAGAGCAACGTGCTCAAACAGATCCTGGACAACGCCATCGTGGCCGATGGCGTGGCCGACATCTTTGCGCTGGCGGGCTTGGATAAACCCAACATCGGCTTGCTGTCAGAGGAATTTCTCGAAGACGTGCGGCAGATGAAGACGAAAAACCTGGCGGTGGAGCTGCTGGAGAAGCTGCTGCGCGACGAGATCAAGGCGCGGGCGCGCAACAACGTGGTGCAGGAAAAGAAGTACGGCGACCGCCTGCTGGAGACCCTGCGCAAGTATCACAACCGCGCTGTCGAGACGGCGCAGGTGATCGAAGAACTGATCCAGATGGCCAAGGAGTTCCAGGCGGTGCTGGAGCGCGAAGCCTCGCTGGGCCTGAGCCCGGACGAGATTGCGTTCTACGATGCACTGGCCAACAACGAGAGCGCGGTGCGAGAGCTAGGCGACGACACCTTGAAAAAGATCGCCGTCGAAATCACCGAGAAGCTGCGCGCCAGCACGACGGTCGACTGGCAGATTCGCGAGAGTGTCCGGGCGCGGCTTCGGATATTGGTGCGACGAACTCTCCAGAGGTGGAAGTATCCACCTGACCAGCAGTTCGATGCGGTTGAGTTGGTACTAAAACAGGCAGAGTCGCTCGCTGGAACATGGACGTGCCCTTAATTCCGCAAGGACGCTAAATCCGCAACCGCTCCACCACGCGCCCGTGCTGCAGGTGCTCGCTGATGATTTCATCGACGTCGGCTTCGTTCTCGTAGTGATACCAGACTTCCTCCGGGTAAATCACCATGGTCGGGCCTTCGTCGCAGCGATCGAGGCAACCGGCGTTGTTGACACGCACGCGGCCCTTGCCGGCGAGGCCGAGGCCCTTCACCTTTTTCTTGGCGTAGTCGCGCAGCTCGCCGGCGCAGCGCTCGCCACACGACGGGCGGCCGTCGTCGCGCTCATTGGTGCAAAAGAAAACGTGGTGCTGGTAGTAACTCATAATTGCAGATCAAACCGTCAAAGCATCTGCATCAATTATGTCTGGCCCGCTCTCCCACCTTCGCGTCCTCGATCTCACCCGCGTCCTCGCGGGACCCTGGTGCACGCAGACGCTGGGCGATCTCGGCGCCGATGTCATCAAGGTCGAGCGGCCCGACACCGGCGACGACACCCGCGCCTGGGGCCCCTCGTGGCTCACTGATGGCGAGGGCAAACCGACCACCGACTCAGCCTATTTCTCCAGCTGCAACCGCAACAAGCGCTCCATCACGGTGGACATCTCAAAGCCCGAAGGGCAGGCGCTGCTGCGCGATCTCGCCGCCAAGTGCGACATTCTGGTTGAGAACTACAAGCTGGGTGATCTCAAGCGCTACGGGCTCGACTACGAATCGCTGTCGCAGGTGAACCCAAAGCTGGTGTACTGCTCGATCACTGCGTATGGACAGGACGGCCCCTACGCTCAGCGGCCCGGCTACGACCTGCTGTGTCAGGCTGAAGGCGGACTGATGGCCATCAACGGCCACGCGGATGTTGACGATGGCGGTCCCGGCGGCGGCCCGGTGAAGGTGGTCATCGCTGTCACCGATGTGCTCTCGGGGCTGAACGCCACCATCGGCATTCTGGCGGCGGTGGAGGCACGGCATCGCACCGGTCGCGGCCAGCACATCGACATTGCGTTGCTCGATTCGATCGTGCAGTTCGGCGCCAACCAGATCGCCACCTACTTCATCACCGGCAAGCAGCCGAAGCGGGTGGGCAACGCACACGTCAATCTGGCACCGTACCAATCGTTCAAGACGGCGGACGGTTACATGATCGTTGGCGCCGGCAATGACGGCCAGTGGCGCAAGCTCTGCGAGGCGATGGGGGCGCCCGACATGGCGTTCCGGCCCGAGTATCTGGAGATGAAGGATCGCAACGCACACCGCCCGCAACTGGTTCGCGACATGGAAGCGATCCTGACCCGGCATCCGACCCAGCACTGGCTCGATACCTTCGCCAGCCTCGGCATTCCGCACGCCCCGATCAACACTTATGATCAGGTTTTCGCGCACCCGCAGGTACAGCACCGTTCGTTGCGACTGGACATGCAGCGCCCCTCAGATCAGGGCGGTGGCAAGGTGGCGATGGTCGCCAGCCCGATCCGCATGAGCGACACACCGGTCACCTATCGCCACGCGCCGCCGGTTAAGGGCTCCAGCACGGAAGCCATCCTGCTTGACGTACTCGGCAAAACGGCCGCCGAGGCGCAGGCGCTTCGGGATCAAGGCGTGGTGTAGGGCTAGCTGCCCTTGCCGGGATGCACATGCCCGCATTGCGGACAGGTGCGAAGTTTCTCGCTGCGGTAGAAAGCATCAAACAGCGGCGGCAGATCGTCAACGATGCTTTGCAGCTGCACCTCGACGCGATGCACCAGGCCATCGCACTTCGGGCAATACCACTCAAAGCCATCGAGCAGGCCCGCCGGTCGCGCCCGCTCGATCACCAGGCAGCGCGATTCCGGCTCGGGGCGTTGTGGCGAATGGCGCAGATGCGGCGGCATCAGGTACATGGTGCCTTGCTTCAATTCGATGCGATCGCGTTTGCCGCGATCCATGATGTTGAGAAAGGCGTTGCCCTGGAACTGCCAGAAATATTCTTCCAGCGGATCATCGTGAAAATCGGTGCGCTGGTTGGGACCGCCGACGATAGTGACGATGAAATCGGTACCGGGCCAGATTTGCTGGTTGCCCACCGGCGGTTTCAGCAAATGCGCGTTGCCGGCGAGCCAGGCCGGAAAGTCAATCGGGGTGTAGGGTTGTGTCATCGCGGGTCCTCGCCGGTTATCCGTCGCCTTTGTCACCGTGGTTTGTAGGCAACAGCCTTCATTTCTATGCGCAGATGCGGATGCGGCAGTTGATGCACGGCAACGGTGGTGCGTGTTGGGCCGGTTTCGTCAAAATATTCGGCCCACACTTCGTTGTAGCCCGCAAAATCATTCATGTCGACCAGATAACTGGTGATCTCGACGCAGTTGGCCAGCGTGGCGCCTTCGACAGCGAGGATGTCGCGGATGTTTTCGATGACGGCGCGGGTCTGCACACGGATGTCGAGCTTCGTCGCACCCATCGCATCAACCTCAACGCCGGCGAAGCTGTTGTCCTTGCGCCGGGAACTGGTGCCGGAGACAAACAGAAAATCTCCGGCACGGCGGATATGCGGAAAGCGGCCGCGCGGTGTAGCCTTCTCGCTGAGTGTGGTGGCGGTCATGGAGCTTGCAGTGATGGCGTGGGTAAGAGGTACGGTGTTCAAGTCTAGCGTTGGCTCATGGCTGCCTGCCGCCGCGCTGCTCGCTTTTTTGCTGGCTGGATGCTCTACGCCGCAGCGCAGCGTTGATGCCTCTGGCGCGGCGCGACGGACGGTTGCAGAGTTGGCCGCACTGCGCCCCGCTGCACTCGCCCACGGCTTGACCTCCGCCACTGGTGAGCGTGCCGTCTACGAGACCGAGATCGCCGCGATGCGGGCAGCGTTTGCGCTACCGCCAGGCGCGGAGGCCGACGAAAAGCTGCCAGCCGCACTGAACACGGCACTGCACTTCAATACCGACCTCGACACCGCGCGTGACCGCGTGCTGGCGGCGTTGCCGCGCGCCGCTGCGCAGCCGCCAGCGTGGCAACGCAACGTGCTGAGCGCAGCACACGCGCAGTTTGCGCGCGAGGCCGCGCCGTTGATTCCGCCACTGTTGCCGCAGATCCGTACGCCGCGCGAGTTCGCGATTGCGGCCTACACCCTGCTGCGGGTACGCGATACGCCCGAAGTGCGGCGACTGATCGCCGACACCATGCACAGCAATTTTCCGGATGCTGCCCAGGAGCCTCGCCTGCGTGCGCTGACGCAGCGTTTGCAACCGTCCGCGGTTGCGGTGCAACCACCCCTGGCGGATCTGTTTGCGTCACCCCCGCGTCCGGGTTATCCGGTCGTCTACAGCTTGCAGCGCAAGGACCGTACCCGCGCTGGTCTCGCCATCGTCCGCGGCGCCGATGGCCGCTTCGTGCGCAATGCCGACGGCAGTTTGTTCAATGTTGCGCACTACGCACTGGCACGCACCAATCTGCCGGGCACCATTACCAACGGCAACACGCCGCAGGGGGTTTTCGTGGTGAAGGGAACCGGCAGCGCAACCAACCGCTGGATCGGGCCGACGCCCTACATCGAGTCGATGCTGCCCGTCGAAGCCCCGGCGGCGCTATTCGACAACCCGAAGGCACGGGACGATCTGCCCAAGCTGAGCGAGGAGGAAAACCGGCGATTGTGGACGGAGGCCGCCTACCTTGCGCTACTGCCCGCTGCATGGCGAAACTGGGCACCAATCACCGAGGCTTTTCTCGCCGGCCACGCTGGGCGCGATGAGATCCTCGCCCACGGTAACGCCATCAACACGGCCTACTACCGCAACGAAGCCTGGTATCCAGCGGCGCCATCGGCAGGTTGTCTGGTGGCGGCGGAATACTGGTCACGCGAAGACGGCACGCTGGTGCACAGCGACCAACTGGCGCTGGTCAAGGCCTTTGTGTCGGGGGGCAGCGACGTCGGCTATCTCGTCGTGGTCGAGATTGACGATTCGCCGCGACCGGTGCTGCTGGCTGAGGTCATCGAGGATGTGCTTGCGGCCGAGGCGCGACGCTAGGAGCCTGTCGGACTTTGGGCGTCGAAAGCGAAAATCGACCCCAGCGCGGACAGTTTTTGCCGACTTTGCAGCGCCGATAGCCGAGCTATGGGCCAAAAAGGCGGCGAAAAATGGACTGCTGCGGTCGATTTGCAGCCGACGATCCAAAGTCCGACAGGCTCCTAGAGCCTCAAGCGCACTTACGGTGTGACGACGATCTTGCCCATCGCCTGCCGTGATGCCATGCGCGTCAGCGCGTCCTTGGCGCCGTCGAGGCCGACAGACTCGGTGATGCTGGGGGCGATCTTTCCGGCGGCGAACCACTCGGCAAGCTCACGCATGTTGGCGAGATGGCCTTTCGGGTTCGCTGCCACGCTGTCGCCCCAGTAAACGCCGAGAATCTGACGCTCTTTCAGCAGCGCCAGATTGAGTGGAATCTTCGGGATGTCGCCCGCCGCGAAACCGACCACGAGGTAGCGTCCTCGCCAGCCCAGCGCACGCACTGCCGGCTCGGCATAGGGTCCGCCCACGGCGTCATAGACCACATCAACGCCCTTTTTGCCGACGATGGCGTTCACCTGATCACGCCAGTTGTCGTGGCTGTAGTTGACCAAATGGTCGGCGCCCAAAGACTTGCACAGCGCCAGCTTGTCGTCGCTCGATGCCGCTGCGATCACCGTGGCGCCGGTGATCTTGGCCAACTGAATCGCGCTGGTGCCGACACCACCCGACGCGCCGAGAATCAGCAGGGTTTCGCCGGCCTGCAGCTTCGCGACGTCCTTCAGCGCGTGGTGACTGGTGGCGTAGGTGAGCACAAAGGAAGCGCCTTGCTCGAAGCTCATTGACGGCGGCATTGGGCTCACGCGCATGGCGTCGGCAACCGCCTGTTCGGCGAAGCCGCCCCAGCCGGTGAACGCCATCACGCGGTCGCCCACCGTGACGTGGCTGACACCGTCGCCTACGGCGGCGACGACGCCCGCGTACTCGGCACCGGGCACGAAAGGCGTCGGTGGTTTCACCTGATACAGCCCCTGCACCATCAGAGCGTCCGGGAAGTTGAGCGACGCGGCCTTCACGTCAATCAACACTTTTCCGGGGGCCAGCGGCGGTGCGGGTACATCGGTCACCACAAGATCCGCAATGGGGCCGAACTGCTGGCAGAAAAGTGCTTTCATGGTGACTGGCAGAAATCAATCGAGCGCGAAGAATATCGCGCAGCGGTCGCAACGCGAGGGTTGCGGGCTCTAAATCGCAGCGCCACCAGGCAGTAAATGGCGCGCCAGAGCCTACGTTGACTGCAGCGTCCGCTTGCCGACGACCACCGGGTAGTCGGGGCGCCCCGTGCGCGCCCAGGTGATCAGATTGCGCGCCGCCTTGGTGCGCAGCTCAATCTCGCTCTCCACCGAATAAAACGCCGAATGCGGGGTCAGCACCACGCGCGGATGCTCGGTCAGCCGTTCACCGGGGCGCGCGGGCTCATTGGGCAGCACGTCGAGCCCGGCGGAATCGAGCTGGCCGCTATCCAGCGCTGCCAGCAAGTCAGGGATGTTGATCACGGCACCGCGGGCGGTGTTGACGACGTAACTGCGCGGTTTCATTGCCGCAAAGCACCCCGCGTCAATCATGCCGCGCGTTTCATCGTTGAGCGGCACGTGGGGCGACACCACGTCTGCCTGGTGGAACAGGTCATGCAGATCACGAACACGCTCGACGAACGCCGGGAAGTCACCGTCGATCAGGTAGGGGT
>Ga0116193_1001912_pt1 | contig 16470 bp, 15 predicted proteins | sample AD_UKC115_MetaG_FD_89892 | JGI IMG/M metagenome (GOLD analysis project Ga0116193, IMG submission 89892) | Active sludge microbial communities of municipal wastewater-treating anaerobic digesters from Hong Kong - AD_UKC115_MetaG | ecosystem: Engineered > Bioreactor > Anaerobic > Digestate... | reverse complement strand
TGAGAAACACGACGGTCACCACGCATGCCAGTTCCACATCCCTGTTGATACGGATGGCTGTAAGCATATCTTTCACAGTGAGAAGAGTATCAGTTTCCCCGATATAGGGTTTGTCGATTATTTCACCGAAATAGACGTGAGGACCTCCGAAACGACAGCCAAGGATCCCCGCCAAGGCAGCTTCAGGGTATCCTGAATTGGGACTCAGATGGCGGCGCCCGTTTCTCCGGACAAAAGCCCACAGACTCCACTTGCCTGAAACGAGAATCATCAGTGCAGCCGTAATGCGGGCCGGTATCCAATTGGCCAAATCATCTACCCGCGCAGCAAAGCATCCGAACTGTCTGTATCGGACCGTGCGATATCCGATCATTGAATCGAGCGTATTGATCATTTTGTAGGCCACCATACCGGGAACACCCAGCAGCAAAAGCCAGAACAAGGGAGCCACCACTCCATCGCTGAGATTCTCCGCCAAAGTTTCCAGAGCCGCTTTCCGCACTTCCTGATCGGATAATTCGGAAGTATCACGGCCTACAATACGGCCTACCTGCTTGCGTCCTTCTTCCAAAGAGCTGTCCAGTGCGACAAAAACCGCACGTACTTCACGTATCAGAGTAGTTCCTGCCAGACAATAAAAAATAAGAAGAGCTTGAAAGGCCAAGCCAAGCCAAGGAGAAAGTTTGCCGAGATAAAAGACCGACAGATAAGTCAGCACAAAAGCAAGTATAATGAGGGAAAAAGCAAGGAACATTCCTTTCAGGAAACGGGAAGTTCCCCTGTTCAATATTTTTTCTCCCCGGGATATTATTTTTCCGAAGAGAATAACAAGATGAGGCATCCTGACGGGATCCCCCCAAATGCCGTCGGCAATCCAGGCAAGCAACAAGGGGCCGCAAGCCAATATAAACAGCTTGAATTGAATCAATATTCCATCCATTCCTTCATTGCTTTTATCAAATTATCATTTTCTTTGCGAGACTGCGCCGCCAGGCGAAAATAACCGGCATCCAAACCTTCGAAGTTTGAGGCGTCGCGAATAAGAATACCATGTTCATTTGCCAGATAATCCTTCAGTGCAGCAGCACTGCCCATACGCAACCGGCATAAAAGGATATGGGTATCCGAAGGCCATACCTCCACAAAACCCAATTTCTCCAAACAATCCGAAAGATGGCGGGCTTCTTCCAAATGCTCCTGAACATCCGTTTCTTCAACCTGAAGTTCCAGCAGATACCTTCCTGCCACAATAGCAGGAGCATTCACAGACCAGGGCATCCGGTTGGCCCTCAACCGGGTGACGAGAGCCTTATGAGCAGTGAGATATCCAAGCCTCAATCCGGGAACGGCATAGCGTTTGGTAAGGGAATGCAAGAGAATGACGTTAGGACGATTCACCATTTCATCGGCAGCCAGCAAAGGCTTGTCGGTATAGTCCTCATAAGACTGGTCGATGACGAAAAGTATCTGCGGGAGCTTCTCAATCAATTCGTTCAAACGCTCTATATTCCATAACTCCCCGGTAGGATTGTTGGGATTGCAAATCCATACGATTTGGGTTTCTTCTGAAAAAGAATCCAAAGTATAGGCATGCCTGACCTTATGACGATGAATACGGCAAGCATCGGCATATTCACTGAAAGTAGGCGACATCACCACCGAGTGCGAACCGGCAAAAGTCTGTGCAATGAGATAAATGGCTTCCGTAGCCCCGTTCGTCACGCTGATTTCGTCTTCATGAATCCAATGGTATTCCGCCAATGCTTTCCTCAAAGATTCCGCTTCGGGTTCGGGATAGGAAGAAATACAATCCAAATGTCGTGATAGATATTCTTTCAACCCCGACAAGTCCGCACGCCCATACACATTCGAACTGAAATTGCTTACAATAGGGTGCTTGTATCTATAACTGTCGTCACCGTGGCCTTCAATCATCTTGTTTCATTATTTTATATATCAGCGGCATGTTCACATGCGAACGGATCAATGCCGCCAGTTTATCATATTGTTCTTCTTTAAAGGCTGTATAGTCAAAAGCCGAACGCGTTCTGGTCTTTTCAGCGAAAGGTTCCAACAGATAATCAATAAACGTCTGATTGTCCAAAACCCCATGAATGTATGTACCCATGCAGTGATGATTCATCCAACAACCATCATCTGTGCCGTCTTCCAGACGGGCAAAGCTTCTCGAATCGGTATCTTTGATTCTGTCAGATATTCCTTGATGAATTTCATAACCGATGCATTCCTCTTTTTTCTCCAGGAAATGGAACTTGGTCTGTCGGGTTGTCTTTTCACCCGTCAGCCGGGTTGTGACAGGCAGCAATCCCAGTCCGGGCATACACTCCTGCTCTCCCTCCTGATGTAAAGGATCCGTCACTTCACGTCCCATCATCTGATAACCGCCGCAAATGCCTAACACCGTTGCACCGGCACGCGTTGCACGCAACACGGCCTGAGCCACTCCGTTCCGACGAAGTTCATACAAATCATCTATCGTGCTTTTACTGCCCGGCAAGATGATGATATCAGCCTTTGCTATTTCCTCGGTATTATTGGTATAATAAAGATTGACACGCTCATCCAGCTCCAGACGGTCAAAGTCCGTAAAGTTGGAAAGATGCCGCAGCAAGATCACAGCCACATTTACCTTTCCAGCGGTAGCCTGCAGGTTCTTCGTATGCAGGGATACTGAATCCTCTTCTTCGATAACGATATCATTAAAATAAGGAATGACCCCGACCACAGGAACCCCGCAAAGTTTCTCCAATATGTTTATTCCACTTTCGAATAAACGGATATCCCCACGGAACTTATTGATTAAAAGTCCTTTCACCCTCTTTCGCTCTTCCTCTGTCATCAGCATGATCGAACCGTATGCACTGGCAAAAACGCCTCCCTTATCAATATCCGCAACCAGAAGGACATCTGCCTTGGCATACATTGCCATAGGCATATTCACTATATCCTGATCGTGAAGGTTAAGTTCGGACACACTTCCGGCCCCCTCTATCACAATGGGATTGTATCGCGCCTCCAAGCGGTCGAATGCCTCGTGCACTGCATTACGAAAGAAATCACGTCCTTCTTTATGAAAATATTCAAAGGCATTTTTATTGCCTATGGGCTTTCCGTTCAGAACGACTTGGGAAGTCTGGTCGGATGATGGTTTCAACAGAATAGGGTTCATGTCTGTATGGCAAGGAACCCCGGCAGCCTCAGCCTGTACGGCTTGGGCACGGCCTATCTCAAGTCCTTGAGGGGTGGCGAAAGAATTCAGGGCCATATTCTGGGCTTTGAAAGGTGCCGGTGAATAACCGTCCTGCTTGAAAATACGGCAAAAAGCTGCTGCCAATACGCTCTTTCCGACATCACTGCCTGTACCGGCCAGCATTAAAGGATGTAGAATCTCTGATTTCATAGTGCAAATATAATTCAAAAAACTTGCCTCTTCACTCTTTTTTCTCCAATTTTGCACTATGAAACGAATAATACTTGTCACAGGAGGTGCCCGTTCGGGTAAAAGCACGTATGCGGAGAATCTGGCTTTATCATTGTCACCCGATCCAATCTACATTGCAACAGCTCGAATTTGGGATGAGGAATTCCATCAAAGAGTTCTCAAGCATCAGGAACGTAGAAAGGAACACTGGCATAACAAGGAGGAAGAGAAGGAACTCAGCAAGATCAGTGTGGAAGACAAAGTAGTCCTGATAGACTGCATCACCTTGTGGAGCACTAATTTCTTTTTCGACCTCAAGTCCGACATCGATGCGTCTTTGTCGGCCATCAAGGAAGAATTCGACCGTTTCACCGCCCAAGAGGGCACGTTCATCTTTGTAACCAATGAAATAGGCTGTGGAGGAACTTCGGCTGATGACCTGCAAAGGAAATTTACCGACCTGCTTGGGTGGGTAAATCAATATGTAGCTTCAAAAGCCGACGAGGTTATTCTGATGGTAAGTGGTATTCCAGTAAAAATCAAATAAACAAAATGAAAAGTTTTCATATCAATCGTCCGGACGAAAAAATCATTCCGGCTCTGCAAACCAAGATAGACAATCTGGCAAAACCCAAAGGTTCACTGGGAACTCTGGAAAAAATCGCATTGCACGTAGGTTGGATCCAGCAAACCCTGACCCCTTCCTTGCATCATCCTCATAACGTGCTGTTTGCCGGAGATCATGGCATTACGGATGAAGGCGTCAGTCTTTCCCCGAAAGCCGTCACTTGGCAACAGACACTCCATTTCTTCCAAGGCGGCACCGCTATCGCCTTCCTTTGCCACCAACACGGTTTTGTACTGGATGTGGTCGATGCAGGAGTGGATTATGATTTCCCGAAAGATTCAGGTATCATCGACAAGAAAGTGAGAAAAGGAACAAACAATTTCCTCCATGAAGCAGCCATGAGCGAAGAAGAAATGGATTTGTGCCTCACCCGTGGTGCGGAAGTCGTTGAAGCTGTTCACTCCCAAGGCTGTAACATCGTCAGCTTCGGTGAGATGGGAATCGGGAATACCTCTCCTTCTTCCGTCTGGATGAGTTACTTCACAGGCATCCCCTTAGAACAATGTGTGGGAGCAGGTAGCGGGCTCGACAATGAAGGCATCCGTCACAAATATAATATTCTGAAACGATCCATGAACAATTACAAAGGAAACGGTACTGCGGCCGACATCATCCGCTACTTCGGCGGTTTCGAAATGGTGATGACCATCGGCGGAATGCTGAAAGCCGCAGAATTGGGAATGACTATCCTCATCGATGGCTTCATTATGACCAATTGTCTGCTGGCTGCCAAACAGCTTTATCCTGAAGTCGTTTCCTACGCCATTTTCGGCCATCAAGGCGATGAAGCCGGACACAAACTGGTACTGGAAGCACTTGGAGCTCACCCCATTCTGCATCTGGGCATGCGCCTGGGTGAAGGAACCGGAGCCGTCTGCTCCTATCCAATCATAGATTCTGCCATGAGAATGATGAGCGAACTGGATCTATTCCAAGACACGGTAATCAACAAGTATTTCAAATAAACATGATAAACAGGATACTGGCAGCTTTGATGTTCTTCACCCGCCTTCCTTTCTGGCGGATCAAGAACGTTCCTGCTGATTGCTTCAAAACGGTAGTCAACTACTGGCCTTTAGTAGGTTGGCTCACCGGAGGTGTTGCAGCATTTGTGCTGTGGGGATGCAATTCCCTGTTTTCCATGCCCATAGCGGTAATTTTCGCTTTCGGCAGCCGCATCTTGCTCACCGGTGCCCTTCATGAAGACGGCTTGTCCGATTTCTTCGATGGATTTGGCGGAGGCAAGACCAAAGAACAAACCCTTGCCATCATGAAGGATTCACGTATAGGAAGTTACGGAGTCATCGGCCTTATCTTCTATTTCGGAAGCCTTTTTGCCATCGTTGTCTCCCTGCCCCCAGTGTTGGCCTGTTGTGCCATTATAGCCGGAGACCCCGGCACCAAAAGCATTGTAGCTCAACTGGTCAACATGCTTCCTTATGCCCGCAAAGAAGAAGAAAGCAAAGCACATGTTGTTTACAAGCAGATGTCTCCCTCTCAAGTGATACTCACCTTATGCGGCATCGTGCCATTGCTCTTGTTTATGGATCCTATCTACTGGCTGGCATTGGTGGCTCCCGCACTGGTTTTCTCCGTACTGGTCTTTATGATGAAGAACAGACTCCAAGGCTATACGGGCGACTGCTACGGTGCAGCATTTCTGCTCAGTGAACTGAGTTTCTATGCAGCCGTACTCCTCATTTTCCAACAAATAAACACCTTATGAAGATAACCCTTGTACGCCACACCTCCGTAGATGTTCTTCCTGGTACATGCTATGGATGGACTGATGTCCCTTTGAAGCAAAGTTTTCAAGAAGAAGCCACCATCACCCTTCGGCAGTTGGAAGAAAGCACCTTCGATGCCGCCTACACAAGTCCCTTAAGTCGGTGTACCAAGTTGGCTGATTTTTGCGGCTTTCCGAACGCTATCCGTGATGACCGTCTGAAAGAACTTCATGCCGGGGAATGGGAAATGCAGTTGTTCGATGAAATCACCGATCCCCGTATTCAAGAATGGTACAAAGATTACATGCATTATCAGATTCCCGGAGGCGAAAGCTTCCTGATGCTGTATCACAGGGTAGCTTCCTTCCTGCAGGAGATAAAGGAAATGCCCTATAAAAATGTCATTATCTTCGCCCATGGTGGCGTTTTACTCGCATCGCAGATGTTTGCAGGAACTGTAGCCATTGATGAAAAAGCTCTCGAAAAACTCACTCCCCACGGAGGAGTCATAAACCTCGAACTCTAAACCTATTGTTAAATATCAACCCTTTCCTAAAATATTTCCTTTTTTTATTTGGTTTATAAAACAAACTGATTTATATTTGCAGCAGTGAAAGAAGAAAGAAGTGTGCAAGCACTTTTCTTTTTCCCTTGATGGTTTATTTTATAAACCGATTTAGTCGTAAGAAAGCAAAGAGAATCCGGCCGGTAACTCCGAGCTTCGAACAGTGATTAAACAATAAAAAGAATCAATTAAAACCAATTAAAAAATGGAAGAAAAAACTTTGAACGAGAAAGAAAGTCTGGAACTTATTTCTCAAATGATTCAGAACACCAAGGAAAAGATGGAACAAGGTACCGGCAATATCATGCTTATGTGGGGTTACCTCACAGTTGCTATATCCATCCTCGTCTATGTCTGCCTCATCCTGACACATAACGGACAATGGAACTGGGCATGGTTTGCCATCCCAGTAATCGGCTATCCAATAATGGTACTGATGGACAGAAAAGAAAAACAGAAGACAAGCTATTGCAAAACCCACATCGACAGCACCATCTCAACAATCTGGAGTGTCTTGGGAATCTGTATGTTTTTTGCTACCTTTTTCTTTTGCTGGAAAAACTACGCCATCGTGCTCATGCCCATAGCATTGATACTGATGGGAATAGGAAGTACATTCACTTTTGCTATCTTGAAAATGAAAAAAGTATCCTTCTTTTGCGGCTTGGGAATGGCGCTTGGCATGGGCATACTTGGCGACTGTATGCAAGGCCCTCTTCAAATAAACAGACTTCTATTCTTTGCCTTAGGATTTGTGTTGATTATGATCATTCCCGGTCATTATCTGAATTATAAAGCAAGGAGAAGATGATGAAAGAACTGGACCCGCTACTTCATTCCCAATTGCGTCTGGGCGTAGTTTCCATTCTGATGTCGGCAGAAGAAGCTGATTTTGTCTATCTCAAAGAGCAGACAAACTCAACGGCCGGAAACTTGAGCATTCAATTGGAAAAACTTTCCGAAGCAGGATACATAGAAACCAATCGCGAACTTGACGGAAAGAGGACCCGCACTGTCTGCAAAATGACCGACAAAGGCCGAAAAGCCTTCGAACAATATGTGGAAGATTTGAAAGAATATCTGCTGCCGCATCGCAATGAGGAACTGAATAAACCAACGGAGCATTAACGGATTTTTCAGAAGCTATTGGAGCGGAAGGTAAAGGAGCAAGCAAATATGCTACTATAACATTAAACAACGGAACAGAAGTAGTGATACGGATAAGCAATCACAATGCAAATGCCAATAAATTCAATGGTAATGCTAAAGTAGTAAGCGTGGCGATAAAATCACGCAGGATGAGGTATGAAAGGGCAAGGTCATTGTAAGACCAGATAGTTGAGGAAGAAGAGAGAGCCAAAGAAGAGTATTGTCAGGAAGCAGCCCCTACCTCATCGGTACTTTAGAAGAAAAGTACAAAGATTTTGATGAATCGGAATATTATAGTAAATTTGGAGAAGAATTACATAAATCAGAAGAGTATGACACCACAGGAAAAGACACATCCAGGAGTACAGCTTATACTCTCAGAAGTTACATAGAGCATGAAAATCGCCCTTAAAAATCAAATGCTCTCTCATTTCTTGCCGTTATCGGCAAATTATGTGTATTTTTGCAGTCGATTCAATTAAAAACTTGCCGATAAATGGAAAATAAAGAATACATCTCAGTGAAGGCTTTTGCGGATAAATTCCAAATATCCGAACGAACAGCCCGTAATTATTGCAGCAATGGAAAAATTGCTGGTGCATTCCTTGTTGGCAAAACTTGGAACATTCCATCCAATGTTTTGCTGCCTGGCCGCAAGAAAGCATTCAAGGAATCTGTTTTATTGAAAAGCCTCCGAGAACAAAAGCAGATGAAGCTCAAAGGAGGCATCTACCATCGGATTCAAATTGATCTGACTTATAATTCCAATCATATAGAGGGCAGCAAACTGACTAAGGAACAAACCCGTTTTATTTTTGAAACCAACACGATTGGTGTTACTGACGATGCGGTAAATGTAGATGACATCATCGAAACCACCAATCACTTCCGCTGTATTGACTACATCATTGATCATGCAGCAGACGAACTGACTGAGGCTTTCATTAAGCAGCTTCACTATCTTCTAAAATCAAGTACGTCGGATGCCGCAAAGGATTGGTTTGCTGTAGGTGATTACAAAAGACTTCCTAACGAGGTTGGTGGCAACCAGACCTGTCCACCGGAAAAAGTACATAGTCAGTTGAAAGAGCTTCTCTCCTCCTATAAGTCGAAGAAGGAACCATCGTTCGAGGACTTGCTAGATTTGCACGTCTGCTTTGAGCGCATCCATCCTTTCCAAGATGGCAATGGTCGTGTCGGTCGTTTAATCTTGTTCAAAGAATGCCTGAAGCATAGTGTAGTTCCGTTTATCATCACCGAAGAATTGAAAATGTTCTATTATCGTGGTCTGCATCAGTGGGGCAAAATCAACGGATATCTGACTGACACTTGCTTGAGTTCTCAGGATAATTTCAAGGAACTAATGGCATATTTCAAGCTAAAAGAATAATTTTTTTTGCTGGCCAAAGGAAAAGAGACACTATTATATATAAGATGGGCTGTGGCTTTTATATACCGACTGCATCGGTGTTCATCCGTTCTTGGTATTCTCGCATAGCCTTTACTTTGCAAAGTTAGCATGGATCAGCATCCGCAAGGTATCGTCCTCGCTAATTCCGTCTGTTCAATGGGCAGCCTTCCACAAATCACAGATTTGGGTATTCACAATGAACAGACAGAATTTCCTTTGCTCGAATGCCGCTTACCAGTGCTCTTGATTTGCACGTAAAGCCGAAGTTTGAATTCAAGTCAAAGGCTTGTTTGAAGTTAGGGAAATGTGTAATTCAAAACATTTCGAATATGGAAAGCAGCAATGGTGCCCAGAGATTGGAAAAGATTGAGTTGTTGGCCAGTCTCAATCCAAAGGACAAAGCGTAGTTGGAGGAACTCTGTGATTACCTCCCATCTCATCCTGCTGAAGCCACCATCTATGGGTGGACCATGCGAAAGAAGATGTTTCATAAGGTTGGCAAGAAGGCTCAGTTTCTTCAGGCTGAAATTGATGCATGGATGGAAAACAAATTGACAACTATACTAAAAGCCAACGTCTTTCAGCTAATGTAAAGGCATTGGAAGTATTGCGCAACAGATTATTTTCTTCCTCTTGTGCAAGAAGCATTTGAGGACATTGGTATATCAGATCGCAATTATGCATTTTGTAAATGCGAATGGTGTAAATCATTCGATAGAATTTCCGCCGACTAAACAGCCCCCTTAGTCCGGAGATTCAGCGCAGCGAACCTCCACCGTTCAAAAATTGTCCCGCAATCCAATTTCGCATATAAAAGTTTTTTATACTTCCATGCTTCCACCATAGTTCACTGCATTAACAATCAATTAGTTAGGTGTGGAAGCATGGATGTATGTAAAAATTTTATACTTTCATCCTGACATGGTAGTAATTGGCTTTTTTAGTACGTTTTGAAGCTATACCCAGCTTGCGAAGAATCCTTGCAAAATAGATGTAATGTCCGTTTGCAAATTTCTTGTGGCTGCGCTTTTCAATTATTTGCAGGATTTCTGCGGATGTCTTCCATTCTCCATCCTCCTCTTCCCCGGGTATATCGAAATAATCCAGAAAAAGCTGTTCCTCCAGCGACTGACGGCTGAATGCTTCATTCTTTTCCGTAAGAATTTTCTCCTCGTCTCCGGTAAGCCAATAGACTTCGCCTTTTCGGATAGCTTCTACTGCTTGCGCGTATATCTGAGGATAATTCAGCTTTTTGGAATAAAGAATCTTTCCTGTCACTTCCACACACAAAAAACGACGGCTTCCTGTAGGGTCATTAAGCAAATCCATACTGTTACTGGTTCCTATGAACGAGGCATAACGACGCATCGACTGTATGTTGCTCTTGTACGGTGCTGCCGTTTTCACAACAGCCTTTTGCAGAATATGCTTCAGATAGGCCTGCTGGCTCTCGGTGATGGAGTCGAACTCATCGAAATTGATAAGACCGAAACGCGTCAGGTTCAATTCGGCTTTCCGCTTGCTGCTGAGGTCCAAACTATCAGTATAATAGTCTTGAAGTTCAGGAGGTAGCAGGTTGGCACACCAAGTGGATTTGCCGCACCCCTGCGGACCTATGAGTAATGGAGACAAACTGTTGGCATGTTTGCCATCCTCCCTCATCCAATGAGCAACCATGCTGAGAAACCATTTATAAAAAAGGGATTCCCATTCCGCGTGGTCTGTAGGTACCAGCCGGGCAATGCCTCTGATACGGTCTTTCCCATCCCATTTAGGCAAGCCTTCCAGATATTTTTCCAAAGGTGAATAGACAGGCATATAGTCTGATTCCAAATAACGGCGGACATCCTTATCCCACAGCTGCAAGCCCTCTTTCAAAGCCCGGATGCACATACCATTGATATGACGCGCTTCCAAAGGTTTGTAGTCGTGTCTTGCCAAACGCCGTTCCATAAACTCATTCTGCATCTTCATCGTATTGAAACGAATATCATAGCGCCTCCGAAGGAATTCTTCGGTCTGATATGTCATTCTCTGCTCTTTTGTGAACGCCGGATTTCCTCCAAATACATCCTTCTTCATCATATAGACAGTTCGGAAGGTCGAAGAAATTTCTTCCATCTTATCCTTACGCATCAAATGAATGTAGGTCCACTTCAAAGCGTCCTCTTCCTGAATGCCACTGCCGTAGCACAAACGCGCCAACGTTACCATTCCTTCCTTGAAACCGGATTCTTCCTCGGGATTCCACCCACTGCGAAAAAGCTGCTGCATGCAGTTCTCAAACAGAATCGAGATGATTCCGCTACGAGTGACGCCCGGCATTAACCTCAATATTTCGTCTTTTCCTACTGTCTTTTCTTCCGAAATTTCCATATTCTGGAACTCATCGGCAAAAAGTATATCAGGCAATTGATGGAGATATTCCTTGCCCATCTTGTCTTCTTCCGGATTATTCATCAATTCGTGTATTTGCTGAAGGTTTCACAAATGTTTTGGTTTTGTTTACATAAACGACGGCCAACAATCCTTCCGCAATCCATGAGCTCAAGTCCTTATCTGCCTGATAACGGCTTACACCTGTTTGCGCCATATATTGCAGTATAGTAAAGAAAGCCTTGTGTGAAAGCATTTTTTGAGCCAAGACTTTCCGTTCCTCCAATTCATTTACTTTATGGGATTCATGTTTGGGAAGCTTTGCGAGTTGCATTGTTTTCAACTGCCTGTTCAACACGGTTTCGGCAATATAATTAATCTGGCCAAACCGCACATCGGTATGATCGGGTTTCAACTTGTCCGTCTTCCGGCACGTCAACGACACATGGAAAGTCCCGATTCCTTCCAAATGTACATGATCGCCTTGCTTCAAGACTTTTGCCATATAGTCCGACAAGGCTCGGAGAACTGCTTTCAGATCGGCAGAATTCAATGTACATTTTTCCTGTATTGCCTTGATAGCATCTTCCGTACTATAAGTTGTTGTGTCGACAGGTCTGGCATAGTACTCGCATTTCCCGTCCATTTCATTCAGTGCTTTATCGGATTTTCGATAAAGGTCATAATACGCACTCATGTTTTTTAGATTTTGATAATTAAACAATAGTGAATGTACAATCATTCGGCTTAAATCAAAAACAAATACGGTTTAAGTCGAATTCTTTTTCGCGTATAGTCAAATGAAATTTCGAGTTATACCAAATGATTTGCGGTTACGAAGATACCAAAAAATCCGCACTTCTGCAAGTATCGTCAGAGGAAAAATACTACATTTTGCACGATGTAAGCATGGAACCATGCCCATGCATACTTCCACCGCATGCTTACACACATAACGCACTCGTTTACTGTATATTACATCAGTGGTGGAAGTATGGAAGCATAAAAACAAAAAAAGTGCCCCCTTTCGTTTTTATGCGAAAGAGGGCACCCAACTAAATACTCAAAATCATTTATGTGCAAAAGTCGAATTATTTAACTTCTATCTGTTTCTTGAAATTGGCTTTCACCTCTGCCGGTTTCTTAGGCAGATTGATTGTCAGAACTCCGTCATTGACTTGAGCCGCAATCTTCTCCTTATCAACATCATCAGGCAGAATCAACGTCTGCTGGAACTTTGAATAACTGAATTCGCGACGCAAGTAGCGACCGGCCTTTTTCTTGTTATCGGCAGGTTCATTATTCTCGGTCTTTTTCTCCATGGTGATAACCAGACCGTCTTCATCGTCGATTGAGATATTGAAGTCTTTCCTAGTCATGCCCGGAGCGGCAACTTCAACCTTATACTCAGTTTCGTTTTCAATCACATTGATAGCAGGAGCTGTTGCATTGGCTCTTTCCATCCAATCATTGTCAAAGAAATCATTGAAAATACTTGGCAACCAACTTTGATTTTTTCTAATTACTGGCATCATAATTTTAATCTCCTATTTTTAAGTTATACATTCTGTTTTTCTGAATCTTTCCATCCTTTCGGATTTCCGAATTCACAGAGGTAAGTGCAAAGAAAATGCCGATGCCGTTTCCTGTCAGAAGGCTTTTACCTTCTTTAAACCTTTGCAAACCGTTTTTACCTTTATGCGGTAAAATAAGATAAATGGAGATAGTGATTTTTAATCTTATAGGCGAGAAATAAGACATATTGTCATTTTACGAGCCAGATTGTCTTATATTATAAAAAAGAAGGCGCATCCGTCGAATTTCGGATACGCCTTCTTATGATTATTGTTTCATCAGGAATGATTTGAATTCCTTGAAATCCTTTCCAATTTCTATGCTTTGCTTGGTACCTTTCATGAACTCCTGGAGTTTGGCAGGTATCCGGATGGTCTCACCGACGATGGGTTCCACAGTATCCCTGAACTTGGCGGGATGAGCGGTTTCAAGGAACAATCCGGTTTCACCGGCTTGTAGTCCTTCGCTCAACGCCCTGTAACCGCAGGCGCCATGAGGATCAAGCAAATAACCCGTCGAACGATACGTGTCCTTGATGGTCTCAGCTATCTGGGCATCCGTAAAGGTGGCTCCGCTTATCTGGTTACAAATATCTTCATGACTTCCTTGGTACAAATCAAGCACACGGGCAAAATTACTCGGATCACCCACATCCATGGCATTGGCAATGGTAGCGACTGAAGGCTTCGGGCTATAGATTCCGGTTCTGAGATACTGATAGAAAATATCATTCCGGTTGTTAGCCGCTATGAAACGTTTTACGGGAAGTCCCATGCGCTTGCCGAACAATCCGGCCGTGATGTTTCCAAAATTTCCGCTTGGTACACATACCACCAGCTCATCGGCCTTTCCCAACTTCTTCATCTGTGCATAACCATAGAAATAATAGAATGCCTGAGGCAGGAAACGGGCAACGTTAATGGAATTGGCACTCGTCAACTTCATGTGGCTGTTCAAGTCTTCATCCATAAAAGCACTCTTGACAAGAGCTTGGCAATCATCAAAAACGCCGTCGACTTCCAGTGCCGTGATGTTCTGCCCCAAGGTAGTGAACTGTTTTTCCTGTATCTCGCTCACCTTTCCTTTCGGATAGAGAACATAGACATGAATACCTTCCACGCCCAGGAATCCGTTGGCAACGGCGCTTCCGGTATCACCGGACGTAGCTACCAGCACATTCACTTCCTGTCGGCCTTCTTCCTTGATGAAGTATCCCAGCAAACGTGCCATGAAACGCGCCCCTACATCCTTAAACGCCAAAGTAGGGCCATGGAAAAGTTCCAGAGAATAGATGTTCTCTTTCACCTCGACAGCGGGTACGTCAAAATTCAGCGTATCGCACACAATTTTGTTCAGGACATTTTCGGGAATATCTTCTCCGAAAAAAGCCGAAGCCACCTTGCAAGCTATTTCCTGAAAAGAAAACCGGTCGATATTCTCGTAAAAACTGTGGGGCAACTCTTGAATAGAAAAGGGCATGTACAGTCCTTTGTCGGCAGCCAGTCCTTTCACGACAGCCTCATGCAAGCCTACAACAGGCGCTTTCTTGTTTGTACTATAGTATTTCATAGAGTCAAGACTATTTCAATTTTTTCATAAATTCGTTAATAAACTCATTGCCTTTCAGCAATCCATAGGAACCTTCCACACAAGATATCTCATCGAAGTTTTTAACCTCGTCGGGCACTATTCCCGGATAATAGATAAAGAACGGAACGGGTTCCGCCGTATGGGTCCTGTGTTCGCAGGGAGTGGGATGATCAGGAAGAACAGCCAAGGCTACCGGTTCTTTCCAGTCCTTCACAGCCTCATACACGGGGCCTACAATGCGACTGTCCAGATATTCAATGGTCTTTATCTTCAACGGGATATCTCCCTCATGTCCCGCCTCATCACTGGCTTCAAGATGCAGGAACACAAAATCGTCTTTCTTCAAAGCCTCGATAGCGGCCTGTGCCTTGCCTTCGTAATTCGTGTTGTAAAGTCCGGTAGCTCCATCCACGTCGATGTTCTGCAATCCGGCATAAACCCCGATGCCTTTAATCAAATCGACAGCAGAGATAACGGAACCTTGCTTCACCTGAGGAAAAATATCAGATAACGTTTCCATCTGAGGCCGATAACCCGGAGACCACGGCCAGATACTGTTAGCGGGATCCTTCCCTTCCGAAACACGTTTTTTGTTGAGTGGATGCTCCGCCAGGATTTTCTGCGATTCCAAAATAAGGCGGTTGATCAAATCGGCTGTTTCCTGAGCTTCGGGATGTCCCTCCATCGGCTTCACAAGTAACGGTCGGAACAATTCACCGGGAACATCATGTGGAGGTGTACAATCCACAAACTTACATCCGCCCTTTATCACCAGCAAATGACGGTACTGCACGCCTGTATAGAAATGTACCTTGTCACTGCCCAGCTTTTCCTGCAAATATTTCACCAATACATCGGCATCTTCCGTCGTGATATGACCGGCTGAATGATTTTTTATCTTTTCATTTTCCACACAAATGATATTGCAGCGCATCGCCATATCCCCCGGTTGGAGATTCACACCGATACTGGCAGCCTCAAGAACACCTCTTCCCTCATAAACTTTAGGAAGGTCATAACCAAGAACAGACATATTGGCAACTTCGCTTCCGGGATGAAAACCCGGAGCCACGGTAATGAGGCGTCCGCAACGCCCTTTGGCTGCAAGCATATCCATATAGGGGGTATGTGCTGCCTGTAGCAATGTTTTGTTTTGAAGGGATTTGACAGGCCAATCGGCCATGCCGTCTCCCAATATAATGATATGTTTCATGTTCTTAAATGTTTGCAATACTCATGATATCTGCAAAGACTCCCGCTGCTGTCACGCTGGCACCCGCGCCATAACCCTGTATGAGCATGGGATATTCCTTGTAACGCTCGGTAGTGAGCAGAATAATGTTATTGCTACCCTCAAGCATGTAGAAAGGATGACGGCTGTCCACCTCTGCCAAAGCCACGCTGGCTTTTCCGTCTTCCAGTTTGGCAACGAAGCGCCAGCGTTTTCCTTCCGCCTCCAACTGGCAACGACGTTTTTCGAAATCGGCATCCATCGCAGGAATTTTCTTCCAGAAATCCTCCAATGGGCCCTGGAAATATTCTTCTGGAATGAAAAGATGTTTTTCCACATCTTCCTGATCGATTCTATATCCGGCTTCACGGGCAAGAATAACCAGTTTGCGGATCACATCTTTTCCACTCAAGTCAATACGAGGATCAGGTTCTGAATAACCTTCTTCCTGCGCCTGATGGATGGTTTCACTGAAAGGCACATTCTTACTGATTCTGTTGAATATAAAATTCAAGGTTCCACTCAGAATAGCTTCAATACAAAGAATCTTGTCACCGCTGTTAATCAAGTCATTGATTGTGTTGATGACGGGCAGACCTGCACCTACATTGGTTTCAAACAGGAACTTCACACCGCGTTTCCGGGCTGTAGTCTTCAACTGATAATAATTGTCATAAGCAGAAGAGGCTGCAATCTTATTGGCTGCCACCACAGATATATTATGCTGCAGGAAGTCCTTGTAGAGCCCTGCCACTTCAGCACTTGCGGTGCAATCC
>Ga0116193_1001911_pt1 | contig 16472 bp, 13 predicted proteins | sample AD_UKC115_MetaG_FD_89892 | JGI IMG/M metagenome (GOLD analysis project Ga0116193, IMG submission 89892) | Active sludge microbial communities of municipal wastewater-treating anaerobic digesters from Hong Kong - AD_UKC115_MetaG | ecosystem: Engineered > Bioreactor > Anaerobic > Digestate... | reverse complement strand
TCTTGCAAAACCGCTTGTCGTTTCCTTGTTTTGTTAGAACCGCTTAGCGGTTTGGCAGAGCGGGCGGCATTCTTTTTGCCTTGATTTTTTGGTACTTTTGTATCAAGACAAAAGTACGAAAGAGAAACAAAGGAAATTGCGATATTATTATTTTTTTCCCGGCAATTATTTTCCCGAACACCAATAATTATTAATAACTTTTAGTTATACACACGAAGAATCATGCCGTCGTACCGCGTTCTGTATGTTTTAAGAGGAAAACGGGCCGGTCCGGCAATTACTCCACCGTCAATAATGTTAAATTGTGAGCCACAATGTTCATCAATGAGGGTTAAACCGCTCTCTTCAACACTAATCCAGGCTTCATTATTTTCCCAGTCGTAAGGGCAAGCTCTGTCGTAGACACAAAAAGTTGAGTTGTCGAGCCGATAGACAACAATACCGGCTACCCCGCCCGTAAAATACATATATCCACCAATATAGTTTAAGTCGAGATAGCTGACACTATTGGGATATATTGTAAAGTTTACATTCACTTCCGGAATTGTAGGATGTTGATATCCATCACATTGGCATAAAAAAAGACCTATCAATAAAGAAAAATATAAAGAAACTCTTTTCATTGTGTTTGCTCAAATAAATATGCAAATGTACAATTTTTCTTATTCATAACCCCTTGATTCATGAAATATTAAAAAAATTGATGTACTTTTGCAATTCAGAATCAGAAAAATATAATTCTATGAATAGCAACGAAATACGCTCATCTTTTTTAGATTTTTTCAAAACCAAAGCACACACGATTGTCCCGTCGGCACCGATGGTAATCAAGAATGACCCGACCTTGATGTTTACCAATGCGGGGATGAACCAATTTAAAGATATATTCTTAGGCAACGCTCCAAAGAAACATTTACGTATTGCAGATTCTCAGAAATGCCTTAGAGTATCGGGAAAACATAACGATTTGGAAGAGGTTGGAAAAGATACTTACCATCACACGATGTTTGAGATGTTGGGAAATTGGTCTTTTGGAGATTATTTTAAAAAAGACGCCATTGACTGGGCATGGGAATTTTTAACTGAAGTGTTGCAATTGGATGCGAATAGACTTTATGTAACTGTTTTTGAAGGAGATAAAGAAGATCATACCGAAGCGGATGAAGAGGCCAAAACGATTTGGAAAAAACATCTGCCCGAAAACAGAATTATATACGGCAATAAAAAGGATAATTTTTGGGAAATGGGAGATAGCGGTCCATGCGGCCCATGCTCTGAAATTCATATCGACATTCGCGAAGATAGCGAACGCGCCAAAATCGACGGAGCCACGCTCATCAACAAGGACAATCCCCTGGTTATTGAAATTTGGAATTTAGTATTTATTCAATTCAACCGTTTGGCTTCAGGAGTATTAGTCCCTTTGGCAGAAAAGCATGTTGATACCGGTATGGGATTTGAGCGGCTATGTATGGCAGTTCAAGGGAAAAAGTCAAATTACGACACCGATGTTTTCCAACCTTTAATTCAATATATTGCAGACATTACTCAAAATCAATATGGAAAAGATACTTCTACGGACATTGCGTTGCGAGTAGTAGCGGATCATCTTCGTGCGGTAAGCTTTGCTATTGCAGACGGACAATTGCCTTCCAATAATGGGGCAGGTTATGTTATTCGCCGAATTTTGCGTCGAGCAATACGTTACGGATATACATTTCTCAAGGTCGATGAGCCGTTTATTCATCGAATTGTGCCTGTATTAGTGAATCAAATGGGAGAACAATATGCTGAATTAAAATCACAACAAGAACTTATCCAAAAAGTAATTCAAGAAGAGGAAAACTCGTTCCTCAAAACACTCTCTTCTGGTATTGCCAAATTTGAAAATTACTGTCAGAAAAATCCCGACAGACAAATTATTGAAGGAGACTTTGCTTTTGAACTATTCGATACATTCGGATTCCCGATAGATTTAACACGATTGTTGGCTGCAGAGAAAAATAAAACGGTCGATATGGAAGGCTTTCAACAGGGATTGGAGGAACAAAAAAAACGTTCCCGTGCCGCGGCAGCCATCGAAACGGACGATTGGATAGAGCTGATTTCAAACGTACAACATACCGAATTTGTGGGATATGATACACTGACTTGTGATGCCCGCATTGTTAAGTACCGACAACTTAAAAGCAAAGGCAAACAATATTACCAATTGGTATTGGATAAAACCCCATTCTATGCAGAGTCCGGAGGACAAGTCGGGGACAGCGGTATCTTAGAAAGTATTCATGAAAAAGTTATCGTAACCGATACCCTTAAAGAGAATAACCTGACGGTGCATATTGTATCTCAATTGCCTGAAAATTTGACAGCGACATTTACCGCAAAAGTCAATACCGAAGAGCGTTTCAATACACAAAATAATCATAGTGCTACGCACCTTCTTCATTATGCCTTACGAAAAGTTTTGGGAGAACATGTGGAACAGAAAGGATCTTTGGTTTCTCCGGAGCGTCTGCGCTTCGACTTTTCTCATTTTTCTAAAATGACTTCCGAAGAGTTGGCTAAGACCGAAGAGATGGTCAATGAGTTAATTCGACAAAATACACCAATTAATGAATCACGTAATATTCCCATCGAAGATGCCAAAAAACAAGGAGCCATGGCACTGTTCGGGGAAAAATACGGGGACGAAGTAAGGGTTATCCGTTTTGGTCATTCCGTAGAATTGTGTGGAGGCACCCACACGACGGCCACCGGAAATATCGGGTTGTTCAAAATTACTTCGGAAAGTGCCATCGCTGCCGGAGTTCGCCGTATTGAAGCTGTGACCGGAAAAGCTGCGGAACATTATGTTAATGGATTTATTGCTCTTCACGATGAATTGAAAAGCTATCTTAATTCCAATAATCTCATGCAGGCAATTGAAAAATTGACGCAAGAAAATGAAAAAATGGGAAAAGAGTTAGCTATTCTACAGCAAGAGAAAATTCAGCGTTTCGTGCAAGAGATGTCCCAAAAAAATTCCGAAATTAACGGAATTCAAATCATTCGCGAGTTTCGCAATGTAGATGCGGAATTAATGAAACAAGCCGCTTATCAACTCAAAGAAAAGAGCAATAATACTGCCATTGTTTTTGGAACGAATGCCGGAATGAAACCTTCCGTTATAGTGGCTCTGTCAGAAGATTTAGTTACCAAAGGAATCAATGCTTCTACCATCATTCGTGGAATTGCCTCCCTAATTCAGGGCGGCGGTGGCGGACAGCCTTCACTGGCGACCGCCGGCGGTAAAAATTGCGACGGCACCGAATCGACCATTAATAAAGCAGTGGAGATGATTACAACGCAATTATCTTAAAGTGTCCAAGAACGACTACCAACTTCTTTGCGCTTGAAAATATCGGAAAAAAGTTGTATTTTTGTCGCTTAATTATGTGAATAAGATGATTCCTATTTCCATTATTTGTCCGGTTTATAATGAAAAAAAATATATTGCCGCTTGTATTGAGTCGGTATGGAGTTGTGATTATCCTAAGGATTTAATGGAAATCATCTTTGTGGACGGAATGAGTCGGGACGGCACACGCGAGATTATCGCCGAATATCAACAAAAGCTTCCTCAAATCCGATTGATAGACAATCCGAAACAGACGGTTTCACCTGCCCTCAATATGGGCATTAAAGCCGCTCAGGGGGAGTATATTTTCCGCATTGATGCTCATGCCCAATATCCGAAAAATTACTTTTCGGTGCTGCTGCAATATATGATAGAATTAAAAGCAGATAATGTCGGTGCCGTATGGAATACGCTTCCGCCAGATACATCTGTTGTATCAAAAGCCATTGCTGCAGTACTTACAACTCCTTTCGGAATAGGAAATGCATATTATAGAATCGGTAGCAAAGAGATTCGCCAAACCGATACCGTTCCTTTCGGCTGCTTTCATAAATCTCTGTTTGAAAAAATTGGTTATTTTGACGAAGAATTAATCCGCAATCAAGATGATGAATTTAATGGAAGAATTATCAAAAACGGAGGAAAAATATTTCTCATTCCGTTTGTGGAGGTCAACTATTACGGTCGTGATACATTAAGTAAAACCTCCAAGATGTTTTACCAATATGGCTTATTTAAACCCTTGGTCAATAAAAAGCTGGGGACTCCAGCCACGCTGCGCCAATTTGTTCCGCCGTTGTTTGTAATTACACTCATTCTCACCCCACTTTTGTTATGGATTTTACCCTCTTTGGGGGCAGTCTTCTGTTCCGTCATTGCGCTCTATCTGCTTCTTAATTTCGGGATTAGTCTATACGAAGCAACTCAACTGAAGTGTTTTCCCATCTTTTTGTTACTGCCCGTTACCTTTTTTATCGTACATGTCAGCTACGGGTGGGGTTATTTAACCGGCATCGTGAAGATTTTGCGAAAACGACCTTTTGCAGTTCAAATAAACCGTTAGCAGTTCATGAAAAACAGAAGTTTATTTCATTTTAATATCTTCTACGGACTACTACTTCTGGCCGTGGGAACCATGCCCTTTACCAAATTTCTGCTTCTCCCGATTCTGCTCCTGATGTTTCTCAATTATGTGTTTGAATGGAATTGGAAAGAAAAACGCCAACACATCAAAAACAATGCATTGTGCGGATATACGATCCTTTTTACTTCTCTTTTCCTGTGTTATGTTGCAGGCTTGCTGTACACTTCAAATTATAGTGACGCGCTGAGTAATCTCGAAGGCAAACTTGCGCTCTTTATTGCACCGTTGGCGATTTTCTCTGCCAACCCGAAACACTTCACCGCCCGTAAGGTGAATCAATTGTTTATCCTTTTTATTGTTTCCTGTTCCTTGCTGGTGCTGACCAACCTTTCTATTTCTTTGGTTCAATATCTTAAAACCGGAGAAATTACCCAATTTTTCTATATCAATCTCTCGCATTTTATGCATCCCTCCTACGGAGCCATGTACATAACCGTTGCCTTGACATTATCAGTTTATTTTCTCTTTTTTTCTTCGCTGAAAATGAGCCGTTTACTTAAAACAGGGCTTTGGGTTTCGATTCCTTTTTATGTGCTCTATATTTTCTTATTGCAATCCAAAGCGGGGATACTCGTCTTCGGATTATTGATTTTTGTCCTATGTCTCTATCTCATCAATTATCAAAAACGTCGAATTATTTTATCTTTTCTTTTTGTCGGTTTGATGATCTTTGCTGCCTGGCTTTTGATTTTCAAAGTCTCTTCGCCCGAAAACCGATTGCGACAAGCCATAGAAACCCTTCGGAGCAATGAGCGACTTCAATCTTCCTGGGACGGAACCCTTCAACGTGTTGCGGTTTGGCAAGCGGCTTCAGATTTGAGCATCGAAAATCTGCCTTTCGGAGTGGGAACCGGCGATGTTAAAGATGTTTTGCTGGAACGCTATAAACAAGAAAAACTGACCATCATCCTGAATAAGAAATTGAATGCCCACAATCAATACTTGCAAACGTTTTTGGGATTGGGTATTCCCGGACTCTTGTTATTGCTTTCATTCCTGTTGGTGCCATTCTCGCTGGTGTGGAAGAAGAAAAAGAAGAATTTCCCTTATATGGCCTTTATACTCATTGTGCTCCTCAATTTTCTGGTCGAATCTATGTTGGAGGCACGTGCCGGCACCAATTTTATAGCCCTTTTTAATTGTCTGTTTGCCTACCTGATTAATAAGCCCGAAACACAAGCACCTTCCCCTGAGGAAATTCAATCTTGAAATTGTTTCCCAACGCTTCGTTCAGACTGCCTTCCCAAAAATAATCAAATTGTTTCTCCTTTACCGGATATTTGAGTTGATGAAAGGTTACCGGGGCATTTGCAAAAGTAAAAATGGAAATCTGTTGTCCCGGATATGAAGCGAGGGTACCGGTGCCAAAAAGCGGAGTGAAAATACCGAAATTGGTCGCCATTAATAAGGGGATCTCGGCTCCGTAGGTCAGTAATAAGCTTATGTTGGCGAGTTCATGATCCTCCCGCAACCCCGACGCTCCCACAATGGCAAGCGCTTCCCCGTAATACTGCTCTTGGCAATATCGGATTGATTTATGCAAATCACAATAGGCATCATCCCGATTCTCTAAAAATATAGCACTGTACTTAAGGCGTTGTTCAGGGGTAATTGAATCGCCGTCCCCAACAATTAAATCGGGCACGAATCCCAATGCTTCCAAATGATCAATGGCTCCATCGCAACAGATAATCCGCTCTGCCTGTTGCAACAACTTCAGGCACGCTTCATGCTTCGGCGGCTCTCCATTAGCCACAATCACCGTTTTAAAGCGAAGAAACTCTTCTTCATAAAAAACACTATTCATTCCAAAGAAATTTTCAAAAACGATTACGGAAAGAATTTCTTATTAAATATAATCACCAAGATGACCCCAACCGTAATGCAAGTGTCTGCAATGTTAAAGATGGCAGGAAAAAAATAGGAACCCCCGAATATAGGAAGCCAATCCGGCAAAGGAAATAAATTAAAGTCAAACATATCCACGACTTTCCCATAGAAAAAAGGAGCATATCCGCCTTCCGGAGGGAAAAGTGTCGCAACGGCAAATGGCGTACTTTCATTGAAAATTAACCCGTAAAACAAGGAATCGAGGATATTTCCCATGGCTCCGGCAATAATCAATGAAAAAACCGAAATGATTAATAAATCGGCTTTAGATTGTTTAATCAGGCGGAACAGATAATAGAACATAAAGCCGGTCAGTAGAATCCGAAATATCGAAAGTAATAATTTGCCTACATTATCACCGAAACTCAACCCGAAAGCCATCCCTTCATTCTCGATGAAACGAAGATTAAACCAATTTCCCAAAACAGGAATAGATTCTCCTAAGGCAAAATGTGTTTTTACCCAAATTTTAAAAATCTGGTCAGCCAACACAAGGAATAAAATAATACCAATTGATATAAGCGAATATTTCTTTCGTGTCACCTTACCCTTTTTTCTCGTTAACCTTCGCATCAAAACTTAGTGTGGCATGAGGAACAACCAATAAACGCTCCTTAGCAATTAATTTTCCGGTAACACGACAAATGCCGTACGTTTTATTCTCAATGCGTACCAACGCTGCCTCCAAATTCTTAATATACTTATCGAGACGTGAAGCCAAACGGCTATTTTCCTCTTTCGATAACACTTGATTGCCCTCTTCAAGAATCTTAAATGTCGGGGAAGTATCCATCGTATCATTACCCGTATTATTGTATGCCTCCATATATATCTGCATATCTTCCTTGGCCTTTTCAATCTTACTCTCAATAAGAACACGAAACTCGTGTAATTCTTCGTCAGAATATCTAACTACATTATTTTCTGCCATGACTTATAATATTTAGTGATTAAGATTGCAAATATAATAAATATTATTATTCAAACACATCTTTTTATTTAAGTCAAAATCTACATTTTTCTTATCACAAATATGATTTTATGAATGCTAATTATGATTGTTTTGATAATTTACCTATTAAAGGCAATAAATCTTCGGGATTTTGAATAAGTTCATCGGCACCGTTTTCTATCAATTCTTTTTCGGCACGGAATCCCCAAAGCACTCCTATTGTGTAAATTCCGGCACTTTTTCCGGTTTTCATATCCACCGCTGTATCGCCCACATATAAGGTCTCTTCTTTTTTAATTTGGGTTTGTGCTAAAATCTCATACACCACATCCGGATTGGGTTTCGTCGGAACTTCCGGTTTTTGCCCCATGGCAGCAGCAAATTTTATCGAAGGAAAATAATAGTCGAGCAAAGGAGCTATTTCCCTGTGAATTTTATTGGAAGCAACCGCAATTTGAATATTCTTGGATTGCAATTGATTCAAGACAGGTATCATGCCCTCGTACGGGGCCGTTTTATCTATCTTATGCAACGTATAATAAGCGAGAAAATCAGTTTCTATGGAATGAAGCAATTCCGGCTTTTGGAGCACCTCATTCGGGACTGTCCGTTCAATCAATTTCCTGATGCCGTCCCCCACAAAATATTTGTACGCTGCAACCGGATGCGCAGGATAGCCGTACTGTCGTAAAATATGATTACAACTATCCGCTAAATCATCCAACGTATTTAGCAGTGTTCCGTCCATATCAAAAATAACCAATTTTACCATCTTCTCTATGTTGAATAAAATCTTTATTTCATGATTACTTATTTTGAATATAAACCGATAGCGAAATCTGAGTTTTTAAAGGTTCACGATCTTTAATAATATATTCAAATGATTGATTTTCAATGTCATTAATATACAAATCAAAAATATAAAAACCGGGATGCAACACAATGGAAAATTGATTATTGTGTATATTCGGACGATATGTTCCCACAATATTTTTGTTTCCGGCATCTCTGACAATTATTTTGTAACTTTCATTTATTCCGGAATTATTCATTTCAATCGCCACACTATCAGCATTATATAACTTCGTATTCATAACATAATACGGAGGATCAACATCAAGAAAAGAGACTTTATAAATGTCTAAATCTCCCATTCCATTTTCTCTAAAATCGCTTATATAGGCGTATCTTCCGGATTTAGAAACGGAAATGGTTTTATTGTCTTCGGGCGTATTGATAGGGAATCCGATATTTTCCGGTATTGAAAAAGACATGGTTCGTTCATCCCATTTACATTTAAAAAGATCGTATCCTCCAATACTATTATGACCTTGAGAGGCAAAGTAAAAAGTAGATCCGTCGGGGGCAATATAGGGAAAATTGTCCTCATACTGAGTATTGATTATATTTCCGGCATTGAATGGAAAACTCCAATCCCCATTGGGTAATTTTCGTGAATAATAGATGTCTAGTCCGCCGAAGCCGCCCGGAGCATCGGATGAGAAAAACAACCAATTTCCATCGGGAGATATCATCGCTGCCATTTCCCTGCTGTCTGTATTAACGGTAAACCCTAATCTTTCGGCTCTTTGGAAATTCTTTTTGAGTTTGGTTGAGATAAACAGATCATCAATTCCGTATTGATTATTAACACAGATCAACATTGTTTCTCCATCAGCGGAAAGACCGACAATATCTTCAATATATGCGGAGTTGATTGTATTGGGTAATTTTTTTACTTTATCCCACGTATGTCCGTTATAATCTGCAACATAAATATCCGAAGTTTTAAATCCGTCTATATCCGTTACTGAAGGTCTGTTTTTATCTCTTTTGGTTGAAAAATAAAGTGTCGCTTCATCTTCATCTATATAGGGATTAAAATCGGGAAATTCGCTATTGATATCTTCTCCAACATTTTGAATCGATACATTAACACGAAGGGGTATAAGAATTTTGGCATTTTCGCACATTTCGATATATCGTTTTGCCGGCAAATCTCCCTCATCTTCTTTGGTTACTTTTTTCAAAAATTCATTAAAACTTTTAACAGCATCGTCAAATCGATAACATAACATATATGCTCTTCCTAAATCGTAATGAAGATACGGATCACTATTCCTATTTTGTATTGCTCGTTCTAAGTGTTCTACTGCTTTAGATTTATCAATATTGGTAGTCAAATAGGCATACCCGATAAGTGCATTATATTCTTTATCATTTCTGTCTATTTTTAAAAGTTCGTTGAGATGTCTAATGGCTTCGTGCATATTTCCTGAAGCAAACACCTCTCGTGTTTTTTTCGCATCCGTAAAAACGCTCCCTGATTGAGCAAGAATCAATGGCGTAATAAAAAAATTCAATAATAAAGAGATCCCGATAAGGGGTTTTAGAATATAATTGGTCATACAAATATAGTTTTACGATAAGATAACGATAAGTAATTGGAAAAATTACTTGATTAAGAATGGGAATTTATCAAAATTCTTAAGTGCAATACCGGTTCCGCGGGCAACTGCCTTAAGCGGATCGTTTACGACATGAACATTTAGCTTCGTCTTTTTGGCAATACGTTTATCCAACCCTCTAATCAAAGACCCTCCACCGGCCATATAAATTCCATTTCTATAAATATCTGCCGATAATTCGGGCAGAGTATCTTCCAGCGCTTTTATTACAGCCGATTCAATTTTAGAAATTGATTCATCTAACGCTTGGGCAATTTCTCTATAATTCACCATTACTGCGATGGGAATACCTTGAAGTAAATCACGACCGGTAACCTCATAATCTTCCGGTGGATTTTCCAAATCTTCGATTGCGGCACCCACATTTATTTTTATCTTTTCTGCGGTAGCTTCTCCGATTAAAGTATTGTGTTTTTTTCGCATATAACTGATAATATTATCATTAAACTCATCACCGGCTGTTTTAATCGACTTACTGGTAACAATACCTCCTAAGGAGATTACAGCGATTTCACTAGTTCCACCACCAATATCAATAATCATATTTCCGTTGGGATCCAACACATCAATTCCACTTCCTATAGCAGCAGCCATAGGTTCATGAATTAAACGAACTTCTTTCGCTCCGGATTGTTCTGCCGAATCTCTTACGGCACGTTCTTCTACTTCGGTAATTCCTGATGGAATACAAATGACCATTTTTAATGCCGGTGGGAAAAAATATCCCCGTGTGCCGGTCATCTTGATAAATTCACGAAGCATCAATTCTGTAGATTTAAAATCTGCGATCACTCCGTCTCTTAAAGGTCGTATTGTTTTAACATTTTCATGTGTTTTTCCATGCATCATTAAAGCAAGTTTTCCAACTGCCAAAACTTCATTTGTGTCGCGTTGTATTGCAATTATAGACGGCTCATCCACAACAACTTTGTCATTATGAAGAATAACCGTATTGGCCGTTCCTAAGTCAATTGCAATTTCTTTTGTAAATATTGAAAATAATCCCATTTTTGAAATATTGATTTTGCAAAGATACAAATTAATATTTTAAATTATTATAGTGTTCTTTAAATAAATTAACATTATTAGTATCGTATATTAAAGGAGTTAAGCCATTTTTTCACACCATCCGTATAATGTTTTCCTATTGGTATTTTTTTCCCGGAAATAACAATATAATTGGAGTCAATCGTTTCTATATGTTTGATTGAGATGATATAAGATTTATGTATTCGGATAAATTGACCTGCAGGCAACTCTTCCTCTAATTTTTTGAGACTGTAATAGGCGATAATCGTTTTCTGGGCCGTATGAAAAGAGACATACTCTTGTTGCCCTTCGATATAAAGCAATTCATCATAATTGATTTGATGCATTGTCCTTCCGGATTTGACAAAGAATGAAGATCCCGTCATCTGTTCCTCTATTCTAGCATTAGATAAAGTTTTATTGCTTTGTAGATTAAGATATTGTATTGCTTTTTCGATAGCCTGCATAAATCTTGGGAAACTAATGGGTTTGAGTAAATAGTCGGTAACCCCGAGTTCAAATCCTTCAATGGCATATTGCGAATAGGCAGTCGTAAAAATGATAACCGGTTGTTTTTTTAAGGTATTAACAAATTCTATTCCGGAAAAATGGGGCATTTGTATATCCGTAAATATGATATCTACAGGTTGTTTTTGGATGAAAATGAGTGCTTCCATGGCATTAGACAAACTACCAATCAATTTGAGGTGTGGAATTTTGGATACATATTGCTCCAATAATTTACGGGCTAAAGCTTCATCATCAATGATGAGTACTGTGTATTCATTCATCTGTTAATTCAAATTAATCGTTAATTCCGTTCTATATTGTCCGGGTAAATCTATGATTGCTAATTGATACTTATGTTTATAATGAAGTTTGAGTCTTTGCTCTACATTAGGAATACCTATTCCTTCACTAATTTTCTGCTTTTCAAAGTTTATCTCCTGCTTTGAGTTTTCCGTAATGTAAGTAAGCGTATTGTTTATTTCCGTAATTGAAACTCTGATATAACCATCGGGATTAGAGAGCCAATCTCCGTGTTTGAAACAATTTTCAACAAAAGGTTGTAAAATCATCGGCGGAATGTGGATGCCTGCCGTTGTAATTTGATGGTTGAAAGATATGTTAGACGAACTTTTCGATTCTGAGCGTAAACATTGCAAATCAATGTAATTCACAATATATTGAATCTCTTTTTCGATGGCAACAAGATCTTTTTGGCAACCATCGGTAATATATCGCAACATATCTGCCAATTTCAAAATGGCATCCGGGGCATTGTCATTTTTCGTGTATACCAAAGAATAGATATTATTGAGTGAATTAAAAAGAAAATGAGGATTTATCTGTGCCCGAAGCAGTCGTAACTCCATCTCTTGTTTTTCTAGAGATAATTTTTCATTTTGTTGCTGTTGACGATTGTAGCGATGAGTCAAGGAGCCGATAAATGTGCCTAAAATTAAAATTGTATTCTTAAATGTAGGAAAAATCCAATTTTGTTTTATCATAGATTTATTTTCTAATAGCTCCATGGAAAATCTTTCAATATGAACTATGATTATAATGCTCAATGAGATAAATCCTATATTGATAATAAAATTAGCAAATTTGGATCCAAATGGTTTCTTTGCTACAGACCAATTAAAAAAAGAGGCAACCACAATCAGCCATAATGTATCAATTACAGCAATAATGAATGAATTGAACGGGTTGTAATGAAATCCTCCTGCATATAATAGAATAAACAGCCCTCCGAAAATAGTAATATTTCGAGGATGGCGTATAAACCATTTGCGGATATTCATAAAACGTTTTTTTAATCTCGCTTTCATAGCAAAATAAATATATTAAAACTCTAATCAGAAGTTTTCTCTAAAATCTCGCTTCATATTGAATTTTAAATCTTGAAGAACGGATGCTTTAACATTGATTGTAAAACTCCATCCTTTCCTCATTCCAAAGGGAATCCAATTAAAGCGCATTTCCCAACAATGCAAGTCTCTATAAATATCAAGAGAAGTGTATGAGAGGTCTTTTTGCGTAAAATCGTATCCGGTAGTAAAGCCAATTTTCCATTTTTTAGTAATATTGACATCTCCGCTGATATTCAGAGTTTGTACGATATTGTCTGCGTATTTATCTTTAGCTAATTCTAAATCAAGATAATATGGAAATGGATTTACATAGAAATATGGATTATCATTAGCGGAATAGGCAAACGTATAGTTGATGGTCAGTGACCATGGATTACTGAAATCCGGTCGTTTTGTTGGCATTCCTAATGAGTTTTCTGTAAACTGAGTGTTTTCGTCCTTTGGCACCTCATTTGCTTTATTTTTCTTAGTTTTTCCTGTAAAAAAGTCTTGATTTAAGGTTAGATTAAGCCCTACACTCACATCGGCTGATGAAAAACGATACAGCCGCTTATTTTTTTTCAATTCGGTAGTATTGATTCGTCTTCCGTTATCACCATAGCAGTATGGATCGAAAGCGACACTGAAGGTAATGTATAATTGTTTCAATAGAGTGGTTCTTCCCGAAATCGTTAGTGGAGCCCATCTCAACGAATCTGCCAAGAAGTTGTAATAAGTTGATAACGTCAAATTTTCAAGAAGCACTACTTTTTTGGTTCCGGTAATGGTATCTTTTTTCGAGCGAACTTTCATTTCAAGATTATTGCTGATACTTAATCTCGCTATGGCAGAAGAACGTTGAGGAACGCCTCCGAATATGGAATTTTCAAAATAGGAATAGGTCACTTCTTGACCGGTAATCGTGTTCATATAAGTTCCATAACTATGTCCGCTTAAATTCGGGGTATATGTGAAACTTAAATTCGGAGTCATCACATGCCGAAAAGCTTTAAGCCATCCTTTTTTCATTTGATACATAAAATAGACCTTAGTCGTTAATGCCGTAGATAAACTCAGATCGTGTAATGCATAAAAATCCCGTTTAAAAAGATCCTGGAGGATGCCAATGGGAACTCCATCGACGGTATCAACAGCAAAATCTCTATTCATAGACTGAAGGTACCATATTTCGGTAAACGTCGCACTTGTATTCCAGTTTATAGTTTTAGCAATTTTGATTGGAATGGTAAGCGGAATAACATGTTTCATCCCTAACTGCATTTTCTCCCATGTTTCCGGCTTAAAAATCAAAGAATCATAAGTTTGAATTTTATTGGTCAATTGGGATGTCCATTTCAGCGATATATTATCATACCATTTTAATGACCCTGTTTTGTTCTTTTTTCTAAAAGGATAAAACTGATTCACGGACATGCTGATATCAGGCAATGCAAAATCAACCACTCCGGAAAGCGTATTTTGCGAATAGGACGCTGTTGCATCTAAAAAGAAAAAACTTTTGATATTGGTTGATAAATTAAGCTTAGAGGTGTATTGATTTGACAAATAATCATTTACACTCGAAGGATTATATGTATTGAATGTGCGACTCACAATATCAATATGTGCAGAAAAGCGGAAATTGGGATTTGATTTGGCATCCTGTTGATGACTCCAATAAAATTTAAAGTCATTTGTATTGTAATATGTCGGGGTTAACTTTTCTCCAAAATAGTTTTGAGCAAAGCTAATGTTGACATTTCCTTTGCTTTTATATCGAAAAATATAATTGGATCGTGCTTTAACAGCCCAACTTCCCCGTGTATAGATATCTGCCGCCAACAATAAATCAAGATTATCACTAATTCCAAAATAATAGCCGAAGTTTTCAAAATAAAAACCTCGATTGGATGATTCTCCAAAGGTGGGCATCACGATTCCGGATTGACGTTCTTTTTGAATGGGAAAATAGCCGAAAGGGATCGCTACAAAAGTGGGAATTCCCCCAAAACTCAAATAGGCCGGACCGGTAATTATCTTCTCGTTCGGAATTACTTTGGCTTTAGTAAAAGAGATTTCAAAGTGCGGATGATCCAATTCACAGGTGGTATATTTTCCTTTTTTAATAAAAGAGGTATTGTCATCCAATTTTTTAACCTGCTCTCCATGAATAAATCCTTCCCCTTCAGAAGTGATTACTTCCCAGATTTTTCCTTTTTTGGTATTAAAATTGTATTTAATTTCATGAGTCCTAAAAGAATATTCCCCCTGAGTAAATATTGGATTTCCTGAAACATTTCCATTTTCATCGGCAATTCCGCTTGCATACAATTCATTATTACTGAAATCAATTTCGATATAATCAGCTTCCAAAATAATATCTTCATACTCCACAACCGCATTTTTGAATAAATAAGCTTTCCTGTTGAAAATATCAAACCTGATAGAATCTGCACCTTTATATTTCACCTCACTATTAATGGCATTCGGGGATTTTTTTTTAAGAATAATAGAATCTTTTCGAGAAGAATCGATTAAAATATCCGGGGAATCTGACCGGAACAAACTATCAGAAGTCAAAATCGAAGAATCAACATTAATAGTATCGCGAATTTTCGAACGTGAGGGTTGTGCATCCATATTAACTGCTAACAAATTAATAATTAGCAATATAAAGAATATTTTAAAAGACAAGAAATGAGGAAAAAATATTTTTTTATCCAAAATTGTCGTGATTTCTTTTTTTAGCGTATTTTTGTGAAATAAAATTTCAAAAATACACAAAAATTATTTTCTCTATGAACTTTAAAAATATCTTTTTAGTATTAATGTTATTAACTTTTTTTAACAGTAATATTTTTTCTCAAGAAAAAGATAAGGTAAGATGTGTGGTGATTGATGCAGGTCATGGAGGGGAGGACCCGGGGACTGTCGGAAAAAGGGTAAAAGAAAAAGATGTAAATTTGGATGTCGCCTTACGATTGGGAAAACTGATTTCGAGCAACTATGAGGATGTAAAAGTAATTTATACCCGAAAAACAGATGTTTCGGTAGACTTATACAAACGGGCACGAATTGCCAATGAAAATCATGCAGACTTGTTTATCTCTATCCATTGTAATGCAGCTGAAAATAAATCTGCGCGGGGTGTAGAAACTTTCGTTATGGGTTTACATAAATCGGAAGCAAGCTTAGCAGTAGCTAAAAAAGAAAATGCAGCCATCTTAAAAGAAAAAAACTATGAAAATAATTATGAGGGATTCAATCCCGATTCTCCTGAAGCAAACGTGATTTTTTCTTTATATACCAGTGCTTATTTAAAAAATTCCACTTCTTTGGCTGCTAAAGTTCAGAACAATTTAGTGCAAAACACTAATTTTCTGAATCGGAAAGTGCAACAAGCCGGATTTTGGGTTCTTTACAAAGTTGCCATGCCCAGTATTTTGATTGAATTGGGTTTTTTATCCAATTACGAAGAAGAAACGATTATTATTCAAGATGCAACCAAACGTGTAATGTCCGAATCTATTTATAATGCTTTCGTAGATTATAAAAATTTAGTGGAAGGAACCAACAAAAAAGGAATAGAAATTATACCCATTTATAAACAAGTACCCCCAAATCAACATCCAGAACCTCAACTGACCAATCAAGATTCTATCGTAGTACAAGATAAATCAGTTGTTGACACAAATGCAAAAGACCAAGTAAAATTCAGAATACAAGTGTATGC
>Ga0116193_1001908_pt1 | contig 16477 bp, 13 predicted proteins | sample AD_UKC115_MetaG_FD_89892 | JGI IMG/M metagenome (GOLD analysis project Ga0116193, IMG submission 89892) | Active sludge microbial communities of municipal wastewater-treating anaerobic digesters from Hong Kong - AD_UKC115_MetaG | ecosystem: Engineered > Bioreactor > Anaerobic > Digestate... | reverse complement strand
TGATCCCAACCAGTTCCGATGTCGACCAGCTTCGGCGTGCCGCCGAAGTCGCAAAGGATTTCGCATGACCACTCCGTTCGGTGCCTACCAGTACGAGATCTACTTCCAGGGACTCACCGGCGTCCTGCCGAAGCTGCCGATGTCGTATCCCGAACTCGAGGCCCGCGCGCAGCAGGCGTTGCCGCCATCGGTGTGGTCGTATGTCGCCGGCGGGGCGGGTGACGAACGCACCCAGGACGTCAACGCGACCGCCTTCGCGAACTGGGGTCTGATGCCCCGCATGCTCGTCGGCGCCACCGAGCGGGACCTGTCGGTCGAACTGTGGGGAAAGCGTTGGCCGGCACCGATCTTCATGGCACCCATCGGCGTGATCGCGCTGTGCGCGCAGGACGCTCACGGCGACCTGGCCACCGCCCGTGCCGCCGCAGCGACCGGCGTACCGATGTGCGCGTCCACCCTTGTCGCGGATCCGATGGAGGACGTCGCCGCGGAATTCGGCGACACCCCGGGGCTCTACCAGCTGTACTGTCCGACCGACCGGGAGATCGCGGAGAGTCTGGTCCACCGCGCCGAATCCGCGGGTTACGCGGGCATTGTGGTCACGCTGGACACCTGGATCCCCGGTTGGCGTCCCCGCGATCTCGCGACCTCGAACTTCCCGCAGTTGCGCGGGCATTGCCTGGCCAACTACACCAGCGACCCGGTGTTCCGGCAGAAGGCGGGCCTGGCCGAGTTTTCTGGGGGCATGCCCCCCGGTGAGGCCGTCATGTTCTGGGCGAGCGTCTTCGGCAAATCGCTCACGTGGGACGACCTGACCTGGCTGCGGTCGCTGACCAAGCTGCCGCTGATCCTCAAGGGGATTTGTCATCCCGAAGATGCCAGGCGTGCAATCGATTACGGGGTCGACGGCATCTACTGCTCCAATCACGGCGGGCGGCAGGCCAACGGTGGGCTGCCCGCCATCGACTGCCTGCCCGGCGTGGTGGCGGCCTCCGGCGACCTGCCGGTGTTGTTCGACTCCGGAATCCGTTCCGGTGCGGACATCATCAAGGCGCTGGCCCTGGGCGCCAGCGCCGTCGGGATCGGGCGGCCCTACGCCTACGGGCTGGCGCTCGGCGGTGTCGACGGCATCGTGCACGTCCTGCGTTCCCTGCTCGCCGAGGCCGATCTGATCATGGCGGTCGACGGCTACCCGACGCTGGCCGATCTGACGCCCGACGCCCTGCGCCGGGTCACCTAATCGTCCTCGAAGTCCTCGTCGAATACGACCTCGAACGGTTCGGTGGGAGTCTCGACCACCACCAACTTCGCCGCCGAATCGGTTGGCACGACGTTATGTCCCAGTGCGGCAAGGGCTTTCTCGGTACCCACATCGTGCCCGGCGCGCTCGCTCAGCAGCCAGCGGACCTCCAGCAGGTCGCAGTACGCCTGGATCGGGGTGCCGGTGTTGCCGACGGCAGCATGCGCGCGATCCATGCCCGGCAGGGCGATCTCCCGCAGCCACAGCTGCGCCGCCGTGGTCTCGCTGACGTCCTCGCCCCCTTCCCGGCTCAGCTGCACCTGGTAGGCGTGCAGTTCGCCGAGCAGGATGCGGGCCTGGCCCTCGCCGACGTCGAGCCCGGTCAGAGCGTGCAGGTGGGTCGCGTGGTAGCGGCGGTCGCCGACGGCCACGTGCAGCCGCAGATCGTTGCCCGCCGTCCCGCTGGGCCGCAGCGTCACTTCGTCGACGGCGAAGCCGAGCTCATGCAGTCGGCGGATGGTGCCCTCCACCCGGTAGCGGTCGGCGAAGCCGAAAACCGGTTCGCTGTGCAGGATTTCCCACAGCGTCTGGTAGCGGCGGCGGATGTCGATGGCCTCGGTCAGCAGAGTGGCCCGAAGTTCCGCCGAGCGGCCCAGCCGGGCGGCGATGTCGTCCAGCCCCGCAGCGACGTTCTCCACCAGGATGTCGACGTCGAGTTCGCGCTGCCCGTCGGAGAGCCGGGGGTGCACCTCGCTGGTCTCGGCGTCGACGAACCAGGCCTGCAGCACCTGGCCGTCCCGGGAGAACAGGGTGTTCGCCAGGGAACAGTCACCCCAGAACACGCCGTGCCGGTGCAGTTCGACCAACAGCGAGGCCATCGCGTCGTACAGCCGGTCCCGCTGGCGCGGCTGATCGGGGGGCAGTCGCAGGAACAGCCGACGGTACTGCCAGGAGCCCTCGAGGTAGCGCGTGACCAGCAATGCGGTGCCGAAGTCGGGCTGAACCACCACCCCGGCCGGGCGAACGGCGTTGAGCGACAACTCTTCCAGATGACGCAGCACGTCGTACTCGCGGACGGCCAGCCGCGGCGGCAGCTCCTTGACCGCCCATAGCGCGCCGTCGCAGTCGACGAACTTCACCAGATGCCGGCTGGGGCCGACGGCGACGTCACGCAGGGGAACGTCGGGCATCAACCACTGCGCCAGTGGTAGGTCCCAGGGCAGGGCCAGTAGACCGGGGGTGGGCGCCCGCAGGCGCAGCTCCGGCGGTCGCACGGCTCAGGCGGTTGCCGCCGCCGACGCTGTGCGGGTGAGGTTTTCGCCGGTTCTCGGATCGAACAGATGAATCCGAGAGGTGTCCAGCCAGATGTCGGCCCGGCTGCCCGGTGCGACTTGGCTGGCCGGATCGAGCTCCACGCAGATCTGGGTCCGCAGGTGTTCGCTGTCCAGATCGTTGGCCAGCCGCGCCAATTGCGCGGAGATGTCCGCCGGGGCATCGTAGGGCACGAAAGCGTACTGCTCGTTGCCCATCCATTCGGTGACGTCCACGTCGACGGCGAATGTCGCACCGCGCCCGGCCTTCACCGCATCGACCAGGGTGGCGTCCTCGAAGCTGCCCGGCCGGATACCGGCGATGAAGACGGTGTCGCCGCCGCCCAGGTGCTCCCACTCCGGCCGCAGTGGCACTGACACGAACGGCAGTTCGAGTTGGTCGCCCTGGATCCGGGCGGGCACGAAGTTCATCGGCGGTGAGCCGATGAACCCGGCGACGAACAGGTTGACCGGGTTCTCGTAGAGTTCCCGCGGCGACGCGACCTGTTGCAGCACACCCTTTTTCAGCACCGCGACCCGGTCACCCAGCGTCATGGCCTCGGTCTGGTCATGGGTGACGTACACCGTGGTGACGCCCAGACGGCGCTGCAGGCGCAGGATCTCGGTGCGCATCTGGCCGCGCAGCTTGGCGTCCAGGTTGGACAGCGGCTCGTCGAACAGGAACGCGTCCGCTTGCCGGACGATCGCTCGGCCCATCGCGACGCGCTGGCGCTGACCGCCGGAGAGGTTGGCGGGCTTGCGGTCCAGATGCTCCTGCAACTCGAGGGTCCGGGCCGCGTCCTCGACCCGGCTGCGGATCTCGGCGTCGGATAGCTTGCCCGACAGCCGCAGTGGGAAGGCGATGTTCTCGAATACGGTCAGATGCGGGTACAGCGCGTAGTTCTGGAACACCATCGCCAGGTTGCGGTCCCGGGGTGCCTTGTCGTTCACCAGCTTTCCACCGATGTACATCTCGCCGGAGGTGATGTCCTCGAGCCCGACGATCATCCGCAGCAGCGTCGACTTACCGCATCCGGACGGCCCGACCAGGATCATGAACTCGCCGTCGGCGATGTCGAGGCTGATGTCGTTGACGGCCGGGTAGCCGTCGCCGTACCGCTTGACGATGTTGCGCATCGAGATTTCGGCCATGGTTATCCCTTCACCGCTCCGGAGGTCAGGCCCGCCACGATCCGGCGCTGGAAGACGAGCACCAGGATCACCACGGGGATGGTCACGACGACCGAGGCCGCCATGATGTAGGGCACCGCGGACTGGAAGTACGAGGCGCCCTGGAAGAAGGCCAGCGCCGCGGGCACGGTGCGGGCATTGTCGGTCGAGGTCAGCGAGATCGCGAACAGGAAGTCGTTCCAGCAGAAGAAGAACGTCAGGATCGCCGTGGTGAACACGCCCGGTGCCGCCAGCGGCACGATCACCTTCCGGAACGCCTGCCATGACGTCGCGCCGTCCACCTGGGCGGCGTGCTCCATCTCCCACGGGATCTGCCGGAAGAACGCCGACAGCGTCCAGATCGACAGCGGCAGGGCGAAAGTCATGTAAGGGATGATCAGCCCGATCCAGGTGTCGTAGATGCCCAGGTTGCGCCACATGTTGAACAGCGGGCCGACCAGCGCGGCCTGCGGGAACATCGCGATGGCCAGTGCCAGCGACAGCAGCACCTTCTTGCCGGGGAAGTCCAGCCGGGCGATGGCATAGGCGGCGAACATCGCGATGATGACCGACAGGAACGTGGCGATCAGGGCGATGCCGATCGAGTTGATCAGCGCGCGGGTGAAAAGTGGTTGGCCGAAGACCTCGGTGAAATTGTCGAACGTCCATGAGGTGGGCAGGAATTGGGGCTTGCCCGACACGATGTCCGACGCCGGCTTGAAGGCCAGCATGATCATCCACAGCAGCGGGAAGAAGCTGTAGACCACGATGACCAGGCCGGCAATGGTCCACCAGCGTGTTGATCTGGCGCTCATTCGCTCGCTCCTCCTCGGGCCTCGTGCCTCGGCCCGCATCGTCGGCTCGCTGGGGAGGTCATTCGTCGCCCCTCACCTGTGACAGGTCGGTCTTGAAGACTTTTATGAAGATCCAGGCGATCAGCACCACCGACAGGAACAGCAGCACCGAAACCGCCGACCCCATGCCGAGATTCACCAGCGTCACGTTCTGCCGGTAGGCCAGGAACGAGATGGTCTCGGTGTTGTTCGCGCCGCCGGTCATCACGAACGGATTGTCGAAGATCCGCCACGCATCCAGGGTGCGGAAGAGCAGTGCCACCATGATCGCGGCCTTCATGTTCGGCAGCGTTATCTTCCAGAGCCGCTGCCAGGCCGTGGCGCCGTCGACCTGGGCGGCCTCCTGCATGTCCTCGGGCACCTGGACCAGACCGGCCAGCAGTAGCAGCGAGATGAACGGCGTGGTCTTCCAGATCTCCGACAGGCAGATGACGAACAGTGCCGACCAACGCTCGCCGAACCAGTTGAAATCGCCCAGGTGTAGCCAGCCGTTGACGAACCCGGAGTCGATGGCGAAGCCGTAGCGCCAGACGAATGCGGAGACCACGGTGACGATGCCGTACGGGATCAGGATGGCGGTGCGCATCAGGCCGCGGCCGCGGATGATCCGTAGCATCACGTAGGCGAACATGAAGCCGAGCACCAATTCGATGGCCACGGTGACGACGGTGATGAACAGCGTGGTCGCAAAGTCGTTCCACCACACCGGATCCGTCAGGATCACCCCGTAGTTCCGCAGACCGACGAACGTGCGGCCCGCCGGATCGGTCAACCGATAGTTGTACAGCGACAGGAACAGTGCGTACACCAGGGGGTAGGCCGTCACCAGGAGCATCACCACATACGACGGCAGGGTCAGCCAGGTTCCCAGGCGGCGCTCGCCGCGCAGCCGGCTGCTGACCGTGGCCCGATGCGACGCAGAGTGTTTGGCGCGCTCATCGATGGTCGTCACAGCAGCCGCCTTCCGTTGAGCACGTCGGCCATGAACTGGTCGGCCCGCTGCGGTGTATCGCTGTTCACCGAGGCCGGCGGATGCCAGGTCTGGATCACCGAGCCGGTGACGTCGACGTAGTACGGCGTCAGGGGCCGTGGCCCGCCCTCGCCGATCGAGTCGCGGATCAGGTCGGCGTTGGGGTACTTCTCCCGGACCTTGGGATCGTTGTAGGACGCCTCGTACGGTGACGGCTCACCCTCGTCGAGCATGTACTGCGTGGCCTTCGGCAGCGCATTGACGCACTCCACCAACCGGACCGCCAGATCGGGATGGCGGGTGTACGCGCCGATGGCGAGGTTCGCGCCGCCCAGCGGCGGCTGGCTCGGTTTGTCGGGGAACACCCGCGGGTAACGCGCCCATCCGATGTCGTCGACCACGTCCTGGCTCAGCGTGCCCTCCTCGACGGCGCTGCGCGCGGCGGCCAGCACGTAGGGCCAGTTCAGCATGAACATGCCGTTGTCGCCCTGGAAGGTTGCCCGCGCCTGTTCCTCTTTCGCGGTCGACAGGTCCGCGGCCGCAGCGGGGGAGCGGGCCAGGCTGCCGATGATCTCGGCCGCCTTCGCGCCGGCCTCGCTCGCCAGACTCGGGGTAGCGTTGCGTCCCGCTTCGGGGTTGGTGATGATGTGTCCGCCCGCCCCCAGCACCAGGGCGTTGACCCACACCATGTAACCCTCGTATCGCGCGCCCTGGACGGCGACGCGTTTGCCTTGTCCCACAGCGGCTTTGATCATCTGGTCCCAGGTGAAATCCGGGTTCTCCGGATTCACTCCCGCCGCGGCGGCCAATGATTTGCGGTACCAGAGCAGCTGCGTGTTGGTCTTGAACGGGGCGGCGTAGAGGGTGTCCTTCCACATGCCCGTCGCCACCGGCGCGGCCAGCATCCCGTCGGTCAGCTTCTGTTTCTCGTCCGCACTGAACGGACGCAGGAACCCCGCGTTGGCGAACTCGGCCGTGTAGACCACATCGGTGCTGAGCACGTCGATCGAGGTGTCCTTGGCGGCCAATCGGCGCACCAGTTGTTCGCGCTGCTGGGTGGCGTCGTTGGGCAGCGTCTCCACCCGGACGCGGTACGCGCCGCCAGAGGCCGCCGCGCAGTCCTGGGCGCGGGTTACCGCGCCGCCGTTGTCGGGCATCGCGAACCACGTGAGCACCGGTGTCCCGCCGTCATCACCGGCACATCCGGCGAGAGCCGTCGCCACCAGCACGCCGGCGGCGCAGGCGGCCAGCTGCCGAAGTTTCGCCATCGAACCTCCACGACCTGAACGGCGATCACCTGCTGACCGTCTCGCGCAAGTGTGGCACAGTTCATAGTTCGTTCAGAGACCCCTGTCGGCGCGTTGCCCGCGGTTGACAGCCTCTCCCCGCGGACCCACCCTGAGGTGCGGCCAGCCGAAAATCGCGCATCCCGATGAGGATTTGATGAACAAGTCATGGTGGGAGACCGCCGTCGTGTACCAGGTGTACATCCGCAGCTTCGCCGACGACAACGGCGACGGCGTCGGCGACATCGCGGGCCTGCGCTCCCGGCTGCCCTATCTGTCGGCGCTGGGGATCGACGCAGTGTGGATCAACCCGTGGTATCCGTCACCGATGGCCGACGCCGGTTACGACGTCGCCGACTACCGGGACATCGAGCCGTCCTACGGCACCCTCGCCGAGGCCCAGGCGTTCATCGCCGACGCGCACGCGGCCGGGATCAAGGTGCTGCTCGATATTGTCCCGAACCACACGTCGGATCACCATGACTGGTTCCGGGCCGCCCTGGCCGGCGAGCCGGATGCCCGCGAGCGCTACCTGTTCCGGGCGGGCCGGGGTGAACTGCCGCCCAACGACTGGCAGAGCGTCTTCGGCGGACCGGCCTGGACGCGCGTCGAGGACGGTTCGTGGTACCTGCACCTGTTCGCCCCCGGCCAACCCGACCTGAACTGGATGCACCCCGATGTCCGTGCCGAATTCGAGAACGTGCTGGGGTTCTGGTTCGACAAGGGCGTCGACGGCTTCCGGATCGACGTGGCGCACGGTCTGGTGAAGGCCGCCGGTCTGCCCGACCGCGGCGTCATCACCGACGGTGTGCAACACAATCAGGCGCACCCGGCCTGGGACCAGGACGGCGTGCACGAGATCTACCGCGGGTGGCGTGCGGTGGCGAATCGTTATGCGCCGGAGCGGATCTTCATCGCCGAGGCGTGGGTTCCGAGCAACGAGCGACTCGCCCGGTATCTCCGCCCCGATGAACTGCACACCGCGTTCCAGTTCGACTTCCTGCGCGCGCCGTGGCGCGCGACGATTCTCCGGACCGTTGTGGACGACGCGATATCGGCGGCCGCGTCCGTGGGGGCCCCGCCAACGTGGGTGCTGTCGAATCACGATGTGCCCCGCACCGTCACGCGGTATTCGCGGTCGCAGCCGAACGGTCTGGTCGAGACCGACTGGGAGCGTGCGCGATGGGCCGAAGAGGAGGCCGACCACGAACTGGGCCGACGGCGGGCGCGGGCATGCGCGCTGTTGCAGTTGGCGTTGCCCGGAACGGCGTACATCTATCAGGGTGAAGAACTCGGCCTCGAGGAGGTCGAGGACATTCCCGACGAGGTCCGTCAGGATCCGACGTGGGTGCAGTCCGGTTTCACCGATGTGGGCCGGGACGGTTGCCGGGTGCCGCTGCCGTGGTCGGGTTCTGTTGCGCCGTATGGCTTTTCACCGACGGCGGTGCCGACCTGGCTGCCGCAGCCCGGGCATTGGGCGGCGTACACGGTGGCGTCCCAGGACGACGATCCCGGATCGTTCCTCGAGCTGTACCGCGCCGCGTTGGCGTCGCGGCCGAGCTTGTGGGTGGACACCGGTGACGTGCGGTGGCTGACCGTCTCGCCCGATGTGCTGGCCTTCGCGCGCAGTACTGCGCAGTGCTGGGTGAACACCGGCGACGTCCCCGTCGATCTGCCGATCGGTCATCACGTGGTGCTGGCGTCGGTGGCCGGTGTTGGTTCGACGCTGCCGCCGGATGCGGCGGCATGGCTCGTCGCGTCATGACACAGTGAGGGCATGTCGCAGCCCTCGACCCGGGTTACCCGGCTACCCGAGAAGCAGGTCGGTTCCCGAGATGCGTTGTTCGCGTTGCTCGCCAGCACGCCGTTGGCCACCGTTGCGCTGATCCGCGACGGGCATCCGGTGATCTTCCCGACCGGTTTCGTCCGTGTCGGTGACGAGCTGGTGATCCACGGTTCCACCGGATCGCCGTGGTTACGTGCCCTGGCCGACGGGGTTCCGGCCGCCGTGTCGGTCACGGCACTGGACGGAATCGTGGTGGCGCGCAGCGGATTCGAGTCGTCGTTCCACTATCGGAGCGCAACGGTGTTCGGGGTGTTCGAGCAGGTCGGGGAACAGGACAAGGTGCGTTACCTCGAAACGCTGACCGACACCTTCATCCCGGGCCGCGTGGCCGAACTGCGGTCCAGCACTCGCAAGGAGTTGGCCGCAACGTTGGTGCTTCGCCTGGCCATCGGGGAGTCGAACTGGTCGCTGAAGGTCAGCGACGGCTGGCCCGACGATCCGCCCGAGGACGTCGAGGCCGGGGTGTGGGCCGGTGTTGTCCCGATGTCGGTGCGCTTCGGTGAACCGCAGCGCGCGCCGGATTGCGACGCGGCGATCCCGGTGCCGGAATCGGTGCGGGTGCTGACCCAGTCGTAATGAATCGTGGGAAACGACCCATCGCAGCGGGCTCGCGGCCCACAATCGACGAAGGACTCCTGCGAGCTGGCCGGGGGTATGGGATATGAAGGCATACATCGCAACGGGCCTGACCCTTCTGGCCCTGAGTACATCTGCGGTGGCCCGTGCCGATGGCCTGAATGTGGTTTTCAGTCCCGGAATCGAATCGCTGTCGGTGGCCGTCACCGACACGACGAACTACGCCCGCCAGAACTGCGGTTACACCGCTACCCCGCAACAACCGACGCTGCTGAAGCCGGTGTCGCGCACGTTCACCGTGCCGCGCGCAGGAACAACGACGCTGGTGTTCCCCGGTGTTCCGACGGCCACGGTCTGGGACGTCAGGATCAACTGCGACTTCATCGACGTCGAGGCCACGGTGGGACTGGATCCGCCTCCACCCGGCTCCGTGGCAACTCAGATGACCTACTGATACCTGGGGATCGCAGTTCGTGACGGCCCGTCGGCACGTGGCGCGGATGGTAGGAACAACGAGTGTCTGACTGCGTCGTCGTTGAATTCAATGATCCTGAACCGGTGCTGGGTGGCTTTCGGCTTCTCGCCGAACTCAGTGCGGGTGGGGACATTCGGCTCGAAGATCTGGAATTCACCCACAGCATCGACGGTATGGCCAGCACCGTGCTCGCTCGCAGTGTGGATACCGCGATGAAGCCGCTGGAGCGGTTCGCCACCGGGACGTTCGACCGAGCGACCCTCGATGCCGTCGCGCAGGACCTGCCGCACGGCAACACCGCCGCGATGGTGCGCTACGACGGAGCGGCGATGGCCCAGGTTCTCGACCTCTGGCGTGCTGCGGGTGTGGCGGTGACGTCCGCGATGCGGTGACCGGCAGCAGCTGCGTGAATCTCGCACAGGCTGGCGTTCCCGCTGGTCAGCTGGTGCCCCCGGCAGGAATCGAACCTGCGGCCTTCTGCTCCGGAGGCAGACGCTCTATCCCCTGAGCTACGGGGGCGTGGTGAAGACAACCGCGCCAATGGGCCTGCACAGACTAACGCATCGCCGGGCCCGCTCCCGCATCAGCACCTGCGTGGGAAACGGATTCGGGCGCTGACCGGCCAGACCATAGGATGATCCCTCGTGACCCCCGCTGATCTGGCCGAGCTGCTGCGGACCACCGCGTCCGCAGTGCTCACCGCGCATGCCCTCGACCTCGCCGCCCTTCCGGAATCGGTGACCGTCGAGCGTCCGCGCAACCCCGAGCACGGTGATTACGCCACCAACCTGGCGCTTCAGGTGGGCAAGAAGGTCGGCGCCAACCCCCGTGAGCTGGCCGGCTGGCTGGCCGATGCGCTGGCCGAAGCGCCGGGCATCGCCGCCGCCGAGGTCGCCGGGCCCGGGTTCGTCAACCTGCGACTCGACGCCGCGGCGCAGAACGTCCTGGTCGAGAACATTGTCGCCGCGGGCCCCGCCTATGGCACGTCCCCGGATCTGAAAAGCCAGGTGATCAACCTGGAATTCGTGTCGGCCAACCCCACCGGGCCCATCCACATCGGCGGCACCCGCTGGGCCGCCGTCGGTGATGCGCTGGGCCGGGTGCTGGCCAGCCAGGGGGCCGCGGTCACCCGGGAGTACTACTTCAACGATCACGGCGCCCAGATCGACCGGTTCGCCCGCTCGCTGATCGCCGCCGCCAAGGGCGAGCCGACCCCGGAGGACGGCTACGCCGGCGAGTACATCAACGACATCGCCGCACAGGTGCTCGCCGAGGCGCCGGATGCGCTGTCTCAGCCCGCCGAGGAGCAGCAGGAGACGTTCCGCTCCATCGGGGTCGACCTGATGTTCACCCAGATCAAGCGCTCGTTGCACGAGTTCGGCACCGACTTCGACGTGTTCACCCACGAGGACTCGATGCACACCACCGGCCGCGTGGACCAGGCGATCGCCCGGCTGCGGGACAACGGCAAGATCTACGAGAAGGACGGTGCGACGTGGCTGCGCACCACCGACTACGGCGACGACAAGGACCGCGTCGTCATCAAGAGTGACGGTGAGCCCGCCTACGTCGCCGCCGACATCGCCTACTACGTCGACAAGCGCGAGCGCGGCTTCAACCTCTGCATCTACATGCTGGGCGCCGACCACCACGGCTACATCGCCCGATTGAAGGCGATCGCCAGCGCCCTCGGCGAGAACCCCGACACCGTCGAGGTGCTCATCGGTCAGATGGTCAACCTGGTGCGCGACGGCCAGCCGGTGCGGATGAGCAAGCGTGCCGGCACCGTCATCACGCTCGACGACCTGGTCGACGCGCTCGGTGTGGACGCCGCCCGGTACGCGCTCATCCGCTCCTCGGTGGATACCGCGATCGACATCGACCTCGAGCTGTGGTCCAGCGCGTCCAGTGAGAACCCGGTCTACTACGTGCAATACGCGCACGCCCGGTTGTGCGCCCTGGCCCGCAACGCCGCCGAGTTGGGTCTCACCCCCGATACCGCGCATCTGGACCTGCTCACCCACGAGAAGGAGGGTGCGTTGATCCGTAGCCTCGGCGAGTTCCCGCGGGTGTTGAAAACGGCTGCGTCCCTTCGGGAACCGCACCGGGTGTGCCGCTACCTCGAGGATCTGGCCGGGGACTACCACCGGTTCTACGACTCGTGCCGGGTGCTGCCGATGGGCGATGAGGAGATCACCGATCTCAACCGGGCCCGCGCCGCCCTGTGCCAGGCCACCCGTCAGGTCATCGAGAACGGCCTGAACATTCTCGGCGTCTCGGCTCCGGAGCGGATGTGAACGCCCATCCCGCGGGCCCTCGGCACGCCGAGGAGATCCACCACGGCAACGCGCCGGCCGCGCCGTCGTCGACGCAGGAACTGCTCCTGCTGGCCCCGAATGTCTGGCCGCGCAACCTCGTTCGCAATCCGGATGGCGAAGTGTCGATCGCGGGTGTGCCGGTGACACAGCTGGCCGCCGAATACGGCACCCCGTTGTTCGTCATCGACGAGGACGATTTCCGGTCACGCTGCCGCGAGATCGGCGACGCCTTCGGCGGGGGCCAGAACGTGAACTACGCGTCCAAGGCTTTTCTGTGCAGCGAGATCGCCCGGTGGATCGACCAGGAGGGCCTGTCGCTGGACGTCTGCAGTGGCGGTGAACTGGCCGTGGCGCTGAACGCCGGCTTCCCGCCGGAGCGGATCGCTCTGCACGGCAACAACAAGTCCATCGACGAGCTGACCACCGCCGTGAAATCCGGTGTGGGACATGTGGTGCTGGACTCGATGACCGAGATCGAACGGCTCGACGCCATCGCCGGTGCGGCGGGCGTGGTCCAGGATGTGTTGATCCGCGTCACCGTCGGCGTGGAGGCACACACCCACGAATTCATCTCGACGGCGCACGAGGACCAGAAGTTCGGCCTCTCGCTGGCCAGCGGTGCGGCGATGGACGCGGTCCGGCGGGTCTTCGAGACGGACAACCTGCGCCTGGTCGGACTGCACAGCCACATCGGATCGCAGATCTTCGACGTCGCCGGTTTCGAGATCGCCGCCCACCGGGTGCTGGGCCTGCTGCGCGACGTGGTCGCCGAGTTCGGTGTCGACAAGACCGCGCAGATCGCTACCGTCGACCTCGGCGGCGGCCTCGGTATTTCGTATGTGCCGCAGGATGATCCGCCGCCGGTGCAGGAGCTGGCCGACAAGCTCAACGCGATCGTGCGGGCCGAGGCTGCGGCGGTCGGACTGCCGACGCCGCGGCTGGTGGTCGAGCCGGGCCGCGCGATCGCAGGGCCGGGCACCGTCACCCTGTATCAGGTCGGCACGGTCAAGGATGTGGCGATCAGCGCGACGGCGCATCGCCGGTACGTCAGCGTCGACGGCGGGATGAGCGACAACATCCGCACGTCGCTCTACGGCGCCGAGTACGACGCCCGGCTGCTGTCGCGCACCAGCGATGCTCAGCCGCGATTGGCCCGGATCGTCGGAAAGCATTGCGAGAGTGGCGACATCGTCGTGCGGGACACCTGGGTGCCCGACGACGTGGTCCCCGGGGATCTGCTGGGCGTCGCGGCCACCGGCGCCTACTGCTATTCGATGTCGAGCCGGTACAACATGTTGGGCCGGCCCGCGGTGGTTGTGGTGCGCGATGGGAAGGCGCGGCTGATCCTGCGCCGCGAGACCGTCGACGATTTGTTGAGTCTGGAAGTGGGTTGAGACGTGGTTAACGCAGAGCGAGACGAAAAGCCGGTCGGCGTAGCGGTATTGGGTCTGGGCAACGTCGGCAGCGAGGTCGTCCGGATCATCGAGGAGAGCGCCGACGATCTGGCGGCCCGCATCGGCGCACCACTGGTGCTGCGCGGCGTCGGCGTGCGAAACGTCGGCCCCGATCGCGGGGTGCCGGTCGAGATGCTCACCGACGACATCGACGCGCTGGTATCCCGTGACGACGTCGACATCGTCGTGGAGGTGATGGGTCCGGTCGAGCCGGCACGCAAGGCCATCCTGGCCGCCCTCGAGGGCGGCAAGTCCGTGGTGACCGCCAACAAGGCGCTGCTGGCGCAGTCCACCGGCGAGCTGGCGCAGGCGGCCGAGCAGGCGCACGTGGACCTGTATTTCGAGGCGGCCGTCGCCGGTGCGATCCCGGTGATCCGCCCGCTGACCCAGTCGCTGGCCGGGGACACCGTGCTGCGGGTCGCGGGGATCGTCAACGGCACAACGAATTACATCCTGTCGGCAATGGACGACAGCGGCGCGAGCTATGACAGCGCACTGGCCGATGCCAGCGCCCTGGGCTACGCCGAGGCCGACCCGACCGCGGACGTGGAGGGCTACGACGCCGCCGCCAAGGCCGCGATCCTGGCCTCGATCGCCTTCCACACCCGGGTCACCGCTGACGACGTCTACCGCGAGGGCATCACCAAGGTCACCGCCGAGGATTTCGCATCGGCGAAGGCGCTGGGCTGCACCATCAAACTGTTGGCCATCTGTGAACGCATCACCACCGACGATGGGCAGGAACGGGTTTCGGCGCGGGTGTACCCGGCGCTGGTGCCGCTGTCCCATCCGCTGGCCAACGTGAACGGCGCGTTCAACGCCGTCGTGGTGGAGGCCGAGGCGGCCGGACGGCTGATGTTCTACGGCCAGGGCGCCGGCGGGGCACCCACGGCCTCGGCCGTCATGGGCGACCTGGTGATGGCCGCGCGTAACCGGGTGCAGGGCGGTCGCGGACCCCGCGAGTCGAAGTACGCGCAGCTGCCGGTCGCGCCGATCGGGGTGGTCCCGACCCGGTACTACGTCAGCTTGTACGTCGACGACCTGCCGGGTGTGCTGTCCTCCGTGGCAGCCGAATTCGCCAAGCAGGAGGTCAGCATCGCCGAGGTCCGCCAGGAGGGCATCGTCGGCGGCGACGGCCAGCGGGTGGGCGCGCGGGTGGCGGTGCTGACGCACCGCGCCACCGACGCCGCGCTGAGCGGAACCGTCACCGCGCTGGCCGAGTTGGACGCCGTGACAAAGGTCAACAGTGTGCTGAGGATGGAAGGGGCCGGCGAATGACCACCCACGCGCCCGTGCACCGGGTCTGGCCCGGTCTGATCGAGGCGTACCGCGACAGGTTGCCGGTCGCGGCGACATGGACGCCGGTGACGCTCTTCGAGGGCGGCACCCCGCTGATCCACGCCAAGCGGCTCTCCGAACAGACCGGCTGCACAGTGCATCTGAAGGTCGAAGGGCTCAATCCGACGGGTTCGTTCAAGGACCGCGGCATGACGATGGCCGTCACCGACGCGGTGGAGCGCGGCCAGCAGGCGGTGCTGTGCGCCTCGACGGGCAACACCTCGGCATCGGCCGCCGCGTACGCCGCGCGTGCCGGCATCACCTGCGCCGTGCTGATTCCGCAGGGCAAGATCGCGATGGGCAAGCTGGCGCAGGCAGTCATGCACGGCGCCAAGATCATTCAGATCGACGGAAACTTCGACGACTGTCTGGAGCTGGCCCGCAAGCTGACCGCCGACTACCCGACGATCTCGTTGGTCAACAGTGTCAATCCGGTCCGGATCGAGGGCCAGAAGACCGCCGCGTTCGAGATCGTCGACGTGCTCGGACGCGCGCCTGATGTGCACTCCCTGCCGGTCGGCAACGCCGGCAACATCACCGCGTACTGGAAGGGCTACACCGAATACCACCGCGACGGCCGGGTGGAGAAGCTACCGCGGATGCTGGGCACCCAGGCCGCCGGCGCCGCGCCGCTGGTGCTGGGGGAGCCGGTCAAGGAGCCCGAGACCATCGCCACCGCCATCCGGATCGGTTCCCCGGCTTCGTGGTCGTCGGCGGTGGCCGCGCAGGAGGAATCCGGCGGACGCTTCGTCGCGGCCACCGATGAGGAGATCCTGGCCGCGTACCACCTGGTTGCGCGCGCCGAGGGCGTGTTCGTCGAGCCCGCGTCCGCGGCCAGCATCGCCGGACTGCTCAAGTCGATCGAGGACGGCTGGGTCCAACGGGGTTCGACGGTGGTGTGCACCGTGACCGGCAACGGTCTCAAGGACCCCGACACCGCGCTCAAGGGCATGCCGACGGTGACACCGCTGCCGGTCGACCCGTCGGCCGTCGTCGAACAACTCGGACTGGCCTGACCGAATGACACGGACACTGCCGGTGGGGCTCACCGCGAGCGCGACGGTCGCCGCGTCGAGTGCCAACCTCGGCCCCGGATTCGACAGTCTGGGCATCGCGCTCGCCCTGTACGACGAGATCGCCGTCGAGACAACCGATTCCGGACTGATCGTGCAGGTAGAGGGTGAGGGCGCCGGGCAGGTCCCACTGGACGCCGATCATCTGGTGGTCAAGGCGATCCAGCGTGGTCTGCAGGCAGCGGGGTTCTCGGCAGGTGGCCTGAAGGTGAACTGCCGCAACAACATTCCGCACTCCCGTGGTCTGGGATCGTCGGCAGCGGCCGTCGTCGGAGGCTTGGCTGCAGCCAACGGCCTTGTGGCACAAATGGATACCGACACGCTGGGCGACGCCGAGCTGGTGCAGTTGTCCTCGGAATTCGAGGGGCACCCGGACAACGCCGCCGCGGCGGTACTCGGTGGGGCCGTGGTGTCCTGGACCGAATCGGGCGAACCGCCGCGGTACGGCGCGGCGGCACTACGGTTGCACCCCGCCATCGGGCTCTTCTCGGCCATCCCCGAGGTCCGGTCGGCCACCGCGGAGACCCGCGTGCGGCTGCCCGCGCAGGTCAGCCACCAGGATGCGCG
>Ga0116193_1001907_pt1 | contig 16487 bp, 17 predicted proteins | sample AD_UKC115_MetaG_FD_89892 | JGI IMG/M metagenome (GOLD analysis project Ga0116193, IMG submission 89892) | Active sludge microbial communities of municipal wastewater-treating anaerobic digesters from Hong Kong - AD_UKC115_MetaG | ecosystem: Engineered > Bioreactor > Anaerobic > Digestate... | reverse complement strand
GTACAACATGTAAATACACTCCAACCGATAACTAAGGTTTCTGGATTCAAAGCTCAAGGAGCATACTTCGGACGTATATTGACAGGTACTAATGAAATCAAGACTGTTAAATTCATTATTGTAAAATAATATTAATCCCCTACGTTAGCGACTTCTACGGAGGTCGCTAACAAAAAGGGTATATATAAATCGAATAATAACAAAAAAATATAAATATTATGAAAAAGCAATTAATTATAATCAGTCTTATTTTGGCAATCTTTACCGCGTACTCTCAAGAAGTTACGACGACAGAAACGTCTCAGCCAACTCCTACAGACCAACAATTTTGCCCTCATAGAATTAATTTGCACTTAGGTGGAGCTTATACCAATAATATATATGGTAAATCACCTGAAATTCAAAGAATCTATTCAATGGGTTACCTTTTTGATATCGGTTACACCTATTTCTTCAATAAAACTGTAGGTTTAGGAATCGGAATCGGATTGGAAGACCTTAGCGCAAGAGTGAAATCTAATCTTAGTGGTAATGTTCCCGATTTAGTATACCCTCAACAACCGGAACGTAACTATGATTTGCTTTATTCTACCAATGAACTTGTTGAAAAACAAAACATTTATGCTATTTATGTTCCTCTTACAGTTCAATTCGAACATAAATTCAAAAATGGCAAAAATGGTATCTATGGTGGTATAGGCGTTCAAGGTTATTTCCCACTTATTGCAATGTCTGCGATGAAAAAAGGTGAATTAATTACCAGAGGATATGAAGAGTATACGAATGTGCTTTATCAAAATGATATGCCTCAACATGGATTATCCACTTATTCTTTCAATGGAACAAATAAGCTTTATAATAAAAATAAAGAAGATTTAAGAGCATCTGTTGATATCGTAGGTGATTTTGGAGGAATTTTTGAAATTAATAATAAAGTAGATTTTTATGTTGGAGCCTTCTGTTCTTATGGGTTCCTTGATATTCTCCCAAAATCAGAATTCCATCATACCTATGTTGATGTAGCTGCTACGGAACAAAAAGTTGACTATCGCGGATTACTTGGATCAAACTATCTTGAAAATTATAATACCGCCAATGGTACTGATCTTAAAACAGCATTCAATCTTTTCCAAGTAGGTCTTAAAGTCGGCATTCATATCAAACCTTGCACGAAAGTTAATCCAACTTTAAGAAATCAATTCTATGAAGAAATGATTAAAAGAGCTAAAGATCCGATTACCTCAAAAGGCACTGACGATGGTTCAAAACAACCTACTTCTACAATGGAAATTATCTATATTATTCCTCAGTATACACTCCCAGGAGAAGAACCTAAAGCTCCTTCATTGTCAAGTCCTCTTATCGGAAAACAATCCAATAAGGATAATGCAAACTTGAGAGAATTGGTAGATATCCTTTCTGTAACCAAAATATTATTTGATTTAGATAAAGATGATCCTAAAGTAGCTAAAAAAGACGAAGAAAACATTAATAAAGTTGCTGAGATTTTGAAGAAAGATCCAAGCCTTGTATTGATTGTTGAAGGTTATACTTGTGATTTAGGTTCTAAAGAACACAATATGGCCCTTGCAAAACGCAGAGCTAATAATACTCGCGATTATTTCATCAGCAAAGGAGTTCCTGCCGATCAAATCGAAACTTACTCTTATACTGCAGATGATAATACCAGCTTGGAAAATATTAAATCAGATGTTCGTGAAGAACACCGCGCTGCTATCTTCAGAATTAAAAAGAAACAATAATCATTCTTTTTAGATTGTTCTAATATAAAGAGGGAAGTCATTAGATTTCCCTCTTTTTTTGTTTTATTGTTGCCGCGTTATTCTCTATTTTCTTATATTTGCACATTAAACGTAATCTATAGATTTAAATTTATTAATATGAAAAAATTTGATCCGGCCCTTGCTATTCAGCATGTTAACCAATTCGGAGAATTCGGAGGAGTTAATCCTTCTGTTACTGATTCTGCTACTTTCACTTTTTTGAAAGCATCCACAATGACGGATACTTTTAGTGGTAAAACGGAAGGTTGTTTTCTATATTCTCGCCATTGGAATCCAAGTAATAAATTTCTTGCAGATGTTTTAGCTGCGATGGAAAATACAGAAGCTGCTTGGGTGACAGGCTCAGGAATGGCTGCTATTACCTGTGCAATTCTCCAAATTTGTAACAGTGGAGATCATATAGTTTCCAGCATGACCACTTACGGGGGAACATTTGCTTTTTTAAATAACTATCTTAAGAAGTTTAATATTGAGACAACATTTGTCAATATAAGCGATTTAGAAGCGGTTAAAAAAGCAATGCGCCCCAATACGAAACTTATCTATACTGAAACAATGACAAATCCATTGCTTCAAATTTCTAATCTTCCTGCGTTGGCTGAAATTGCCCATAAAAATAATGCTTTATTGGTTTGTGACAATACATTTACCCCTATGATTGTAACTCCTGCAAATTTTGGAGTTGATGTTGTTGTGTATAGTATGACTAAATTTATTAACGGGAAAAATGATTGCGTTGCCGGTGCCATTTGTGCTAAAGCAGATTTTATTGAAGCGCTTGCCAATGTGAATGATGGAACGGCTATGTTGCTCGGTCCTGTTTTGGCTCCGCAACTCTCGGCCTCTATTCTTAAAAATCTACATACCTTACATATCAGAATGATTCAACATGGGAAGAATGCAATGTATTTAGCCAAAAAATTTAAAGAAATCGGTATTGTTTGCAAGTATCCCGGAATGCCTGAATTTAAAGATTATGAATTACTCAAATCTATTATGAATCCGGAATATGGTTTCGGGGGAATTTTGAGTATTGATATGGGAACTGCCGAAAGAGCAAGTAAGATTATGGAGAAAATGCAGAGTGAGGGAGTTGGCTACCTTGCAGTAAGCCTTGGTTATTTTAAAACGCTTTTCAGCAATTCCGGAAAATCAACTTCTTCGGAAGTGCCGGAAGATATTCAAAGAGAAATGGGTATGTCCGAAGGATTAATTCGCTTTTCGGTGGGCTTGGATATGAATATTGAGGATACTTTCGAAAAGATCAAAAAATGTATTGAAACAGCATAAATAAGAAAGGGGTAAATGTAATAGTTAACCCCTTTTTTTATTCGAAGATATATTCTGGCCTTTCCCCAGTGAGGCGTTTAGGCGGAAAGCCCGCAAGGACGGGAGGCGATGTGGACGCTGCCGCAAAAAAGCGACCGAAGGAAGCTCTTTTTGTGGCTTTGCGGACACACGACTACCGGCTGCGGACTTGGAGCCGGACGCCGACGGCGAAGCCGGCACGCCCAAAATATTAATATACAGAAATACTGAAATCATCATAATATAGAGTTGATTTTCCCGTATTGTACAGAAAAACTGCAAATTCGTAATCGTTACTTTCTATATCAGGCAATTGGAAAATAAGTGATACCTTTTGCCATTCATTTTCTTTTTGAAGAAGATATTGCAGATTATTGGATTTATAGAACACGTTATTTCCGTTTTCATGAATAGAGACAACTATTTCGCAATTTATGTCCGTATGCCTTAAAAAATAGGAAGAAAATAGCAATGTTCGGGACTTCTCTTGCAACTCGGGAAATTGCTTTGTCTTGTACGTTAATCCATACAGGATATCCGGGCTGAGCAAACCGGATGCTGTTCCCGAATAGGACTCTTGGTCTATTGGCTCATAATTTTGCCAAAAATCTCCCGGATTTGTTTCAAAATATACACAAGTTTCAAAGATAGGTTTCTTTTGATTTAACCCGATAAAATCCAAAAGAGTTCGGTCGCGATTGTTTGATAGGGTACAGATAGAAATCTTTCCGTTGTCTGCAATCTTTTCCAATTTGCTTACAATGGCAGGGTAGGGCGTGTAAATATCCGAAATAAAATATTCATTCTGAATCACGATATAATCAAAATTCCATTCAAGAGCGCGCTCAAGATTCTCTCTTTTGGTATGCATGACTGCATATCCTTTTCGTTGCATGAGCAAAAACGGAATATTGGGCGCAACTGCATCCAAGACTAATATTTTGGACGATTTTGAAATCCCTATAGAATCTAAAAAAGAAGATGCATTATTATAATTATTAATCGTGATTTCTGTTCTATCCCATGGACCGGTTTCTCTCCTTTGTTTCTGCGATTTTATCGGTTGAATAAGAAGAATAAATGAAATAATACTCAAAAAAGCGATTTTAACGATGCGTATGCCTCTTTTTTCGGTTTTTGGAATAAGTACAAGGAGTAATATTAAAAGTAGATTTAACGGCAAATAAAAGGTGTCTATAAAATAGTAATCATGAGCGGGAAATTGTTGCAGCATAAAAAAGAAGAAAAGGATGCAACCGCACAAATAAGAACCAATCAGAAGTCCAAAATAGATTTTCGGTTTTTTTAATTTTGTTTTTCGCCTGATAAGAAGAACAATCCCCGAAATGGTGAAAATGATGAAAATAAGGTAATGATAGATGCTAAAATACTGAAAAATCCAATTATGATAGATGTATTTCAGGGTTTCTTTCACCTGCTCAAAGCTCTCTGCCGGCAACAGATAATTCAAAAATATGGAACCATAAAGATTTCGTAAATATCCGTTGTACAACATATAGGATAACAGAATTAAGGCAGAAATAGTAACCGGTAGGATTTTTGCGACAAAATTGCTTTCTTTCCTTATTATTCTGATAAATTCGACAGATAAAACGGCTACAATAGGAATGGCAAAAGTGGTTCGGGAAAGTGCTGCCAAGGTAAGAAACATCAGGCTGAACCAAAAATGTTTATTTCTATTTTCGCATAAGTATTTATAATAGAAAAAGATACCGATAATGGCATTAGACAATGATGGAATTGTCGGGAGAAATCCGGCCTGATAGTATACAAATACAGGAGAAGTGGCCGCAAATAATACCGCAAATGCAGATTTTACATAATCCTTTGTTATGGAGAATGTTAATTTGAATAAAAAAAATAGTCCTAAAAAGCTGTACAATAAAATGTACATACGAAACACCCATGGCGAAGTACTTCCCGTGACTTTCATGAGCAATGCCGGAATATAATCATGAATGGGAAAATTGACGGCCGTAATTGTATACTCCGAGGGAACTTCCCATTTATCGGGAAACTGATGATTGTACACAAAAGTTTGTGGCTTGAAAAAATTCAAACCATTATCTAAAAATCCTAATGATAATGCGTATCTATCTGATTGAGCCCATGCATGAATGTGCGAGGGAAATTCGTTGATGTATTTATGATGATAAACAAAAGCAACAACGATAAAAAATAGTAAGATTGCGATGCCTTTAATTCTTTCCTTCATTGAGGAGTCTCAAATATGAATTGTTATTAATCGTTTCCTCTAATATTATGTCGCAAATATATAATTTTTTTTATTGGGCGTGCCGGCTTCGCCGTCGGTCTCCGGCTACAAGTCCGCGGCCGGTAGCCGTGTTGCCGCAAAGCCACAAAAAGAGCTTCCTCCGGTCGCTTTTTTGCGGCAGCGGCACATCGGCTTCCGTCCTTGCGGGCTTTCCGCCTGCGACCTCACGCAGGAACTTGTTCCCGCAGTGCTCCGAAGATATATTGTTGATTAATATATCAATAGGAAGAATAAAAACGATGGTATCGTACCGAACCTATTTACATTCCAATCCGGTTTTTTTACCGCCAATTTCAACCAGTGTATTTTTATTTTCACACAAGTTATTATCTTCGCCATAAAGGGGAACGGTAATGGATTCTTTAACCTCTCCGTCAGCCCATCTTGTACAAGTACAACTTTTACTGCATGAATTAACCAAGCAGATAAAACCAATCCCGATAAAAAGAAGTCCTATTGTTTTAAATTATATCCGCAAAGATATTCTTTTTTTAACTAAACTATTAATTTTTATGCACCTAACAAAGATTATTTAATCAATCTCAATTTCGAAAAGTATATGAATTATTCTATTAATTACAGATACTTTTTGTATGTATGACTATTTACATTCAATTCCTGTTTTCTTGTTATTTACAATAGCGATAGTGCTCTTTTCCTTACAACTATTCGGATCGTTATCACTTAATTCAATTTTATAAGGTTCTCCTGCCACTCCGTTAATCCAGCCTCTGCATGTACATGTTTTGTTACATGAATTAAAAATGAAAATAAACCCGACGCTGATTAATACAATAGAGAGTGCTCTTTTCATAATTTTGATATTTTAAGTTTATAAATGCAAAGATATCCTTTTTTAGGATATCTTGCAGTTAATAAAGCTTAATTTAAGAAATATTAGAGAATCTGTTCTACGATTTTCTCAAATACAGACACTACATTTTTTTCGGGTTGACTGAAAACGCTCAATCCTTTGTCAGCAGCTTCGCCCACTTCAGCAACCAATGGAATTTGCCCCAATAGTTTACTGTTTAATTCTTTGGCTAATAATTCACCGCCTCCTTTTCCAAAGATATAGTATTTTTCTTCCGGATGACTTTTAGGCGTAAACCAGGACATGTTTTCCACAACACCTAAAATCGGGATGGATAAATCGGGATTCGTAAACATGGAAGCCGCTTTACGGGCATCATTAATGGCAATTTCCTGTGGCGTGGTGACCATAATTATTCCTGTCAGGTTCAACTTTTGCATCGTGGTCAGTTGAATATCCCCGGTTCCCGGAGGGAAATCAATAATCATATAATCAATATCGCCCCATTGGGTATTTTCATATAATTGTGTCAAAAAACTTGCCGTCATCGGTCCACGCCAGATTAATCCGGCATTTTTGGGAATAAAGAAGCCCACAGATATAATTTTAACCCCGTATTTTTCAATGGGGAAAATGAGTTCTTGATTTTCATTTCCCGACACTTCCGGCTTCGCATCTTCAATCCCAAACATCGTTGGAATCGAAGGCCCATAAATATCAGCATCTACTAAAGCAACTTTTAGGCCTTGTCGTGCCAAAGCAATCGCTAAATTGGCAGATACGGTGGATTTTCCGACTCCGCCTTTACCCGAAGCTACTGCAATAATGTGTTTCACATCGGGTAATTTTATTTTTTCAAATATACTCATGTTGTTTTATTTAATTTTGTTATGTGTTTAAACGTTATTATGCTTCATTCATTATATAAGCTTCTAATTTTATTCTATACTGCTTCCAATCCTTGTTCTAAATCATGAATAATATCTTTAACATCTTCAATGCCAACAGAAAAACGAATCAAATCATCAGTAATTCCTGCTTTTAATTTATCTTCTTTACTCACAACGGCATGAGTCATTGAAGCCGGATGTTGGATTAATGTTTCCACGCCTCCTAAAGAGACGGCTAACATTGCCAAATGAACATGGTCCATAAGTTTTTTACCCGCATCATATCCCCCCTTTAGTCCAAAACTCATCATTGATCCAAAACCATTCATTTGGATTTTTGCCAATTCAAATTGTGGATGCGAAGGTAATCCCGGATATTTAATCCATGCTACTTTGGGATGGGCAGCTAAAAATTGTGCAACTTTCATTGCATTTTCCTGTGCTCTTTCAATACGGATCGCCAATGTTTTGACGCCACGGAGAACCATAAAAGCTTGCGTAGGATCCATATTGCACCCTAAAAAGACCATGGAGTGTCTGATTCTTTTGTAAATCTCCGGATCTTTTGCTACGATAACACCTCCGACTATATCTGCATGTCCATTGATAAATTTGGTTACAGAATGGAGTACTACATCTGCTCCTAATTCTAAGGGTTTTTGTAAATAAGGAGAACAAAAAGTGTTGTCCACTACAAGAATCAAATTATGTTTTTTTGCTATTTGTGCACAAGCCCGAATATCGGTAATCTCCATTGTCGGATTGGCCGGTGTTTCAATATATAGAACTTTTGTATTACTCTGTATTGCAGCTTTGATATTCTCGGGGTTTGATGTATTTACGAAGGAGGCTTCCACATTGTATCGTGCAAAGTCTGCTTCTAAAATTCCTCTTGCCGGACCATAAACCGCATCCGAACTGATAATATGTGTTCCCGCCCCTAATAATGCCATATAGACACTGCTTACAGCACCCATTCCTGACGCAGTGGCAATCCCATCATATCCACCCTCTAATTCGGCTATATTTTGCTCTAAGGACCTAATGGTTGGATTTCCAATACGAGTGTATATATATCCGTCACTTTTTCCTGAAAAACAATCAGCTCCGTGTTGTGCATTTTTAAATTTAAAAGTTGAAGTTTGATAAATAGGAACAGTGGCACTGCCGAATTCATCTTCAAAAGCTCCTGCATGAATTAATTTGGTGTTAAAACCTTTGTCTGTCGTTTTCATTATTTTTTCTGTTTTATTGTTGTGTGTTGTAATTTTTTTTAATTTTTCTGTAAATTCTTCTGAGTTCTACCGATGTAGTTCCTTCAGGCTTATATTCAAAGATACTCTTCTTCTCCGTCATAGCTTTTACAAAATCAGCGTCAAACGGAATTTTTCCTATATAAAGAGAGCCGGAATGGGTACACCACGATTCAATTTCTTTAGATATGTTTTTATTAATGTCGTATTTATTGATTAATACCAAAGAGGGAATCTGAAAATGATCTAAAACGGCTTTAATGCGTTCTAAATCTTGAAAACCTGACAGTGTCGGTTCAGTCACAATTAAGGCCATATCAACGCCGACAATGGTAGAAATTACCGGACAACCTATTCCCGGAGGTCCATCAATAAGAATAGTTTCTATTTGATGTGCCCGAGCAACTTCCAATGCTTTATCTCGGACTGCATTAACCAGTTTTCCGGAGTTTTCTTCTCCGGGGGCTAATATTCCGTAAACCATTTTTCCATTACGAAATGTTCCGGAGTAAAGTCTGCTTTCGTTTTGCGGCTCATTCGAAATTGCTCCAACGGGACAAAGCCGACTACATAGGCGACACCCGTCACATGCAACTTCCGAAATAGAAACCATTCCCTTTGATAAATGGATGGCGTCAAATCGACAAAACTGTATGCAAATTGCACAATTCGTGCATTTTGTATAATTTATTACTGCATGTTCAGAACCTGTAAATTTTTCTATTTCCTCATGGGACGGGTCAAAAAGCAAGTAGAGATTGGCGGCATCTACATCACAGTCAACCAAAACAAGTTTCTCTTCCATTGTGGCAAATGCAGCACTGATACTACTTTTCCCTGTTCCTCCTTTTCCGCTGATAATGGCTATTTGCATGTTTTTTCTTTGATTTGTTCATATAATATTTCAAATCTCTTATGCCATTTCGGGTGCAAGTCAGAAATGATTTTTCCTTCAGAATAGGAAACTGCAATTTCTGATTCATAAGGAATTTTCATTAAAAGTTCTATCTGCTCTTGTTCTATATATTCGTAAAGATTACGATTTCCTAAGGTTGATTTGTTTATAATAACGCCATAAGGTTTGTTTAACTTTTTCAGTACTTCAATACTCTTTTTAAAGTCACTCATTCCGAAAGGTGTCGGCTCGGCAACTAATACCACATAATCTGCTGTCGCTACGGTGTGAATAAACGGGCATGACGTGCCGGGAGGGGAATCCAGAAGAATTATATTTTGATTATCTGCTTCTTTTATCGCTGCTTTGATGACATTCACCGGAGAATAAACCCCAATGTTTACCCGAGCTTCAATGAAAGAATTTCCTTCTTTGATAAAAAATGTCCGAATATGACCAATATTCATCTCTTTTTCGGTAATGGCATGGTGTCCGCATGCAACAAGACAAGCCCCGCACGAATGACATAACTCTTCTAATACAGATATTTGGTGGTGCATGGGCAGATAAAAAATGGCATTGTAATTGCAATACTCATGGCACTTTCCACAAAAACGACATGACTCGGAATTAATTGACGGGATACGAACTGTAACCACTTTTTCTTCAATTAAATCTCCTATGAAGAAAAAATGATCATTTGGCTCTTCGGCATCACAATCAACCAAACTGACAGGAATATTTTGTTGTGAAAGTATTGCAAATAAATTGGTGGAAATAAACGTCTTCCCTGTTCCTCCTTTCCCACTCGCAATGGCAATCTTTACGGGATTTTTTCTCATGCTGACTTTTTGAGAATCAATTAAATTAGGAGTGTCCGTGTTCGTGATGATGCCCGTGTCCGATTTGATTATCATGCCCACAAGAGTTTTCCATTAAGATGAGTTTGCCCGACAAAAATTGTATAACTAACTCTTCCGTTCTTAATACCGGAGCCCCAACATGCACATTAATATTTTCGGTATTAAAAAGAGTTATGGCATGTTGTCCAATGCCTCCGACAATAACATCTGTTACACCAAATTGGGCTACCCATCGGGGATATAACCCGGGAACGTGTTCCGGCGGCGTTACTTTTTCTATCTTCATGATTTGCCCTGCTTCCGTGTCAACAATGGCAAATTGTTGACAATGACCAAAATGACTGCACAAATAATCATTTTCAAGGGGGATTGCAATTTTTTTATTCATTTTTATTCATTTTTAGGATTTTTCAATCATGTCAATAATTTCTTGAACCGTATGCTCTCCTTTTATAGAAATCATCTGAATTTTTAAACTATCTAATAAAGGTTTTACTTTAAAACCAAATTCAACAGAGACAATTTTTTCCACTTTTCGAGAGGCAATCAATTGCACTGCAGCAGAACCTGCCCCTTCTTCCGCATGAATACCCGCATTCGGAATGAATTCCATGGCTTTTGTTACGGTGTCGTAAATGACAAAATAGGCACATCTCCCAAAACGTTGATCAACTTTTGAGATGAGCGAATTTCCGGTGGATGTAATGGCTACTTTCATGATACTCTATTTTTTGATTATTAATTGTTTTTCTACTATCGCTTCCCTAAAATCTCTTTACACATCCTGTCTTTGTCTCCTCAACTTTATGAATTTCTTTCCCACCGCATAAAGGACAAACCAAAACATCCTGCTCTTTGTTGGGATTATTGAAATGACAGGTGCAACCACTACAATGATACCAATCACTGTCAAAATAGACCTTGCCTCCTTCAATCAAAATCTGTTTCCCCTCCACAAGGGCTTGGGCAATCTTTTCCCTCGCATCGGCATAAATCCTGGTAAATGTCGGTCGTGAAATCTGCATCAATTCCGAAGCTTCACAATGATTTTTTTTCTCGTAATCACATAACCGGATTGCTTCATATTCCTCATAATATAAGGTGATAAGTTCCCTTTTTTCTTCTTGTAAAATTTGATTCCCGTAAGGTTTAAAACCTTTCATCAATGGAATATTGAGAATTTTTCTGATTCTTTTGTGCCTTGGTGACATCTGACGATTTTTTTATTTTTAAATTGAGCCATTGTTCAAATGCAAAGATAATGAATTATTGTTCATAATAGTTATTTTTTGAAAAAAAAATCTTTTTTTTATAATCTTTTGATTGATAGTATCTTATTTTTTATATAAAAATAGAATTTCAAATATTCACTTTTTTTAATATTACTTAATAAGAGAAAATGCAGAGTAGGATAGTAGATTTATTTGTATCTTTGTCGCTGAAAAGAATGATATGAAAAAGATTGTTTTTATTTCTTTAATTGTATGTATAATAAGTAATTATACGTACTCACAATCGTTCCGTTGGGTTGAAGATAGCGTCATGTCGCAACAAATTCCGGTAGGATTATGTACTTGGAATGATTTTTCTTCTCATGATTTTTTTGCCGAAATGCAACAATTTTATGATGATTATCAACCTCAAAATCTCGTTTTAAAGCAAATTGCGGATCTTCTCAAAGAGAATGAACAATTTTCGAAATGGGAAGTGACAATCGTGTTTGGAGCTTGGTGCTCCGATTCGCGAGAACAATTGCCGGCGTGGAAGAAAATTGCGGACCAACTGCAAACCGACTATCAAGTAACATTCTCGTATCGTTTGATTGGTTGCGACCGTTCAAAGCAAACCGATATCGCTGAATATGATACGCTTGTAGATACGCTCTTTTCGAGAGTGCCCGCATTTATTTTTGAATATGTAATCCCGGAAAATCCTACAGCCTCGGAAAAGAGATTTGTCAAAGGGTTGATTGAAGAGACTCCCAATGCATCTATAGAAGACGATATGCTTCTTATTTTGCAACAGAATATTAAATAGAATCTATTATTAATAAAACCAACTCAGAATATACAACATGTTAGTAATCCAAACGCTTGACGAATTGAAAGATGTGCTTTTCAGAGTGAAAAGCAGTGGAAAGTCTGTCGGTTTTGTCCCTACGATGGGGGCGCTTCATGACGGGCACCTCTCCTTGCTCCAACGCGCTAAAAAAGAAAATACAGCGGTTGTTTGTTCCATTTTTGTCAATCCGGTTCAATTTAATAATGCGGCTGACTACACGCAATATCCCCGTACGTTGGAAAAAGATATTGATTATATTTCCGAGGTGGCGGATATTGTTTTTGCTCCCAGTCAAGAAGAAATTTTCCCCACTGTGCCGACCGAAAAGTATCATTTCGGTATTTTGGAATCGGTAATGGAAGGAGCTTATCGTCCCAATCATTTTAATGGAGTTGCCATCATCGTGAAACGGTTATTTGATTGGATTATGCCTGATAAAGCCTATTTCGGAGAAAAAGATTATCAACAACTCGTGATTATCAAAGAGTTGGTGCGTGAATTGAATTTGCCTGTTGAAATTATCGGTTGCCCCATTGTAAGAGAATCCAACGGCTTGGCCATGAGTTCCCGCAATAAGCGACTTTCTCCTGAAGAACTCCAAATTGCTCCCAATATTTACCGAATATTGCAAGGTTCGCTTTCTCAGATGCACCTTTCCGTTGAAGGAATGAAAAAATATGTAGTGGACGAAATCGGGAAAATAAGTGCCTTTAAACTCGAATATTTCGAAATTGCCAATGCCGAAACGCTCCAACCCGTTGCATCACTCGACGAAGCCAATTCCATTATCGGTTGTATTGCTCTGTATCTCGGGTCTGTTCGGTTAATAGATAATATTATGATTAAAAAATAATTCAAGATGCAAATAGAATTGTTAAAATCCAAAATTCATCAAGTCGTCGTCACAGAAGCAAATTTGCACTATGTCGGCAGTATTACGATTGATGAAACCCTCATGGAAGCTGCGAATCTTATCGAAAATGAAAAAGTACAAGTACTCGATATTAATAACGGAGAACGTTTAGATACATACGTCATTAAAGGCGCAAAGGATTCCGGCGTGATTTGTCTCAATGGCCCTGCCGCCCGCAAAGTGCAAGTTGGTGATGTAGTGGTGATTATCTCCTACTGCATGATGGATTTCAACGAAGCAAAATCCTTTAAACCTACCATCATTTTCCCTAATAAATTTAATAAACTTAAATAAGATTGATATGTATAAGTTAGTTTTGATTCGCCACGGCGAAAGTACATGGAACAAAGAAAATCGCTTCACCGGTTGGACAGATGTGGACTTGTCCGAAAGAGGCGTTAAAGAGGCTAAAGAAGCCGGAAAGAAATTGAAAGAGGCAGGTTTTAAATTTAAATTTGCCTATACTTCTTTCTTGAAAAGAGCTATTAAAACCCTGAATATTGTGCTCGAAGAGATGGATATGCTCTGGATTCCCGTTGAAAAAACGTGGCGTTTGAATGAAAAACATTACGGTACGCTTCAAGGATTGAACAAAGCTGAAATGGTTGATAAGTACGGCGAAAAACAGGTACTCGTCTGGAGACGAAGCTACGATGTTCGTCCACCTGCACTGGAAGACAGCGATGACCGTCATCCCAAAAACGATCCCCGTTACGCAGCATACCTTAACGAAAAAGGCGCTACTCCGGCTACCGAAGCATTGATTGATACCGTTGACAGAATCGTGCCTTTCTGGAAATCCGATATTTCCAAGAAGTTGAAAGAAGAGGGCGAAATTATTGTGGCTGCCCACGGCAACAGCCTCCGTGGAATTGTGAAGTATCTCAAAAATATTTCCGACGAAGAGATTGTTTCCCTGAACTTGCCAACCGGCATCCCATACGTTTTCGAATTCGACCAGGATATGAATCTCGTGAAAGACTATTTCCTTGCCGACGAAGAAACTCTTAGGAAATTGATGGAAGAGGTTGCCAATCAAGGGAAAAAGAAATAATTTGTTTCTCTTTTTCCTGACTTTATCACTCAAAATTTAGCGAAAATTTAAATTATTGATATACAAAATAATATATTTTTGCGTATCCTGTTTTTTGGGGGTGCAAAAAAAATCATACAATCGCAACAAAGGATTAAGATGGTTGGAACAAAATCGTGTACTTGATTATCAAGGACTTTTGATTGATTTTTGATGGTTTTTATTTTTTCCCGGACACCAATAATTTTTTTTACTATTTCTGTTGAAAACGAGAAATATCATGATCAACCCAACGAGGCCAATACCACTGATGAGTAAATAACCGCCTTTTAGTCCATAAAAAGTATAACCCAATCCGATAATTAGCGGCCCTAATGTTTGCCCCAGTCTAAGATTCATTCCGTTTAATGACATAAATGCGCCCCTGAGATGATCGGGGGCTTTGTTGGCAAGCATGGTTTGCAAACTCGGCATGTTGAGTGCCTGAGCCGTTCCAAAAAGTAAAATCGGCACAATGAACAAAAACAGCAGATTTAAATACGGAAATACAATATTTACTATTATATAGAGAATAAATGCAATTTTAAGGAGTGTAATGCTTCCAACCCGTTGCGTCAATTTTCCAATCTGCGTAGCCACTATAATGGAGGCAAGAGAGCCTATAGAGGCCATAAGTCCTATTTGCGGTGCAGAAAGTGCAAATTTCTCATGCAGCAAAAAGGGTAAATAGGTGATAAATGCCCCGTACATGATGATAAAAGTAAAAATGCCAAGTATGAAAATGGTGATAATCTCTTTATCAAAAAGAGTTTGTCCCATAGCCCTGAAATATTGTTTTATGGAAGTGGGCTTTTTAATGGCGGGCTCCTTAATTCCGAAGTATAAAAAGAAGGCCACCGGAATTGCCAATAGCGGTAATAAAAATGGGAAGTTCCATCCAATTCCGGCCATTAATCCTCCAATAAGTGGATACGAAGCCGTGGCCATGCTCAATACGCTCGCATTATACCCCATAGCGGCAGGTCGTTCCTTTCCGTGATAGAAATCTCCGATGAGCGTTGTGTTTAATGAAGGCAATGAAGCGGCTCCGATACCCTGCATAAACCGAAACAGCAACATCAATTTGAAGTCGGAGACAAAATACAACGAAAATCCCGCCACCGCAAATAGTAATAGCGAAGGGAATAATACTTTTTTTCTGCCAAATCGATCGGCAATAATACCGGTAATCGGGGTGAGAAAAACTCCGGGCAACGTAAATACACTGATCATCCAGCCGATTTCAGATTGGGAAAGTTCAAGGGCTTCGGCCATCTTCGGCAATGCCGGTGTAATACTAGCAATCCCCATGACGGCAATAATCGTGATGGAAAAAATAACATAGAGTCGTCTCTGCTTAAATAGTGGTATCATCCAAAATCAATTGTCATTTATTTTTATGATCGGTTGCTTCATTTTCTAATCCTTCCCACCAGTGTTCAAATTGTTGCGTGCTGTCCCTTAAGAATACAAAATCCCCAATCATCGGACGAATAATCCTTAAAGTTGCTGAAGGTTTGAGTCGTTCAATATCTCTTATCGGGGTATCCCAAGAATGAAAGGACAATGCAAACTTTGAGTTGTGTACCGGCAATAAATTCTTTCCTTGCAAGTCAATGGCGGCTTGAACGGTTTGCTCCGGCATCATGTGGATATCTTTCCAAGCTTCATTGTATTGTCCGTTTTCTAAAATTACCCAATCAAAAGGTCCGAACTGATCTCCCCACTTTTTAAAATCTTCATGATAGCCACCATCCCCGCCAAGGAAAAATTTAAAATCGGGCGTTTGTAAAGCAAATGCCATAAATAGGGTAGGATTTCGCTTAAGAAATCGTCCGGAAAAATGTTTTGTCGGTAGTGTGTGCAAAGTAAAATTATCTTCTAATGAGATGGTTTGGTACCAATCTGACTCAATGATGTTTTCGGACCGATATCCCCAACGCAGAAAATGTTCGCCCACTCCCAATCCGCAAATTGTTTTCCGTACTTTCTTTTTCAATTTTTTTATGGTTCTATAATCAAGATGATCGTAATGATCATGCGTTATCAACAGATAGTCGATAACGGGAAAATCTTCGGCAGAATAGGGTGTGGTGTTGTCAAATGCTTTATTGACAAAGAAAACGGGAGCCGCATAAGAAGATAATACCGGATCAATCAAAAATCGTTTTCCGTTAACTTGAATATAATAGGATGAATGTCCCAGCCATATAAGCACATCTTGGTCAAGCGGTATTACTTTTAAGTCGTGTTTTATGGAAGGAATAGTAACCTTTGGTGTCACTTGTCTCTTTTCAAAAAAAAGTCGTTTGCCCAT
>Ga0116193_1001900_pt1 | contig 16521 bp, 10 predicted proteins | sample AD_UKC115_MetaG_FD_89892 | JGI IMG/M metagenome (GOLD analysis project Ga0116193, IMG submission 89892) | Active sludge microbial communities of municipal wastewater-treating anaerobic digesters from Hong Kong - AD_UKC115_MetaG | ecosystem: Engineered > Bioreactor > Anaerobic > Digestate... | reverse complement strand
GCTTGTCGTTTTTCGGGAGCAACGGCAGGAGTGGCAAACTGGTTGCTGGCTTCCCTGATCTTCTGCCCGATCTGGTCGCTGAAGGTGGTGTTCAGCGTTACGGAGCAGGCTTTTTTGCCCTTTTCGTCAGTGGCCGTAATATTGAAAGCGTTGAGATCGGCGGCATCGAGGGAGGGGAAGGCAAACCGGCCCTGGGCATCGGCCGCGGCGTTATACAGCTGCATGTTGCGGCTGTTGAGGATGCTGATTTTGGCATTGGCGACCGCTTTTCCTTTGTTGTCGGTCACCCGCCCGCTGATTCCGGTTTCGCCGGTCGCCGTTTCTCTCTGGCCTGGCTGCATTCCGAGTACTTTTCCCCACGAGAAGTTTTTGAGCCGGCTGGCAATCAGCAGGTAGTCGAGGACTGTTTCCTGACCAGCTTTCGGATCTGTCAGGCCCGAAGCGTTGGGGAGCGGCCTTTCCAGTTCGCTGTTCAGCAGCAGGTAGCCCGGCAGCTCTTCGCCGGCCGGCAGCTGCCAAAACGGGTCGATAACCGACAGGGTCGCCTTCGGGGTGGCCGGTTTTCCGTTTTCGTTGGTGGCCGCAACCGTTATTTGCACTTTTTCGTTATCCTGCACTTCCGACGTTATGGCAAAAGACACCGTTTGGGTTGGTGGCCGGTAGAGAAGTCGTGAGGCCAGCGGTTTGCCGGCGGGATCAAAAACCGTTAGCTGCAGGATTCCGGAGGGGAGTTCGCTTTTCGGGATTTTGATTCGTGCCGAGGCAGTAACTTCCAGGCTGGCTCCCCATTCGAACGAAAGGCCGCTGGTTACGGCCAGCACCAGCTGTTGGGAGACGCTGTCGGCCAGGAACAGATCGGCGTAAATAAAATCGTTGTCGGTTCGCGGGACGGAAAGCGCCAGTCTGGCCGCTCCGGGTTGCGGCAGGCTGAAACCCTGTCCTTTCCCGTATTCGCTGGTAATGATCAGCCGGTACGACTTTTCGGGATCCACCCGGAATGGAAACACTCCGAATCCGGGGGTAAAAGTGTTGGTTTTTACCACCAGATTTCCGTAGCCGTCGATGATGTCGGCCTGGATATCCACGGGACGGTTTCCGGGAGCGGTAACACCATAACCGATTTTCTGCGGAATATGGGCGAGCAGGGTGCCGCCTTCGGGGCGAAATTCCAGGCGGAGCTGGTCGGCAGTGGTTTTAAGCAGCCACTTTTTGGTCCAGTGGTTTCCGGGAGGCGCTACCTGCAGCGCAAGAGTTTCCCGGCCTGTTTTTTCAGGAATTTTGACAGGAATGAGCGCGGTGCCATTTTCTGTGCGGATTTTTCCGCCGGCAATCGGTTTGTCGCCCAGCAAAATGGTAAAGTTCAGCCGGTGTTTGCCGGCCGGTTTTTCGTCGGGACCGAAAGCTTTCAGCGTCAGTAAAACATCCTGTCCGGCCGGGTAAATCTCTTCTGCTCCGGGAAAGGTAAGGTCAATGTCGCCGGCGTAAAACTGTTCCACAACGATCGGTTTGATGAAAATCTCCTCCGCTTTCTGTTGCAGCGGAGTGAAAGCGGCAAGAAAGTAACGTCCTGCCGGCAGATCGGCCGACAGCTGGAGATCGCCGGCTGCTTCCCCGCCTTCCGGCAGGAATTTGTCACCACTGACAAATGTTCCGTCGGCGTGGTAAAGGTTTACAGTTATTTCGGCGCTCAGTTGGCCGGGAGGCGTGCCGTTCCGGACAAACTGCCGGGCGTTGAACCAGATGGTTTCGCCCGGGAGGTAAAGTTCCCTGTCGGTTTGCAGGTAAACTTTTTCGAAAGGAAAGGCCTGGCTGTAAGCCGGGAGCTTCGAGACGATTTTGTCGAGTAGGACTTCCTGGGCGCGGCCTGTGAAAAAGCACAGGGCGACGGCGATAAGGGAGAACCATTTTTTCATGACGCTATCGGTTAATGTTGATTATTTCGGGCACCTCGATTTTATCCTCCTCCGTTTTTGGCGGAACCAGGTTTTTGATGGCATTTCTCAGGTCTTCGTTGGGTTTGATGATGTTGAACGCTCCCCAGAAATCTTCGTCGTACTTAAAATCGATTTCAACAAAAATGTCGTTGATGGTAAAAAGTTCTTTCACCGGGAACCGTTTGAGGTCGGTTGGGTAAGCGTTGGTCACCAGCAGGTCGGAAATGCTGTGAAAGACCGAGTTGAAATTTTCCTGCCGGTTTTTCACCCTGAATTCGACCGAGGCGCGGGCGGTGTGCAGCAGCCATTTGTCGTGGTGGGTGTAATAACTGACCTGGTAGTCGACAGTGACCGGTTTTACTTTGTACCCTTTGGGTTTTTTCCGGATCAGCGACTGTTCGGCCATATTGAGTCCGTAATCGTCCAGGCTGAAGCGGGCGAACAAAATGGCGTAGCTCTCGCGGTCGATGTACATTTCGCCGCGGAAACAGGGAAACGAAATGTTTTTGACCGGCCGGAAACGCACTTCGAAAGCCGGCCGGTTTTCGTACCACACCACCCGGTTCAGGGTGTATTTGTAAAGATACTGAAACTCCCGGTCGATAAAGGTTTCCATGGTTTTGACCACATCGAGCTGGGTGATTGTGAAGGGACCGCCCTGCAGTTTGAAGTTCACCCAGTGAAACGGTTTTACGTCGGGGCTGCGGCGGGCTTTGATCAGCCGGACTTTGTCGTCGCGCAGCATGTTGTCGTAAGGCGCTTTCAGGATTTCGAGCGCCGCTTCCGATACGTTGATGTAGGCCTCGTCCTGTTGGAGTGTTTCGCGGTAAAAGCCCGAAAGCAGATACGGATTTTCCGGGTAGTTGCGGACGATGTTCTGGCGTACCTTTTCCAGGATATCTTCTACGGAAATGGCTTTCACCTGCACCTCTTTGATGCGGATGGAGATGGGGGTGAGCCGGATCAGCTGTTCGGGCAGCAGGTCAGCAACCACTGCTTTGCGCCGGGCATACCCCAGGCACGAAAAGATCACCGTGTCGGAGAGGTTCTCCTCCGGAAGTTTCAGCAGGTAATCGCCGTCGCGGTTGGTGATGGTTCCGATTGGTTTACCAAGCAGCGAAACCGTGGCATATTCCACCGGATCGCGGTTTGAACTGCTGATCACCCTGCCCCGCAGGTGAAGCAGCTTAGCCGGGATGGTGTCGGTTTGGGCCGTTAGCGGTTCGGGGGTCTCCTCCTGGGCAGAGATGATAATGTGGTTTTCGCGGCCCGCCAGACGGATCTCTTTCCCCGGGAAAAGTTCGTGAAGGATCTCACGCACGGTTTTATTGACGGCGGAGATGGTGATTTTTCCGGACAGCGTGTCGGTCAGGGCCGCATTGTAAGAGAAATAGATCCCCTCTTCGCGGGTAATCTGTTCGAGGATGTCGGCAGCATACTGGTTGGCGGCCTGAACAGAAATGATCCTGTCCAAAACAGCGTCACGTTGCTGCTGCCCCGGGGAATGCAGGACAAGCAGCAACGCGACCAAAACCAGTGCGGCACGGGCGGGCATCAGAAGATCTTTTTAAGCTCAAATTCTGTTTTGTACTCCTGTCCGTCGCGCAACACTTTCACCTTGATTTTTTTGTTTTCCTTGCTTTGAAGCAGCAGATTGATGTCGTTAAGCGATATGGCGTTGTGGTGGTTGTTGTTAATCGACAGGATCTGGTCGTTCTCTTTCAGTCCGGCAAAATAGGCCGGTGAGTTTTCGCGGATGTTACTGATGGTGTAGATCGGTAAGCCGGGCATCGGGTTGGTGATCTCCATGCCGCTCATGTTGTAGTTGAAATCTTCTTTTACTTCGGAAGTAGGGGTGAGGGTAAGCCGGGCGTTCCGGTAGTCGATGGTCACATAAAAGCGGCGGAGGATTTCGGCGCCAAGCGTACCGTTGCGGTCGTTGGCCGAGATCAGCTGGTCGATGAGCTCGGAATTGGGGAAGGCGACGATGGGTTTGGAGAGTACCAGCGGGCCCACCCAAATGCCGTCGATCCGTCCTTTTTTTCCGTACAGGTCGCCGGTGAGGCCCCGCCCCAGGAAGGTTTCGATATACTGCTGCGGCAGTTTGATCCGTTCATCCGACTTGTCCGACAGCCAGATGGCGTCGCTGGCGCCGGTGTCCACCATCAGCTTGACCGGAACTTCCGTCATGTCGTCCATCACAATGCTGGTGCGCACAAACGGTTTGTTTCCGTCGAAGAAGAGCGGCAGGACAATATCGTTTTTCCGGTCGCGGTATTTGTACGACTCGGGCCGGTAGAGCGTCAGCTTCTCGTTTTCATAATCGATTTTTACGATGTAGTCTTTGAACAGGTTAAAGCCGATCAGGCCGTGCACGGGGATACCGAGCATGTGCGAGATCTGGAAATTTTCATCAATAATCATCTGCACTTCCTGGTTGCGGGCGATCAATCCTTCGATGCGCATGGTGTTGTTGCCCGACCGGTAGGCGGTCAGGGTTTCGCCTTCGCCCAACCCTTTGATCTCAACCGGCATCATGTAGTTCAGGTTCAGTTTGTTGATGAATGGCAGCTCGGTGATGATCGGATAGCGGACGCCGGTGTCGAGGATGAAGTTCAGCGTGTCGGAATCGTTGATGGTTACCGGGATGATGATCAGGTTACTGGCCGATTTGAATTTGATGGTCACCGATTTGCGTTTGGGGCTGTCCATCATAAATCCGCGGTTGGCCGCGTAGAAGTCGCCCGAACTTCTTTCGTAATTGATACTCTCTTCCAGCGGAACATAGTCGCGGACCACCAGCAGGTTGTCTTCAATTTCGAAGAGCAGGTAGAAGTCTTTCATCAGCTTGTCGAGCACAAACTTGATCGGTTTATTGGAGATGTTGAGGCTGATTTTTTTACCTTCCACAATGGACGAGTTGTACGAATAGTCGATGTTGAGATAGTTGCAGATTTTTTCGATGACGTTGGCCAGCGGTTCGTTTTCAGCAAAAATGCTGATGTTCTGGTCGAGTGCCGAGCTGCTTTTTTTGGGCTCCTGGGCGCGGAGCGGGGCAGGAGTGAAAACGGCGAGCCACATGGCAACGGCCAGCAGGGTGAGGATATTCATTTTCATCGTTTTCATGGCGCGGTTTTTAATTGGTTACATGTTTCGGCTGGTGAAAAAGTATTGTCCGTTTTGGGCCGAAAGCTCCAGGTTGAAAGTCAGCCGGATCACTTCCAAAATGAAATCAATCGACTGGTTGTTGAAATGAGCGGTCAGAACCAGCTTGTTGAGCGCAGGGTCGGAAACCTGGATGTCGATGTGGTAAACCTTCATCAGATTTTGAAACACTTCGCTGAGCGGCGTCTGGTTAAAAACCAGTTCGCGGGTTTTCCAGGAGATCACGTTGGGATTGTCGTTGGCCAGTTTTACCAGCTGGTTGTTCTGGTTGAAGAGGACCCCTTTTTCTCCCGGATCGAGAACGACCTGTGCGGTGCCCTCGGATTGGACTTGCTGGCTGGTAACCTGTACTTTCCCGGTAGCCACCACCACTTCCACGGTTTCGGTTTCGGGATAGGCACACACGTTAAATGAGGTTCCCAGCACCCGGATGCAGGCTTTGCCGGCCGAGATGACAAACGGTTTCTCCGCATCGGGTTTCACTTCAAAGAAAGCTTCCCCTTCGATGCTCACTTCGCGGGTGTCGCCCGTGAAATGTTTCGGATGGGTCAGTTTCGACTGGCTGTTGAGCGTTACCACCGTTCCGTCGGGCAGGGTGATGTTGGTCAGCACCTGTTTGTCGGCAGCGGCAATTTCGCAGATGACGGCGGTTTTTCGTTGCTGATAACCCAGGTAGTATCCCACGGTGCCCAGTGCCAGCGCGAGTACCACCGAGGCAGCAATCTTCATAAGCCGCGGGGTGAACAGGCGGATGGCCGGTCGGGTTTTATGCGATTCCGACGGGGCGGCCGGGTGAATGGCCGCCTGCACCCGACACCAGGCGGCTGCCGGGTCGAAGGGACGGGTTTGGTAATACAGTCCGGCTTTTTCCAGTACCTGGCGGCTGGCGTTCAGCTCGTCGAGGTTTTCCCCTGTCTGGCCAGACCAGGTTTCCACTTCACGACGGGCGGTTTCATCCGCTTCACCGGTCAGATAGCCGGCCAGCAATTCCCACCTTGCATTTTCTATTTTATTCGGATCTTTCATTTCGCAGGTATGACAGTGGATTTGATTTTTACCCCTAACCGGGGTGCAGAAATTTTGAAAAAAAAGAGTAAAAGGCTAAAGTAACGAAGCTTTTCGCGCAGGGTTTTCAGGGCGAGTCCCATCTGGGTTTCCACTGTTTTGACGGAAACTTCGAGCTGGTCGGCAATTTCGCGGTACTTGAGTCCTTCTTCGCGACTGAGGCGAAAAATTTCGCGCCGTTTTTCAGGCAGCTCTTCAATGCACGCTTCAATTTTTTCGGCCAGTCCCGGCTCCAGGAAAAAACGGTCGGGATCGGTCTCTTCCCTGAAATTCTCTTTTAGCTGCCGGGCGTGCTGCCACCTCACCTTTTTATGTTCGAGGAGGTTCAGACAGTGGTTGTAAACCGAGCGGAAGAGGTAGCTTTTTACAGAAGATTCAATTTTGAGGGTGTGGCGGCGTTCCCAGATTTTTACAAACAGTTGTTGTACCGTTTCTTCGGCCAGGCTGTGGTCTTCCAGGAAGCGGTTGGCATAATGGCAAAGCGAAGCGTAGTAGGTGTCGAAAATAGCTTTAAAAGCCGCCTCGTCGCCGTTTTTGATCTTTTCAAACAGGATGTTTTCTCTGTTGTCGTTCATTTTTTGGTTCAATCGGTTGGTTTTGATCAATAGTTAAAGGTAGTAAAAGGAATGAAGAATTTTTCAGCTGGTCGGTGGGAAACAGCTGTTTATACGAGGAAAGCAACCGGGGCCATTTGAAACGCTGGGGGTTTTACTCCGGGAAATTCAGCGCCGGGGAAGGGGGGGATGAAAAAAACAGGGAGCGCTTCTTTACGAAACCCTCCCTGTTTTGAATACAACGCGGAACTTGTTACGGATGCGGGGAGTCCTGAACGGTTTCCGGGGCAAGCGGTAACGTGCCGGTCCATTTTTTTACGCGGTAGTTGACCTTCAGGGTGAGCATGTACATCGCCGGCGAAATCACCAGGGTGAGGAAGGTGGCAAACGTCAATCCGAAGATGACCGTCCACGACATGGGGCCCCAAAAAGCCACACTCTCGCCGCCATAAGAGATATCGGGCGCAAAGCGGGTGTAAAGTCCGAAGAAATCGAGGTTAAACCCGACGGCCAGCGGCACCAGTCCCAGCACGGTGGTGATCGCTGTCAGCAAGACGGGGCGCAACCGGGTGCGGCCGGCCTGTACCAGCGTTTCCACCTGCACAGCGGGCGGCAGGAATCCTTCCGGATCAATTCCCAGCTCCTCTTTTTTACGGATGCGCAGCTGGTCGATGTAGTCAACCAGCACAATACCGTTGTTAACCACAATCCCGGCCAGCGAAATAATCCCGATGCCGGTCATGATGACCACAAACTCCATTTTGAAGATGGCCAGCCCCAGAAAGACGCCAATCATGCTGAACAACACGGTGGTGATAATAATCAGCGGGCGGATGAAGGAGTTGAACTGGGTAACCATGATCAGCATGATCAGCGCAATGGCAATCAGCAGGGCAAAGAAGAGGAACTGGCTGCTTTCGGCCTGTTCTTCCTGTTCGCCGGTAAAATTGAAGCTGTAACTGCTGGGCATGTTGTATTCGGCCAGCAGCTGTTTGATGCGTGCGTTGATCTGGTTGGCATTGTAGCCTTCCACGACATTCGAGGTGATGGTGATCACCCGTTTGTGGTCTTCGCGGCTGATTTTGTCGAAAGTGGTGGAGTATTCAAATCCGGCCACTGCCGAAATCGGAATTTTATTGCCGTTGACCATTATTTTCTGGTTCATCAGGGTCGACACGTCGTTGCGGTACTCTTCCTGCATCCGCAGGAAAATGTCGAATTCGTCTTCCCCTTCCTTGTAGCTGCCCACTTCGTAGCCGTAAAGTGAGTTGCGCAGGGTGGCTGCAATCTGCTGGGTCGAGAGTTCGTAAAGCCGGGCCCGTTCGCGGTCGATTTTCACCAGCATTTCGGGCTGGTTCACATTGATGTTGAGTTTGAGCTCGTCAATTCCGGGGATTTTATCCTGTTCGATAATTTTCAGGAAATCGTCGGTGATTTTCAGGAGGGTCGAAAACTCATCGCCCGAGATTTCGATATTGACCGGCGGCCCGACCGGTGGGCCGTTTTCATCTTTTTCCACATAAATTTTTGCGCCCACAAAACCGTGCAATTTTTCGGTCAGCTCTTTCATGATGGCGGTGGTGCTGATGCCGTCGCGCAGTTTATACTCTTCAAACGAGATCATGGTGAGCGATTTGTTGGGACTGGCGTCGTTTTCAAAGAGGCCGCCTTTGCCGTTGCCCACCGTGGTGGTCACCGATTTGACGATTTTCTGGTAAGGATCAACGGTTTGACTGATGATCTGCTCCACTTCGTGCGAAACCTGGTCGGTTTTTTCAATAGAGGTTCCCAGGGGTAACTCCATCGTGACGTAGATGGTTTGCGGATCGGTGCCGGGGAAAAAGACAACTTTCGGATTGCTGGCGAAGTAGAAAGCAATGGAGAAAAAGAGCAGCAGAAAGGTGCCGGCCACATAGAGAAGGGGGCGATAGCCGGTGAGGGCGTGCCGCAGCTGCCGGGAGTAGACCTCTTCGAGCCAGACCAGAAACCGGGTCTGGAACCAGCGCGCCATCGGGCGGAAGATGAAAATGTTGGATGCTGTCAGCAGGGCAATGGTAACCAGGATGTTGCCAACCAGATATCCTTTGAGGAGATAGAACGGGATGGAAGCCGCCGCAAAAATAGCGGCCCATTTGAGCGATTTTCTCCAGTTCAGCCGGCTGCGGATATCTTCAATCTTCATGTAGCCGGCAATAAACGGCGGATTGATGATCAGCGCCACAAACAGCGAAGCGGAGAGGACAATGATCAGGGTTTTGGGCAGGATTTTCATAAACTCGCCGGTAATCCCTTCCCACATCAGCAGCGGGAAAAAAGCGGCCAGGGTGGTCAGCGTAGAAGAGATGATCGGGTAGGCAATTTCGCTCGCCCCTTTTTTGGTGGCATTCAGCAGCGTGTAGCCGTAGCTGTGCAGGCGGTAGATATTTTCGACCAGCACAATGGCATTGTCAACCAGCATCCCCAGCGCCAGGATGAGCGAGTAGAGCACCATGTTGTTGAGCGTCGTGCCGCTCTGCTGGAGCCAGATAAAGGAAATAAACATGGATAGCGGAATGGCCAGTCCGACAAACAGGGCATTGCGGAAACCCAGGAAGAGGAAAAGGACAAAAACAACCAGGATAACGCCGAAAATGATGCTGTTTTCGAGGTTCTGGATTTCGTTGCGGATATAATGGGTGTTGTCGTCAGTGACAATCACCTCCAGATTTCTGGGCAGATATCCTTTCTCTTTTTGTTCTTCGATGGTTTTCAGTACCTTGTCGGACGCGTCGAGGATGTTCTCGCCCGACTTTTTGGTTACCGAAAGTGTTACCACCGGTTTGTTGTTGAGCCGGGCGATGGTCGATTTTTCCTTGTAGGTGTCTACCACACCGGCCACATCGCGGATGTAAACCGGCTTGCCATTGTTGATCTTGATGATGGTGTTGGCAATTTGGTCCATGTTGGTATAATCGGCTACGGTGCGGATTACCCGGCGGGTTTTGTCGGCGGTGAATTCTCCGGCGCCCATGGTGATATTCTCCAGCTGAATGGCCAGTGCAATATCTTCGAAGCTCATTCCGCTCGCTTCCAGTTTGTACGGATCAACATTGATCTGGATTTCGCGTTCGTCGATCCCCCGGATGTTGGCTTCCGAAATTTCGCGGAGGCTTTCAAACTGGTCCTGCAGGAGTTCGGCATATTTTTTCAGTTCGCGCATGCTGAAATCGCCCGAAATATTGACGTTCATGATGGGAAACTCCGAAAAATCGAGGTCGAGTACCAGCGGATCGTCTTCTAAATCGCCGGGCAGGTCGGATTTGGCTTTGTCTACCCGGTCTTTGGTATCCTGCAGCGCCTGTTTTACCGGGATGGTCGTGTTAAATTCCACCACAATAATGCTCACATCCTGGTAAGAGGCCGACGAAACTTTTTTGATCCCCTGCATCCCCTTCAGCTCCTGTTCAATGGGGCGGGTGATGAGGTTTTCGATATCTTCGGGCGAGTTGCCGGGATAGACGGTCTGGATAAAAATGTAGGGGATCACAATTTCGGGCATCAGTTCGCGCGGCATCTGCTTGTAGGAGAAGATGCCGAAAAATACGAGCAGGGCAGTAAAAATATAAACGGTGGTTTTGTTTTTTATTGCCAGGTAGGTAGGACCGAAATGGCGGTCGATATGCTGCGCGTTGTCGGCGTATTTGTCTTTTTTCATGAATAGTTGTGTTTACGGTCGTTGATGGGTGAATCAGTACTGGAGCGGCGAGCCGTCGACCACCTGGGTGTATCCTTCGGTGATGATCAAGGTTCCGGCAGTGAGTCCTTCCTGTATTTCGCTCATGTTGTTGTTGTTGACACCAGGTTTGACGTACACTTTTTTGGCACGCGGGGTACCGTCGGTTTTATCAACAATGTAGGTGTAGTTTCCTTTAAAATCTTCCTTGATGAGGATGGTTGGGACAACGATGGCATTTTCGGCGGCATAATCGCGCAGCTGCACAATGCTGATCAGGTTAGGTTTGATCATCCGGTCGGGGTTGTTCAGGTTCAGCCTGATGCGGAAGGTGCGGTTGTTCGGGTCAATTACGTTGCCGATCCGGAATACCGGCACCGGAACATCTTTGGCGAGCGCCGGAAATTTGACCACCGCCCGGTCACCCTGTTTGATTTTGGTGATGTAGGTTTCGGCAATGTCGGCGTAAACCTTGATGTTGTCGATGTTGATCACTTTGGCAAATGGCGTTTGCGGGCTGCCGATCTCTCCTTTCTTCTGGTAAACGATGTCCACCACTCCGTTCACGGGCGCTTTCACCACCGAAAGGTCCATTTGGGCCTGCAGGCTTTCCACCCGTTTCTGGAGGGCTTCCATATTACTTTTGGTTTGCAGAAGCTGCATTTCGGAGCCGATTTTCTGGTCCCAAAGATTTTTTTGCCGGTTGTAGGTGGTGGTGGCCAGCTCCAGCTGTACCTTCATTTCATCCATCGACCGTTGCAGGGTTTCGGAATTCAGAATGGCCAGGGGTTGGCCTTTGGTAACCTGCTGGCCCTCTTTTACCAGGATATTTTCGATAACGCCAACCGATTCGGGGCTGACATTCACATCCTGGTCCGCTTCCACCGTGCCGTTCACTTCAATGAAGTGTTCAAAAAGCTGCGGCGTCAGTTCGGCAACCGTAACTTTTACGGCTTCATTTTTTTCGGTGGTAGCCAGCTCTTTTTCCAGCTGATCGATCTTCTGTTTCAGTTCCGAGAGTTGCTGTTTATACTCCTGCAGTTGCTGCATTTTAGATGCTTCGTCGTTGGCGGGGGTCCCGGCGCATCCGGCCAGCAGGGCAGCCGTGGTTAGCACGATTAAAATCTTTTTCATCTGGTTTCGTCTTTAATGTTTCTGTTTCTGATTTAAAGTTTTCCGGTGGCTTTTTTCAGGTCCAGATCGGCCTGCAACAGTTGCAGGATGGATCCGATGTAGGCGCCGTGCGACTGGATATACTGCGTTTCGAGCTGCGACAATTCCGTGCTGCCCGACATTCCGTTGTTGAATTTGATTTTGCCTTTGTCGAGAATTTTGACGGAGAGGTCGCGGTTTTCGCGGTCGTTGTCAAATTTTTCAACAGCAGTTTCGAGGTTGGCGATGGCGGTGAGGTAATCTTTCTGAATGGTTTGTGCCGCCAGTTCACGCTGATTGGCTGCCTGGTCAAGCTGCAGGCGGGCCTGCTGCACCTTCGAGATACGTTGTCCGGAGGTGAACAGCGGCAGTGAAACGGTCAGCCCCACCAACGAGGAGGGATACCAGGCCTGCGAAGCGCGGAAAAGGTTGGCGTTGTTGCCGTAAGCCGTTTTGGTCCAGCTGTAAAAGGCGTTGATCTGCGGCAGGAAGGCGGACTTCTCCAGGTTCAGCAGCTTTTGGGCAGCCTGGTACTGCGTTTCCGACAGGCGGTAGTCGATGTGTGTGCCAAAGTCGAAGCGGGTGGTTGCAGCGGCTGGTTTTATCAGCGGGTCGAGGAATTTTGCCAGCGGATCACTCAGGATAATCTCCTGATCCATTTCCATACCCATACTGTATTGCAGCACTACCTTGGCGATGGTCACCTCGCGCCCGGCTTTCAGCACTTCGTTTTCGGCCGATCTGACCAGCAGCTGCATCTGGTCAACATCCTGTTCTTCGCGGAAACCGTTTTCATAATAAGCCCGGGTTTCGGCCAGCAGCTTCCGGGTGTTGGCCAGGTTTTCCTGCATTACCTTCAGGTTCTCCTGTCCGATCAGCACCATATAATAGGCCTGCGTAACGGCATGGCGGATGTCGATCTCGGCTTTTTCGTGCGCCTGCTGGGCGAGAGCCAGGTAGATTTTTGATGAACCTACTCCCACGATGTAACTGCCGTCGAAGATCATCTGCGAAACTGTAAATCCGAAATCAGAACTGTAGTCCTGTCCAAATTTTACGGGAATGTAGGTTCCGGCGGGTTCTCCGAAAAATTCACCCGGAATGAGCGATACCGGCAGGTTCAGAAATTTGTTGTAGGCTGCAGTTCCGGTTACCTGGGGCAAGCCGGTGGTTATGGTTTCCCACACTTTTTTTTGTGCCTTTCCGATATCGAGACGGGTGTTTCGCAATACATAAGCGTTTTGCAGGGCATACTGCCGGGCTTCTTCGAGGGTAAATGCTGCCGGGGCAGTTTGTGCTGCTGCTCCCAGGCTCAGGAATAACAGCAAAAACAGGAATAACCAGTTGTTAATTCTTTTCTTCATGCGAAAGGTTGTTTAATTGTTTTGGGTTGCAGGCTGAATTTTGTCGGGTGTAAAAGAGGTCAGCAGCCCGGTTTTCAATTTTCCGGAGATTTTCCGAAGGGATTCCGGGTTAAACTCCGGCCTGCGGGATATCCTTCGAAGCATCTCGTCGGTTCTGCTTTTGAGATTTGGCTGATGAATCTTCCTGAACATGCTAACGGTCTCTTTTTGCTTGAGTTGACAAAAAACAGCCTCAACAGGCAAGTTTTAATTTTTGTTTCTTCATTAGGAACAAAGAAAAACGCTGCAATACTAAGAGGGAGGCAAATTTTTTTTCAGAGAAAATCGGCCAATAACCAGAAAACAGGATGTAAATGGCGGAAGAGGCTGAGTGAACCGACAGCCTGGCCGGTGAATCACCGGGAAGTGCCGGTTTCCAGTATCAGTCCGGCCAGGCGGAGATCGGCGGGCCAGGTGATTTTGATGTTCTCCGGATTTCCCTCCACCAGCTGAATGGTGGCGCCTGTTTTTTCGAGTACCGAGGCGTCGTCGGTAAATGCCGGATCGAACGGTTGGCGGTAGGCCGCCTGGATGAGGGGCAGCCGGAAGGTTTGCGGGGTTTGGATCAGCACCAGCTTGCTGCGGTCGACCGGGTGGTTGAGCCCGTTTTCGACCCACCGGACCGATTCACTGACCGGGACTGCCGGCACGGCATTGCCCTGTTGAACCGCAGTTTCGAAACAGCGGCGCAGGGTGTCGCTGCTAACCAGCGGGCGAACGCCGTCGTGGATGAAAACAATACCGTCGCCCCGGGTCAGTTCCAGCCCGTTGCTGACCGAATGGAAGCGGGTTTCCCCGCCGCAGGCTACCTGGTGGGGAATTTCGAAACGGTGGCGGCGGCACAGCTCTTCCCAGAAAACAAACTGTGCGGCGGGAAGCACCACGATCAGCTCCATTTTGCTGTCAAAGCGGCTGAACAGTTCGATGGTGTGCATCAGGATGGGTTTTCCGGCAATTTCCACAAACTGCTTGGGCAGGGGGCCTCCCATCCGCACGCCGGAACCGCCGGCAACGATCAGCGCAAATGTTTTCATCGGAAAATCAGTTTTAAAATCATCCCAATTTCCGACGAAGGTAAGCAGAATAATCGTTTGACGGCGGAGGTGCCGGCCGGAGAATCGGGAAATGTTTTCCGCTGGAAACGAAATTTTATCGATAAATTTGTTCCAGAATCAAATAAATTCCGACATGAAAGCTGTTCTTGAATTTCTTACCGAACTGCGTCAAAACAACAACCGGGAGTGGTTTACCGCCAACCGCAGCCGTTACGAAACCTGCCGCGATAAATTTTTATTCATAACGGAGGTGCTGATCAACGAGATCAGGAAGTTTGACCCGGAAGTTCCGGCGATGGACCCGAAAGACTGCCTGTTCCGTATTTATCGCGATGTGCGTTTTTCGGCGGATAAAAGTCCGTACAAAACCAATTTCGGCAGCTATATCTCCCGGGGAGGCAGAAAAAGTGTCCGGGCCGGGTACTATTTTCATATCGATCCGCAGGGCAGTTTTGCCGGCGGCGGAATTTATATGCCTGCTCCCGATGTGCTGAAAGCGCTTCGGACAGCCATTTACGAACATCCCGAAGATTATCTGGCGATTGTTAACGATCCCGGTTTCAGGCGCTACTTTTCGGAGTTCAGCGGCGAAATGCTGAAAACCGCGCCCAAAGGTTTTCCGCCCGACTTTGAGCATATCGAATTGCTGCGGCGCAAATCCTACTCTTTCGGTACCGAGATTGACCAGGAGACACTTTTGAGGGGAGATTTTGTTGAGAAGCTGATGGATGCCTTCCGGGAACTTTACAAGATGAACCACTTTCTGAATGAGGCGCTGGACAACTATCTGTAGGATTAGCCGGCCCCGGGTGGCAAAAAGTTTGAAAAAAAAGAGGATTCGGGGGTTACCTTTGGTTTTTTTACCGGATATATAAGTATAAACTTTAATTTCCTTCCTAACGAAATCCCCCGGCCAAGTTTCCCGGCCGGGGGATTTTATTTTCAGGCTGCTTTTTATGCCCTGGCGATCCGCATGACGCGGGAAATGGCGTCATCCATCTGCTGGATACTTTCCAGCCCCAGGGTCATGCAGTGGACATTTCCGCTGCGGATGGCAAAGTTGAGCGAACGCTCCCGTTCATCTTCCGACGTGTTGTCACCATTTCCGAAGATTTTCATGCCAATCACCCCTTTCCCGTTTTTGCGGGCTGTTTCCAGCAATCCCATCACGGCTTCGGGAGTGCCGTCCATGTGCGTTCCGAAAGGGTTGATCCGGGCCAGGATTACATCCACCCACGGCTCTTCCACCGCTTCTTTCAGGGCGTCCCAGTTGTGGCACGATACGCCCACGGCTTTCACGATGCCTTTTTGTTTGGCTTCCGAAAATCCGTCCATGTAGGCTTTTTTGTCTTCCCTCCAGTTTCCTCTCATCAGGCAGTGCATCAGCAGGATGTCGAAATAGTCGCTGCCGGTTTCCAGCCTGAAACGGTCGAGGGTTTGGCTCACCGGGCCTGCTTTGGCCCATTTGGTGTCGGCCGTCCATATTTTGGAGAGTAGCGTGGTTTTTTCACGCGGCACCTGTTTCAGCACTTCGCGGACAAAGGTGTGCGAGCCGTAGCTGTCGGCCATGTCGAAGAACTGAATGCCGCGGTCGTAGGCATGGCGGGCCAGTTTGACAAACTCCTGCATACCCAGCCGGGTTTGGTTCGACTGCTGGTTGCCACCGTGCGAACCGGTTCCCATTGCCACCCGCGGAACGATTAACCCGGTGTTGCCCAGTTTAACCTTGTCGATGGTTGGGGCCGGGACGAAGGGGAAACTCATTTCTGAAGCTGTTGCTCCCCAGGCAACCATCCCGGCTGCCCCCAGTATCCCGGTCTGTATAAATCTGCGCCGATCAATTTTTCCCATAAAATCTTTTTTTGGAATTTGGCTTCAATTTAGGTTTTTTCGACGATAAAAAAAATCATTGCGGACGATTGGAATCGTTCGGGATTTCTGAAAAGGAGGAATCTGTAATGGTTTGCACAAAAGGCTGAAGGGCATGAAGATATGTAGGAGAAGTTAACATCGGCAGAATAAAAACGGAGGAAAAAGAGAGGGCTGGCTGCCCACGGATTGTCCCGGCAAATATTCGATCCTTCCTGTGAGAGGCAGATAATTTTTTTACTTTTGTCGCTTTCACAATAAAAGGCTGGAGATAAAATCCCGCTAAGCGGGTAAAAAACAATTCAATAAACCAAAAACAAATTTTTGCATGAAAAGAGTTTTTCTTGTTGCAACGGTCGTGCTTTTTGCCTGGTGCGCCGGTGCCCAAAATGTACAGTTGCATTATGATCTTGGGAAAGATCGCAGTTACCTGACTTCGACGGTTGAGATGTTTAAACCCGACAAGTACGGGAGCACCTTTTTCTTTATTGATATGGATTATGGTGTTGGCGGGGTGGAAGGAGTGAGCCTGGCTTACTGGGAAATTGCCCGCGGACTGAAATTCTGGGAAAGCCCGTTTGAACTCCATCTGGAATACAACGGCGGGTTCGG
>Ga0116193_1001899_pt1 | contig 16536 bp, 10 predicted proteins | sample AD_UKC115_MetaG_FD_89892 | JGI IMG/M metagenome (GOLD analysis project Ga0116193, IMG submission 89892) | Active sludge microbial communities of municipal wastewater-treating anaerobic digesters from Hong Kong - AD_UKC115_MetaG | ecosystem: Engineered > Bioreactor > Anaerobic > Digestate... | reverse complement strand
TGTTCTCCTACTGCACGCAGACGCAAACCCCAGCGAGTCTTAAACAAACCAAATTGCAGCAGGATCAAAAGAAGAAACATGCCATAGACAAACAGACTGTTATCGAAGATGATCGGCCCGATAAATGGAATATCCGCAAGTCCTGGTATAGCAACACTCGGAAAACGTGGTGTTTTATTCAGATTTGGAAAATCCTGCAGGTACATGGAAGAAATATAACTGGTCATTCCGGTAGAAAAAATATTGATAACTGTACCGGATACAATCTGGTTAATTTTATATTTAATCGAAAGCCAGGCATGAACCAACGCCAAAATACCGCCGCCTAACATAGCTGCTGCCAGACCGAGCCAAATATTCTTCGTCGTGGAACCCACAACCGATCCCAGCATCGCACCCATCAGCATCATTCCTTCAATGGCAATATTGACAACTCCAGCCCGCTCACACAGAATTCCACAGAATCCGCCAAGAATAATCGGTACTGCCATCGATAAAGCAGATGCCAGCAGTCCCGCTAAATTCAGCATTTTATTGGCTGCAACATAGACGGTAAAGGCGAAGACAAAAATCAGAGACACCAATATCAAAATCAAATTCGAGCGGCGCCCAAATCCAAACATAAATTGATAAGCCCCGATCAAAAAAAGCAGAATGCCACAGATCCAAAGTGTACGATTTGTCTGGATCAGCCAATCCGACATCATACCGCGGGTAATGCCACCGGGAGTCATTGCAAAAGTAGTAACCGTATCTGCAGAAAAATGTCTATTAAAGACCAACAAAACAAAGAGACCCAACAGAAGAAAAACAAATCCCATGATACGATCCCGCGGACTGACTTCATGTTTCAGATAAACAGGTTTCGCCTTTATCATTATTTCCCTCCCCAACCAGAGACATTAACCGCTGCCGGCGCTTGAGTTTTCTTCGCACGCAGATGATAAACCGTTCGGATAATTGCCGGAGCTGCAATGAACATCAGGATAAATGCCTGGACGATGGAAACGATATCCAAGGGAATACCTGTGTTCGACATCATATTTCGCGATCCTGTTCTTAAAAGACCGAATAACAGTGCAGACAGAATGCAGCCCAGCGGATTATTATTCGCCAGCAAAGCCAGTGCAATGGAATCAAAGCCATATCCGGCAGAAACACCCAAACCCATCGTATAGGTCACTCCTAACACCTGATTAGCGCCACATAAACCGTTCAATGCTCCGGAAATCGTCATGCCAAGAACAGTCCATATTCCGATATTTAATCCGGCATATTTTGCAGCATGCTTATTCGCTCCGGCCATTTGTAAATTGAAACCCCATTTGGTTTTGAAAAGGAAGAACCAGATCAGTACTGCCATCAACAGCGCAAACAGAAAGCCCCAATGCAACGTCAGAGGCTTTTTGAAAATCAGCGGGATTTTCGCAGATTCCTGCACAGAATTGGAAATCGGCATTCCGCCGCTGCCGGCTTTTGTCATCGGACCGGTCAGTAAAAACTCTATCAGCCTCAGTGCTATGTAATTCAGCATGATGGTGTTAATCACCTCATGAGAACCCGTCTTCGCTTTCAACCAGCCGGGAATAAAGCCCCAGATACCTCCAGCGATGACCGCAGCCAGAACTGATAACGGTAAATGGATGGCTTTAGGCAAATCACTGAAAGCAAAACCGACAAACGCAGCCGCAGCACCCCCGACATAGATTTGTCCTTCACCGCCGACATTGAAAACTCCAGCGCGAAAACCAAGCGCCAAAGCCAGACCGGATAACAGATAGGGAGTTGTTTCAACCAGGCTCTGCGTAATCGGTTTAAATACACGGTCAATTTTTTCACCTGTTCGCAGCGCAACGATGATTTTTGACGGGCTTCCGAAAGCTCCCGCAAATAATGCGCCATAGGCGTTTCCCACTACCGAAAAAACCGCTTTGAATCCTTCTGCCAATCCTTTACTAAAAGCTTCGTAAACGTCCGGCGATGTAAAGACAATAATCAGCGCTCCTAAAAATAAACCGGAAAATATTGCCAGAAAAGGGATCTGGATCGCAGACCATAGCTTCGAAAAGAAGCTGCTGTCGTTAGAAGGTTTTCGTGATAATTCCTGCAAAAAGATATCACCGGCTTGTTTCGCTTCATTTTTTTTCTGTTCAGAATCTTTTTCTAATGCGCTCATATTCATTCTCCCGTCGAAGATTTCTCAGCCACGGTTTCAGATCCGGAAACGCTCTGCTGGCTGATGCCCGCCATATAAAGCCCGATTTCAGATTTTGAGACGGCCTCTGTATCGACTGTCACAATGGCTTCGCCTTTATACATAACAAGAATTCGATCTGACAGTTCCATGATTTCATCCAATTCAGAAGAAATCAACAGAATGCCGCATCCTTCATCCCGTTTTTTCAACAATTGTCCATGTATATATTCAATCGAACCGACATCCAGACCCCTTGTCGGCTGAGACGCTACAATCAGACGGTTGTCTCGGCTTAACTCACGGGCAACAATGACTTTCTGCTGATTTCCACCTGATAAAGTTCCAACATCGGTCAGCGGGCTGGGAGTTCGTACATCAAACGCGGAAATTAGATTTTCAGCATTTTTGCGAATCTCTCTGCGGTCTAAGATGCCATTTTTCGAAAAAGGCGGCTTGTAATAAGTGCATAACATCAGATTATCCTCAACCGGGAAGCTGAGAATTAATCCATCTCGTTGCCTGTCTTCCGGAACATGAGCCCCACCTGCTTCAACAAATTCACGCGGTTTGATTTTTCGGATCGACTTACCAGAAATCTGGATTTCCCCGCTTTCAAACTCACGCATACCGGTTACTGCTTCCTCAAGTTCGGTCTGACCGTTGCCCTGGACTCCGGCAATTCCGAGGATTTCCCCGCTATGAAGTGTGAAGGATATGCCATGGACAGTAATTTTCTTGGTCGAATCTGCCACAATAAGGTCTTGGACTTGTAAAACGACCTCCCCTTTTTTTGCCTTGCTCTTCTCCTGATTCAGATTGACTGCCCGTCCAACCATCATTTCCGCTAATTTTTCCTGATCAGCTTTATCAGGTGTAGTTTCCCCGATGACTCTGCCGCGCCGGATTACCATGATCCGGTCGGAATACTCCAATACTTCGCGCAGTTTATGCGTAATGAAAATGATCGATTTTCCCTTATCCGTCAAAGAGCGCATAATTTTAAACAGCTCATCCGCTTCCTGCGGGGTTAATACAGCCGTGGGTTCATCAAATATCAGAATATTGGCATCGCGATACAACAACTTAATAATTTCAACGCGCTGTTGTACACCGACAGGTAAATCGCCTACCATCGCATTCGGATCCACATTCAGGTTGAACTGCTTGGAGATCTCCATGATCCTGGCTGCTGCTGTTTTTCGATCAAGGATATCGCCCAAAATAAGAGATTCTTCACCCAGCATCACATTATCTGTCACTGTAAAAACTGGAATCAGCATGAAATGCTGATGAACCATTCCAATTCCGGCCTTAATCGCGTCAATCGACGAATGGACATTAATTTGTTGTCCATTAATGAAAATTGTTCCGCCATCCGGCTGATATAATCCATACAGAATATTCATCAGTGTGGATTTTCCGGCGCCATTCTCACCCAGGAGCGCTAATATCTCGCCCTTTTCCAGCTTTAAATCAATATGATCATTTGCCAGAACCCCCGGAAATTGTTTTGTGATTTCTTTTAATTCAAGTACTGGAGTCATCTTCTTCTCCTCTTTTGTGTATTTTTTCTGGAAAAGAAACACGGGTGAAGAACTGCAATGCCATATTCTTATGCCCGTTTTTGCGATTCTCAAATAAAAATATGTCAGAAAAAATAAGATTAAATTGAAACGTTCTGCATACTCGGCTTATCGTTGCGTGAATCCTATTTTTTCAATAATTTTATCATCATCCCCTAAATGCAACTATGCCACCGATTTAAGATTTAAAAAATAAAAAGAATTGTTGTTGTGGTGTTTATACGCTTTTCGTATAAACACCACAACAACAAAGATTCCCCTCTATATATTGAATTTCTGATCGAATGAAAAAGGAGGCGGTTTTTTTCCGCCTCCTTTTTATCTTTGTAAGACTTTCAGGCTATTTTACCTGTTTAAATGCCGGATTCAATGCAATTTCACCGCTGATTATCTTCTCCCGAATTGGATCCAGGTCGGCAATTACATCGGCAGGAACAACAGATTCTAAATCATGGAACGGAGCCAGATCAACGCCCTTGGTTGCAAGCGTACCAACAATCAAACCGCCTTTAAAGGTCCCGTCAACAACGGATTTAATCACTTCCAACGTGGTTGAATCCATCTTTTTCACAACGGATGTCAAAATCATGTCTGTATTTTCAGGATAAGCATAATACCAGTCAGAATCGACACCGATCACGTAACCGGATCCGCGATCTTCCATCGCTGCGATCGTGCCACCGCCGACAGGTCCGGCAACCGGCATGATGATGTCAGCGCCCTGGTCCATCATGGTGATGGTAACCTGCTTACCTTTTTCCAGATCGTCGAAGGAATCAACACAGGTTCCTTCTTGTTTTTCAACATCCCAGCCCAGTACTTTCACATTGGTATCATGTGTTTCATTGTAATAAGCAGCTCCGCGGGCATATCCGTCCATGAAAATGGTGACAGTCGGAATGCACATACCGCCATAGGTGCCGATTACACCGGTTTTCGTTACAGAGGCTGCAACGTAACCAGCCAGGAAAGCAGCTTCATCAGTCTGGAAAACCTGATCAACCGTATTCGGTTTCGAAATGCTGGCATCAATGGTGCTGAATTTAAAATCCGGATACGCATCAGAAGCAGCAATTGTTGCGTCAGAAAGCATATATCCAACAGTAATAATCAGATCACATTCATCATCGATGAATTGTTCAATATTGGGTGCATAATCTGCATCCGAAGTTGACTCCAGGACAACACCTTCGACACCAAACTCTTTTTCTGCCTGCAAAACGCCGTTCCAGGCTGTCTCATTGAAGGATTTATCATCAACGCCGCCCGTATCGGTAACCTGACAAATCTTAATTGGATCAGCCGCCATCACTGGCATACACAAAACCAATACAACCAATAATGCAAGAATCAAACTGATTTTCTTCATTCTTCTCTCCTTATTTGGGTGAATTTATGTTTCCATTCTCGTAAATTTATTATACAAGCGAATAAAAAAAATATCCAGTTCTTTTCATTGATTCAGTAAGTCGAAATATGGGGAGGATTTTTTTGTGGTTGTGATGTTTTTGCACGAAGTGCAAAAACATCACAACCACACATTTTCTCTTTCAATTTGAAAAGCTTTTCCACATTTCGAATTGCCGGTCAGACAAGGAAATTTTGACAAAATAGAATCGTTTATAATTGGGTAGGTATTTTGTATAAGCAGAAACAAAAAACGTTGCCAAAAGAATTGAGGAAAATGTGTACCTGAAAGGATCAAAATATAGTTACAACAATCGAAGAAGGCGATCCAGCCCATGGCGATTGTTCCTGTTGATGGTCTTGGCAGCCGCAGGACTTTATTTCAGCATCGTAATTGTTCCTGAAACGCAACCTCTTTTCATTCCCACCAGCACACCAACCACTCCGCCGGAGTCTTATATACACGAAGCAGAACAATTGGAACGGGAAGGTAAACTTTCTCGTGCAATCGAATTGTACCAAAAAGCGATCGACTCGGATCCAAAAAATTCATCGACCTACATAAATATCGCCAAATTACAGATCTTTGAGACCGATTATGACAATGCGCTGAAAAACGCAGAAAACGCAATTTTATTAAACAGCAACAATGCTGTTGCCCACGCAATTCGTGGTTGGGCGCTTGGGAAACAGGGAAATTATTTGGATGCCGAGACCGCTTTTAATCGAGCTTTGGAAATCGATCCGAATAACGCGTTGACGTATGCTTACCAGACTGAAGTCCTGGTTGAACAGATCAACAATGGAGAAGACAGCCTGAATACCCTTGAAAAAGCCACAGAATATTCACGGCTGGGCGTCACCAATGGCAATAATTTAATGGAGACACATCGGGCAAGGGGATTGCTGCTTGAAATCACCGGCAATTATGAAGACGCTATTAATGAATTCCAAATTGCCATATCCATGAATCCCAACATTGCAGATCTATATCTGGCGCTCGGCAGAAATTTGCGCGCGGCAGGAAAAGATTCGGATGCAATCACAGCATTTGAGCGAGCTCGGTCCCTGAATCCCTATGATCCATGGGCACCTTATTATATTTCACGCACATACAGCGGGAACGGGGAATACGCGAAAGCGATTCAACAGGCAGAAGATGCTATTAATTTAGATCCAACAGAAACCACTTTTTATTGGAATCTGGCAACGCAATATTATCGTTCCGAGAAATTTGCAGATGCGTTGAAATATTTCAAACTGGCAATTCAAGGAGGCATCACGCCAGATGGAGAGATCATCAAAGGCATCCCGCTAAGTTATGATAATCGGATCCCCGAGCTTTATTATATGTACGGTTTGATTCTAGCCCGCTCCGGAATGTGCCAGGAAGCAGCAGAAATTGTGCGGGCAATAACACAAGGAATCCCGGAAGATGCCATCGCCGTTGAAAATGCAGCTTATATGACCGACGTATGCAAATCCGGAGAATTTGATATTGTTTTAACCGCAGAAACGCAAACGACAGCAGAGCCAGATGGAGAAACAAACGAAACCGGCGAAAGCGAGCTTACTGCCGTTTCGCCGGTCGAATAGTTCTCATCCTATTTTCTGGAATATTGCTTTTTTATCTCACTGTTTGAAGAAAAATTTATTAATGCAGTGTTTTGCGCGTGGTTTTGCGGATTGGAAGATCTCGATCGCTTGTTATTGGTCGTCTCTTCTGTGAAATCTTCCCTGCATTCGGGCTTAGCAAGAGATTGAGCTGCATCAATGAATGAGAATCCCACTCTCTGCGTCCGCATACATCACAGATCCAGCAGGGAAAATCCGGCACGGTAATCAGCTCATCTTCAATCCAGGTAAAATAGGTAGCAAATCCGAAACGCGGTATCCCGACCTGACATTCAGGGCAATACTTAATTCGTTCCTGTTCCATTCTTTTCCTCCTTGATTGCAGCAATCTCCTCCTCGCCAGGCAGTACAATCTCGTTATTGATAATCCGAATGCGGTTCAGCGGCCAATAACGGAAAAATGCATTCCCGACCAGGTTTTCACGGGGTACAAAACCCCAGCTATGAGAATCTGAAGAATGGTTTCGATTGTCGCCCAGAACAAAGTAAGAATTCTCCGGAACATCCCATGAACCAGTATAGATCATCGGTTCATGAATCCACTCTTCAACAATTTCATTCCCATTGATAAATAGTTTTCCTTCTTTCACCTCTACATGATCACCTGGAAGCCCAATCATCCGTTTAATATAATCTTCTCCCGGAGCTTTTGGTGCTTCAAAAATGACAACATCACCGCGTTTTGGTTCGCTAAATTTATAATTCAGTTTGTTAACCATCAGTAATTGACCCTCAGTAAAAGTGGTCTCCATGCTGATATTTTCAACGCGAACTCGTGCAATACAATAATCAATCGCAAAATACAAGACTGCGGCCATTAATAACGTTTGAACAATTTCCCAAATCATCCCTAATGTCGTTTTCTTCTTCACCGGCTCCTTCTTTTTCTCAAGCGGCCGTTTGTTTGATGGTTCTTTTTTATAGGGTTGCTGCTTTGCCATTGTCTGCTGATTTCACTCCATTCAAATCAGAAATTCTCAATATTTTAATAATCATACACCTGTTTTCTGAAAGGTCTTAAAAATAATTGATAATTCAGCAACGCGAAATATCAAGAGAATAAATTGTTGCTGCGTGGTTTTCGCGCAAAGTTTAAAAACCACGCAGCAAATTTTCTCAATTGATTTGAAAGATCTTACAAATTTCGGGTTACTTAAGTTCGATTTATAGGCCAAATTGCCGGATTTAAGCGCGAAGCCTTCCTTTGGAAAACTGAAAAAGTCTGTATTAAATCTTTCTTAAGACTGCATCGCTTCTTTTCAGTGCTTTTAATCTTCTTCATGTTGATTAAAAAGCTCGGTATTCTGGATTATCTTCTCGCCTTAAACGCGATTCGTATCGGAGTCCCAATAAAACTGAAACGTTCACGGATCTGGTTCTCAATATATCGTTTATAACTGAAATGTGCCAGCGCCGGATCATTGACATAAATAAGAAAAGTTGGCGGGTCGCTGCGAACCTGGGTGGCATAATACATACTTAAGGATCTGCCGGTTTTCGACGTCGCGTGGTGCTTGTCCTGTGCTTCATGAATCACTTCATTCAAAGCAGATGTTTTAATTCTGACCAGTCGTTCTTCCTGAACTTGCAAAGCCATTGGCATGATCTGGTTGACGCGTAATTTCGTCAGAGCAGAAACAAATAGGATCGGAACGTACGGCATAAAATTCAACTCATTACGAATTTTTTCCGTATAGGCTTGCATTGTATAGGTATCTTTTTCAATGGCATCCCATTTATTGACAACAACTACTACACTCTTCCATTCATCCAATATATAACCGGCAATATGAGCGTCCTGAACAGAGATTCCCTGTGTTGCATCGATTACCAATAATGAAACATCAGCCTGTTCAATCGCCCGCATGGAACGAATCACGGAAAATTTTTCAACGCCAGGTTCGATCTTTCCGCGGCGGCGAATGCCGGCAGTATCAATCAGCGTTACGGGTATATCTCCATACATCATTTTCGTATCGATTGCATCTCGGGTTGTGCCGGCAATATCGCTTACAATGACGCGTTCCTCACCAACCAGGCAGTTCAGCAGACTGGATTTACCAACATTTGGTTTTCCGACAATTGCGATTTTTACAGAATCATCCTCTGGCTCTTTATCCTGTGCAGGGAATAATTGAATCAATGCATCCAGCATATCACCGGTCTCTGTCCCATGAATTGCAGAAATCGGGAAAGGCTCGCCCATTCCTAATTCATAAAATTCAGCAACTAAATTCCGTTGTTTGGACGAATCAGCTTTATTGACAACCAACAAAACAGGCGGTTTTTCTACGCCGTCAACGATTTTTTGACTTTTACGCAAAATTTCTGCAATTTCACGATCCGCCAACGTAACACCTGAAATAGCATCCACCAGAAAAAGAACAACGTCTGCTTCTTTTACAGCAATCAACGCTTGCGATCGAATTTCCGATATAAATTCGGATGACCCGATCGATAACGGGGTGTTCTGTTTTGAAAAATCCGGATCGATACCTCCGGTATCAACAATATCAAATTCGACTCCACACCATTCAGCATGACCGAACAGACGATCGCGCGTCGTGCCAGGTACGTCATCCACGATCGCATCTTGTGTGCCGGACATGCGATTGAACAATGTACTCTTTCCTACATTAGGGCGCCCAACCAGCGCCACGATCGGTTTTTTCATGTTTTTTACCTTCCTTGATCAGCCATCTTTGATATGGAATAAATTTCTATAAAAAATATCCTCTTGATAAACTGACGATCTATGATTTTACCATTTTACAGAGCGGATGGACAAACTCGGTTATTCAAACCAGTGATTCGAAATATAAATAACAATGATTTCTTAATTTATTCAAAAAGCAAATCCATTTTTCGAATTGCTGCTGCTGAACCGATGACGAAATGATGTTGAAATATCATCTTTTTTTCAATATAATTCAAAATAGATACATGGAATTAGTCCCGACAAAATGATATCGATGGAATCGATGAAATTTCTTGTTTTTTTCCAACGATTCGAAATATGGGAAGGATAATTAGCGATTATATTGTATGAGCGATCTTCTTTAATGAAACAAAGCGGCTGATTTATCCTATTTTTTTAAGGCTTTCAAATTTTGAATTAACAGGTTTTTCCCGGATTAGTTTAAAGGACAGGTAGTATTATGAAAAAGAAGATTTTTTTCCTCATTTTTATTGTCATTCTGATTTCATTCAGCAATGCCGGTGCTCAATCCGGATTCGTTTTTTCGCAGGATGTTATTAAACCTACAGCAGAAGAAACCGAAGTTCCGACGGTTATACCGGTTGAACCGGTCAGAACCGCATCGGCTGGCACACAATCCGGATCAATTTTTGATAAACTGCTTCCAAAAATACCAGGTACTCCAACGCCTGAGCCGGAAATCATAACAGATGTTCCTGTTGAAAACTCGCAGCTTGCAAACAAAATTGAAAAACTATTTCCCAAAATCGCATATGATGAAAAAGGGTTGGGCTTATATGGCTGGCAAGATAATCTTGAAGATGGGAAAAAGTATACAACCCGTTTCCAAAAAGGTGTATATCACACAATTTTTAGCGCGCCAGAACCACTGACTGAAGGTGATTCCTATGGAGAGTTTTTCAATTCAGATATCGGTCCTTTTACCGATTTCGCTCTGCATGCGGATATCTCGGTTTATGAAGTTTATCCTGAAGATGGTTATGGTGACTGTCTCATTTCTTATACAAATTCAAAATTTGTCGATGAAGGAAAGAGCAATTGGTTTGATGTGGAATTGGGCTACAACATTGACGCTTACGATTCGGCAAGTCAAAAAAACACTTATTGGTATGATCTGCGTTCTTATTGGGAAATCGGCAAAATATACAGTGTCGATATCATCCGCCAAGATGGATTTGCTGATATCTATATCGATGGTGAATATATTGGAGAAGCGGAAGATGGTATCCCCGGAGAAGTTACGATATGGTTTGGCACGTACCTTGACAAGGGCAGTCAAGTTGTTGACTGTTCCTATGATAATTTTACGATTCGGACAAAATAGTCTGCCAACTTACGGCTGACTGTTTTTCAACCGTATTTTAACATCGTAAAGAGATTATTTGTGGTTCTGACGTTTTTGTGAAAAACAATAAAAAAAGAGCAGCAAATATTCTCACTTGATTCGAAATGTCCATCTAAATTTTGAACTGCCGAATTTCCAATTTGGATGCAACATTTTCATCGAAAAAAAATCGGATCGGATCTATTTTCAAAAAAGGTTTGTGGTTTCTGTAAAAAAGTCGTAATGATCAGCAACACAAACCTTTTTCGCATCATTCATCAACAAAATCTTTTTTCTTACACAGTCAATCGATAAAACCGGAAAAAGAAGGAAAAACTTATGAAGAATCGAATATCCATCCTTGTTTTGTTGCTCATATTTCTTTTCGTTTCAAACGTCGCAGCTCAATCTGATACATATTATATTGGATCAACGATTGAGCGAAATGGAAGGTCTGTAACACTTAACTCAATTGATATTACCCCAAACTTGATTGAATTGAACTTTACAATCCAGAATACGGGAATCGAAGATATTAAGATTGATTCTTTTTTGAGTTTTCGAGCTGAAAATAATGGCGGAGTTGCGCTTTCTAATGATTCGTTCAGTTGTAAGAATCCTACGATTGACGGCAAACTGATCCCCGGTGACACAAAAACAGGATCTGTCTGTTTTAAAACCAGAGAACCTTCCCCATACAAAGTATTCTATCAACCGGGATGGGGAGCCTCTCCTGAAGATTTTGTTTGGAATGCAGTTCCAATGCCTGTCCCGCCAACTCCGATTCCAACCGCAACAGCCATCCCTGCTCCGACTGCAATACCACCAGCAGCTCCAACCGCTGAACCGACTTCAGTTCCACCGGAAATCCCGACAATTGATCCCCAAAAGCAACAATTACTGAATAATCTGGAAATAACTTTTCCCCAGATTTTTATAAATGAAGCCAACATGGCGTTGCCTTTGGAAACTCGTGACTTAGGTGACGGGAAAACATACAAGACGGACTACGCCAATGAAATTTACACAGAAAGAATCAATGCACCCGCTCCGCTTTCAAAAAGTATCACCGCAGGTACCTATATTAACCCGGATCTGGGATCCTATGGAGATTTTGCATTTCGATCAGACATAACCATATCCGAAGTACAGCCGGAAGGAAGCAACGGATATTGCTTTTTTGTCTACACGAATCATAACCTCGTGCAAGGAAATGAATTTAATGAACTGGTTTTCAAACTCGGCTACGGCATTTATACCTACACATACACAGAAGCAGAAGGCGGAAAGAGCAATACCCTGATCGATCTGAGTGCTTACAAAGAATCAGGAAAAAAATACCATCTGGATATAATCCGACAAAATGGTGTGGCGAATGCATTTATTGATGGCAATTTTATCGGCGAAGTCAACGATGGAATCGATGGAAATGTTTCCGGCTTCATTGGAATGACTTTAGGAACCGGAGGTCAGAATGCCGCATGCAGTTTTGACAATATCGAAATCCGAACTGCTGAAAAACAGGTATCCCTCAATGAACCGGAAGTCAAACCGACTGAATCAGAAGTGCCAACAGAGAAACCGGCCGATTTCAACCAAATTGTCTCATCCACTTGTCTCGAGCAAAATATCGACCGTCCCGGATTGGATTATCGCAGTGTCAGTCTGACCAAACCAGATCCCTCAGAATGTTCTGCCGCTTGTGTAGATGATGTCAGTTGTATTGCATTTACCTTTGTTTCACCGGGGATATTGGGAGAGGAAGCAAAATGCTATCTGAAAAATGCAATGCCTGCCCCGAAACCGATGGATGGCGTTGTATCGGGATTACGGGCTAACTGCCTGAGTCAGGATGCGGTTACGCTGAAACAGCAGATGCTGCAAGATGCTGCAGTGAATTTTGGGAAAACAGCTATCAATAAAGAGAATTGGGGATTAACCGATACACAAACCGACCTGGGAAATGGAAATACCTTTATAACAAAAAATGAAGAAGGTATACACCATATCATCTTGAGCGCACAAGCTCCTTCTGCCAATCGCTGGGGAAACGCTGAACAGATCAGCAAAGATTTAGGAACCTTTACCGATTTTGCCCTTCATATAGATATAAAAGTCAATGAAGCTCAACCGGTAAAAAATGGCGGTTATTGTTGGATTGCCTATTCCAACAATGGATTAACTGGAACCAAGGATTTTAAAAATTTGTATTTTATTCCAGGACACAAAGCCTTCTCCTATGCTTTCTCAGAATCAAAAGGTCGGGAATCCCGAGATTTAATAGATTTGCAAAATTATCAGACAATCGGACAGAATTACAGCGTCGATATCATTCGAAAAGATGGCATCGCGAATTTCTTCATCGATGGACAATTCATCAGTGAAATCAAAGATGAAATCAATGAAAATGTCTTTATGTTTCTTGGAACCGATCTCATTGAAGGCAGTCAATATGCAGATTGTGCCTTTGATAATTTCGAAATTCGCACATTCGGAGAACCAGAAATTGTACAGGAGGAAATAATTGAACCGACAGAAGAAACGAAAGAAGAGCCTGAAAATTCCGGTTCACTTTTTGACAAGATTATCAAAAAACCGAGGTAAGTGTTTCAATGTTCAGTCCCAGCGATTCGAAATGCGAGAAGAATGACAGATTGTTGTGCTGTTTTTGCGCGTCGCATAAAGACAGCACAACAACAAGATTTCTCGATTGATTCGAAAAACTGATAAAAATTTCGAATTGCTGGTTCGATCAGAAATCGATTCGAATAAAAGCAGAAAGCAGATATCGTTGAGTATGAGGAGGGAAATATGAAAAGCTGTCGAAGTATTCGCTTTTTGATCCTGATATTGCTGTTATTCCCCTCCGTTACCGCTGAATCGTTCTGGAGGACTTCGCAAATTGGGGATATGATCACCAGGAGTGATCGGAGTACTACACTCCTTACAGCTGTAATCGATGACAGCCGCTTAGAGGTCAATTTTTCAATTCGAAATACGGGTGCTTCCGATATCCAGATATCATCATTTCTCAATTTTCGGGCAGAAAACGCTGCCGGAAAAGATCTGATCAATGATTCTTTCAGCTGTAATCATCCAGCCATCAATGGAACAATTCAGCCTAATTCCGAGCTATCCGGATCTGTCTGTTTTAAAATTCTGGAACCTGCACCTTACAAAGTTTATTACCAGCCTGGTTTGGGACCCTCAACAGATGATATGGTTTGGCAAATCGATAACATAGTCGAAGGAGCAGATGTTGAAACTGCATCCGATGAAAATGAAATTACGCTAATCAATCAGAATATATCATTGGTTGCAGATGAAACTGAAGAAGACAACAGCCAACTGAATGCTTCTGCTGTAGATGAACCTGCTTCCGGTTCAATTTTTGATAGATTGATACAGCCAAAACCTACTTCCCTCCCGTCTCAAATTGAAGACAGTCAAATCGAAAAATCCGAGACAGAACCGGCGATTTCAAATGTTTTTATCGAGGGTATTGATAAAGGATTATTGCTGTACCTTGTCCCGACAATATTCCCGAAAGTTGCAATTGACCAAAACAACTGGGGACAAAGCGATTTTCAACAGGATAAAGGCGAAGGGGTTATTTTTGAAGGAAAAGCGGAGAACGAGTACTATCACCTGGGAATAAGAACGCAATCACCACTGAAAGAAATCACTTATTCAATCCATGATATCAGACCAGATTTAAGCCCTTTGCATGATTTCTATCTTCATGTGGATATCACCAAAAATGAAATGCTGCCTGCGGATAATCGAGGCAGATGTTATTTATCCTATTCCAATTTAAATCCCGACCGGACAAATTTGAATAATTATCAATGGGTCGTTATCGAACCAGGATATTATATTTATACAGGCAACAATGCGAACCCATCCTCTTCAAAATATAAGGATTGGTTCAGTGTTCCATCCTATGGGCAAATCGGAACAGAAGATAGTATTGATATCATCCGAGTAAACGGTGTAGCCAATATTTACTTTAATCAGGTCTTCATCGGTGAAGTGGAAGATAACGCTATCGAAGATGTCACAGTAAAAATTGGCGCCATGTTGAGTGAAGGAGGGCAGTCTGTTGATTGTTTATTCAGAAATTTTCAGATTCGCACTCTTGACGATATACCAACGCCACCGGAAGATTTCAGTCCGATAAGCCTGATCTCCGAGCCTGGCAATCAAGCCGTTGAGAATCAGCCAATACAAGTGGAACAAATTGAATCACTGTTTCCAACCATCATACTGGATAGAAATAATTCGGGACTGCAAAATTTGCAGACAAACCTTGGGGACGGGAAGAATTACACTACGCTCTTTAAAAATGGAATTTATCATACCATTTTCAGTGCATCAGTCCCTCTGACAGAAGGTTACAGCTATGGAGAGTATTTCCGGCAAAATACTGCCTCGATCAGCGACTTCGCTTTTCATGCAGACATAACCTTGTCCGAGGTTCTTCCGAATGGAAGCGCTGGTAATTGTGTACTTTCATATTCCAATGGCAGGATGATCGGAGATGATCAATATCAATCCGTGAATTTTTATTTTGGTTATGAGTCATTTCTTTATTCGAACAAAAATGGAGGAACCTATCTGGACGGGATTGATCTGAGCGCTTTCGACGATATCGGCAAAAATTATCGTGTGGATATAATCCGGCTGAATGGAACAGCGAATCTTTTTATTGATGGTATCTACATAGGAAAATTCGATGATGAAATAGACGGTAATATCAACTGGTGGTTCGGTTCATACACTGGAAGCGGAGGTACCTATACCGATTGTGCATTCAATAATTTTGAGATTCGAACCACACAAAATGTTCAGACCATCCAGAATCCGACGCAAAATGCTGCGCCGCAGATCAATCCGGAAAAGCAGAATCTGCTGGACCAGGTTCAAACGCTTTTCCCGAATATTGCAGTTAATCCAAACAATTGGGGAATTTCAGAAAACGATGAAACTGTCAGCGAGGGTGTAACGTACCATTCTCGATTGGAGAATAATACATACCACACCATACTGGATGCACCGGGAGGTACAATCGAAGATGAAAGTTATGGACATTATTTAAGCACGCGATTAGGATCTTTTCGCAATTTTGCACTTCACACAGATGTTACTATCACAACAGTACGCCCTGCCGATGGCTATGGCGACTGTTATATTTCGTATACCGACCAGGAAATTGCCGGAGAAAACCGATATAAATGGTTTGATATTGAACCGGGATACTCAATCAACACATACACTTATCCGGAAGACGAGTCATATGAATTCTTCGACCTCAGCAATTATGGCGAAATCGGCAAAACGTATAGCATTGACATCATTCGAATCGATGGAATCGCCAACGTTTTTATTGATGGAGTCTTCATTGGCGAAGTGGATGACGGGATTACCAACAATGTCACCATGTTTCTGGGTACTTACATTGGGGAGAATACGCAATATGTCGATTGCGCTTTCAGCAACTATGAAATCCGTGTCAATAAATCTGCCGGATCCAATTAAAATCCTAAAATCATCATTCTGATCAAAATCTTGATATTTTTATCCTGCACTGTTTTTTGTATAAAGAACAATGCAGGATTTTTTTACGCTACGGTTGAACAAATTAACTGAATTTCATATTTCGAATTACGTT
>Ga0116193_1001898_pt1 | contig 16537 bp, 20 predicted proteins | sample AD_UKC115_MetaG_FD_89892 | JGI IMG/M metagenome (GOLD analysis project Ga0116193, IMG submission 89892) | Active sludge microbial communities of municipal wastewater-treating anaerobic digesters from Hong Kong - AD_UKC115_MetaG | ecosystem: Engineered > Bioreactor > Anaerobic > Digestate... | reverse complement strand
TATTGATATACGGGAAGATACCATATTATTAAGCGCGTCAGCAAAACTGTCTGCGGATGTTATTTGCGAGCCGGCACGAATTTTAGTTTTAATGCTGGCACTGCCCATAGTGCGAAGATGCAATTCCTGCTTGAGGCGCATGCTTAAAGGCAGTTCTTCCAACATGTATTTGCCGCGTGCGTAGCCTGCAGTAGCGGCCAGGAAAATCAGCAGGTATAACGCCATCATGGGAAGACTAAAAATAATATTGTCAATACTGGCCATGTTAACCGCGAATTTACATATGCCAAAGTGGTGTAAACCCAGCAGCCCACTGCAAATTATTAAATAGACTACCAATAATACCTCAAAAGCACGAACCGCCTCCGGCGAATACTTTCGATCCACACGGGTTACCCCCTTCCCCCCCAGTTTATACCAATATAGCATATTGGTGGGCTGATGGTTTAGAGTGTTGTCAAAAAATATGCCCACGCACAAACCGGAAACTGACATTACCCTATCCCTGTGGTCATTGTCCGGGATGTGCAGAGGGGAAGATAGCAAGGATAACCCTGGGGGCCTATTCGACCTTTTGCTTTAATAGAGTTTGCCGTGGGAAAAAGCCGTAACGGGCATAGAATGGAATCACCTGTTCGTTACCAGCAGCAATAGCGACTGTTTTAGTTTTTGCCTCTGACTGGTCCATCCATGCCAGAGCCATTTGCATCAGGCAATTTCCTACTCCTATTCCCCGATAGTCTCGCCGCACAAAAATAGATTCAATCTCCCCCTGTCCGTTTTCGCCAAGTGTTACTACACAATAAGCCACCGGCAGTTTGTCGGTTTCGTCCTTGGCTACTAAAATGGATATGGTTCCTCTCCGGGCCTTTTCCAGAAGCATACTCTTTCTTGTTTTGAAGGTAAAAGTTTCATATTCATAGCGAAAATAGGGAGAGCGCTCTTTATGGTATTCATTCAATTCCTCCCAGAGCGAGTGAATGATATCCAGCAACTCTTCACCGACCTGCGTATATCTGATTGACGGAGTCAACATTTCATTTCCCTTATTCCTCTTCCGATTCTAAAGTAAACACATACCCTTTGGACAGGGTTTAAACCTTCACTTCAAAGCCTAAATCTACTTCATCAGCGGGCTTTCCGCCTCTTATACCCCAGTTGTGCAGAGGTACTTCATTTATTACAATGGTAACATCAGCTGCCGGTATACCGGGGTTAGCCTCCAGATTGCGGCAGATAGCTGTATAGAGGTCTGCTTTGGCGGCCCGGGTGCGGCCCTCGAACATGGTAATTTCAATAATCGTACAGCGATTGGTCCGGGTACCGATATACTCAAAGTTCTCAGCCTTAAGTTCATGTAAGCGCTGATTGCGGTCATAATCTGGAATTTTGAGTGCTTCAACCAGAGCGTTATGGATTCCATCCATAAGAGCTTTTTTATACTCACGGTTTTTGCCCTGTAATATTTCGATTTTTACTAATGGCATATTATTGTCTCCTTCCCTTTTGGCCGTAGGGAACACGTGATATACAGGCGTCGCTAGATAAATAAGATTTCGTTTGGGGTTTCAAAGGATTGTGTATCAAACCTTTGCAGAGATCTTACATCGAGCCATGTAAAACCCTATTTGTTTTATAAATCGGATGATGATTTGCTTGCAGAGTTATACAAATCTCTAGGTTTTCGACAGATCAATACCTGGATTCTTGCCACCAGAAAACAGCAATCATATTAAATGGGCTGGTAGTCATTTCGGAAGCAAAGATTTTATCTTTTCTTTTAACCGGTATCCGGGAAATTCGCTGGCCAGGATATCCATGTAAATCTGGTCATATTTCCTGCTATTTATGATGCGAGTTTCCCGCAAACAGCCGGCTGTTTTAAACCCGCATTTTTCATAGCAACGGATGGCACGGGTATTAAAGGAGTAGGGTGCCAGGTAAATGCTGTTGAGGTTCAGAACTTGAAATCCATAGTCCAGCAGCAACATCACCGATTCGCTTCCATAGCCCTGGTTCAGGCATTCTTGAGCGCCGATGTAGAGACCGATTTCTGCATTGCGATTAATGAGATCAATATTAAGCAGACCACCACTGCCGATTAAGGCATCATTTTCTCTCAGGGTAATACCAAAGAGATGGTCACCCCGGGCGGTAGCCTGTGCAAAGTAGTCCCGGCTGCTCTCCGGGGTAATAATTTGAGGGAATAGCGCCAGGAAGATACTGGTTTCAAGCTCATTCAGCCAGCGGGCATAGATTTCACTGTCTTCGTGGCGAATGGGCGCCAGGTATATATGTTCTCCTTCAATTTTGCGTGTCATATGTTTTGGTCCCCTCCCCCCCTCATTTGCAGCTACGATTGTTACCCCAATTTATACCAATATAGCACATGGGTGGTTAATTGTTTAGTGTATTGTAAAGAGAATACCCACGCGGAACCGCAAACCGACATTACCTTGTCTCCGTAGTCATGGTGCGGGATGTGCGGAGGGGAAGATAGCAAGGATAAACCCTGGGGGTGCTGTCAAACAATTATCAGTCCGCTTTATGCGGTAGTCCGCTTTGCGGTCATCATGCTGACATATCAGCTCAGTAAGATGCTTTGTGCAAAGAAGGTGAACGCCGTTTATATGAGTGAGGCGTTAAAAGTAGGACCGGAATAAAAGTTTATCGTTTGCCATATTATCAACTTCAGATAAATATTCTCTCCAAGCGATTACCCAACCGGCTTAAAAGTTCATTGGTTATTGTCCCCGCGTTTGCCGCTACTTGCTCGGCTGAAATTATCTCAGAGCCATCTTTGCCAATCAAGGTGGCAATGTCACCCCGTTCCGCCGCCGGGATAGCGGTGATATCAACCGTAAGCTGATCCATACAAATCCGGCCAATGATTGGTGCCCGGCAGCCCCGGATCAGGACGCAGGCCTTTTCACTGGAGAGGTTTCGGGGCAGTCCATCCGCATAGCCGATGGAGATTACGGCAACGCGCGTATTTCTTAGTGCTGTAAACCGACGGCCATAACCGACACTTTCTCCGGCGGTTATAGCCCTGATGAGCGTCACCTTCGCTTTCAAAGCCAAAACCGGGCGTAAATCCAGCTGAAGTTTGGTTCTATCATCCGGCGAGCTTAAGGCGCCATACAGTGCAATTCCAATCCTGGCATAATCACACTGCAGTTCGGGATAGTTTAAAAACCCATAGCTGTTTTGGATATGGACTTTGGGCAAAGTATGCCCAAGCTGCCGGAGCTGATCCAGGAGTGCGTAAAATTTATGAATTTGTTTTTTAGTAAATTCGATATCATCTGTTTGAGCGCTGTCTGCTACACATAGATGGGTAAAAATACCGCAGACTTCTAAATTTTGACACCGCAGGATTTTATCAATTTCTGCCGGGCTGTTGCAGCTTTCACCCAGGCGATTCATACCGGTATCAATTTTGATGTGAACCGGTACTGGTTTTCCGAACGCATTGAGTTGTTTGGCATGGTCATAATCGATTACCGCCTGGGTCAAATGATAACGGATCAGTTCTGCGGTTCTCTCTGGTAGGGTATAACCTAAAATCAGTATGTCGCCTTTAATTCCATGAGTTCGTAAACAGATACCTTCATCTATGGTGGCCACCGCGAAGGAGCTGACGCCGATTTGATTCAGGCTGGCTGCTACCTCCACATCGCCGTGTCCATAGGCATCGGCTTTCACAACCGCCATCAATTCACACCCGTCCGGAAGGGCGTCGCGCAGGGCTTTCACATTATGCCTTAAGTTGGTTAAATTAATTTCGGCCCATGCTCTTTCCCTCCGGGTCTGATTCAGAGCCATTCCCCTTGCCCCTTTCTTTCTAAAGCCACGGTAATTGCAATAGCGGCTATAGCGGAGCAAACTGCTACTGCCAGATAATGAACCACACTGTTGCCCACCATAATTTCCTGTAATTGTATTGCTTTCGCCAAACCGCGAACCAGCACAATCATAAACGGGTGAAGCAGATAGATAATCACCGAAATATCCCGCAGGCTCTTATTACCCTGACCCTTCCACAAAAGCAGGCTTTGAAAGAGAAAGAACATACAGGGCAAAAGCATAAAATACATACTGTCATGGCGCTGCAGGTCAAAACCATGCAGGCATAAACCTTCGGCCAGCATCAAGGTCAATGATACCGATAAGCCCAGCCAACATTCCTTAGCTGGATAAGGACGACTTTGCCCCGCGATTATCCCGCCCAGCATAAAGAAAACGGGAGCAAAGAACAGGCCGTTGCGGGTATAGTCGCAGAACAGGAAAATTACGTCGTAGAAGGATTTAAGGAAGTATATTTGTTCTGTAATCCCATAGTAGCTGTCGCCAAATAATCCGATTAAATAGAGAAGCAAAGTAATCTGAAATACATGCTCGTATCTAAACTTTTTAAGCAGCAAACAGACCAGCGTTGCTCCCGTTATCGCCGCAGGGAAATACCACAGGTGATAAAAGGTGCCGTCAAAGACAATATCCTTTATCAGATTGGGCAGCAGCAATTGCGTCTGAAAATATCCGGCGTACAAATTGATGGGCAGATATAGTAAAATCGTGATTCCGTAGAGCATAGCGGTCTTTTGCAGAAATTTATATAATTTGCCCGGCCCCGTATCCGGTCCATTCATATATCCGGGCAAAAGGAAAAAACCCGAGACCATAAAAAAGAATGGCACCGCAACCCGGGCAACAATCCTGGTAAGAACGAAATCTGCCGTTCCATCGACGGAGGTCAGCGGCGAGGTATGAACCGCTACCACCAGGAAGGCGGCGATTAAGCGAAAATAATCGATACCGGCATTTCTTGCCTTTGGCTTCATAGCTTCCTCCATAGGGTGACAATAAAGCCATCCTCGTTATTGCCGGAGACCTGATAAGGGGCCTGATCAGGGATCGCAATCGCGGCCGGCCCGGAATGCGTTGCCGGAACATAGAAGATTTCGATATCCCGGCCGCGAAACCGTCCTTGAAGGTGCGGCCCCGCATAGGGAAATTGTTTTAGCCAGGCAATGTATTCCTCCAAGGTTAAATCCCCTGTTTCGATCAGCTCGGAATGGGGGTAACCAATATAGCGGAAATGCCAGGGCTCATGAGCGATTTTGGTGATGGCCTCCCGACCGGTTTTATAGCGCTCAATAAAGCCGTACCGGGTTGCCTTTTCTCTGAAGGTTTGGCAAATACCGGTATAGGGGAAGTGCGGACGAATAAAGTCGATATCCGGCTTGGCTTCCGCCAGGTCAACTGCCAGTCCGGTCTGGTGTTCGCTGCAATCAGGAGCGGCAACGAATTGCAGGGTGAAATCTTCACCGTTTGCCTTTATGGAGTTGGCATATATGCTTTCTTGCTCCTGCAGGGTGCGATATCCGCTGACCGGAATAATTTGCTGATAACAGTCCAATAAACTGAACACCTCTGCCAGCATCTTGGCCGTTTGTTGTTCCAGTAAAACATCCCGATAACCAGGATGGATAGGTACCAGCGTCTCTTTCCCAGGCGCATTCCGAACGGGATGAGAGGGGTTCACAAGGATCAGATTGCCTTTGCCGATGTCTTTTGCTTCCAGCGTGAGTGTTTTCATGATTCCATCGCCAGCCTTATTAACCTGTCCACAATCTGTTCGCAGGTAAGCCCGACACCTTTCAGCATACTGGGGTAGCGGCTATGGGAAGTAAAACCGGGGATGGTATTGACCTCATTGAAAATGATTTCCTGCTCCGGGGTCAGAAACATATCAACCCGGGCGCAGCCGGAACAATGCAGGGCTTTATAGATCACCGCCGCGGTTTGCTTTATGCGTTGGGCGGTATCCCGGTCAATACGGGCCGGCATATGAATGGCAGAGGTTTTCAGGGTATATTTTTCCGTATAATCGAAGAAGCCCCGGTTTAGTTCAATCTCATCGACCTCTCCGATGGTCAGGCTTTCGTTGCCTAAAACCGCACACCCGACCTCGAACCCCTCAACGGCTTCCTCAACAATGACTCTGCGGTCATGGCCCAAAGCAGTCCTGACCGCATCCGGCAGTTCCTTTTTACTCATTACCTTGGTAATGCCAAAAGAAGAACCGGCATTGACCGGCTTTACAAATAACGGATAATTAAGCTCACCGGTAAGGGGCGGGAGGTCTTCCTCCGCCGTTTTTTGGTCCAAAACGACAGACGCCGGTGTTTTTATTCCGGCCAGTCCCGCCATCTTATGGGCGATATCCTTGTCCATGCACATGGCCGAGCTTAAGGTGCCGCATCCCACAAAAGGGATGCCGGCCATGGTCAATAAGCCCTGCATAGTACCGTCCTCGCCGTTTTTTCCATGCAGGACGGGGAATGCCACATCAACTCTGGTGGTAATAACCTGGTCATCGTGAAACTCCAGCAGCCCATGAGTACTGCGGTCGGGTGAAATGACCGCCGCAATACACTCGCCGCTATCCATCCAGGTATTGTCCGATATTTTCTCCGGGGAGCCATAATATCTCAGCCAATTTCCCTGCCGGGTGATTCCGACTGGAATAATGTCGTAGAGTTCCGCATTCAGATGGGTAATAACAGAATAGGCGGATTGAAGAGAAATATTATACTCGGTGGAACATCCGCCAAATAGAACCGCCACTTTTTTTCTTTCCATGTCTGCGACCTCTTTCCTGAAAATATAAAAGCCTATCCGATTCGGCAGTTTCATTCTACCGAAACAGGATAGGCCTGGTTTTAATTCGTACTTACGGATATCTTAAGGTTTCATTAAGGATGTCTTATTTCTTTAAATACTTGCCATAAACCCTCAATGCATCAATAATATGATACGGTTTCGTCTTGTGATTGCCGGCGGCTCCGGCGGTAACCAGGATGTATTCGGTTCCGTTTTTATCAGCCAGGCTGGCCAGGCACAGCCCGGATTTGCCGGTATAGCCGGTTTTGCCTCCGAGGATCGTTCCTCCGTCAAATTCCAGGGAATCCATTTCTCTGACCATAGTGCTATAAAAAGTAATTCCATCGGGGTGCAGGTTGGTAGGGGCAGTGGAATGGCGCATAGAAGTGAAAACCTGGCGGAAAGTATCATTTTTCAAAGCATACTGAAGCAACGAAGCCATATCTTTTACTGTGCTATAATGATCGGTATCGTGGAGTCCGCATACATTGGTAAAATGAGTATCTTTCATGCCCAGCTGGTTTGCCTTTTCGTTCATCAGCTTCACAAAATCACTTTCCGAATCCGAAACGCCAAGGGCGAGTCCGATGGCAGCATCAGCTCCAGAAGGCAGAATCATTCCGTACAGCAGATCAATGGCAGGAACTTCTTCACCAGGTAAAAATCCGGCCATTGAAGCGCCGGCGGCATATAAGTCCGGAAATATCTTTTCCGGCATAACAACCGGCTTTTGCAGGTCAGAAATATTTTCAATTGCTACTATTGCCGCCATGATTTTGGTAAGTGAAGCCGGATAGATTCTTTCCTCGCTCCGGGTTTCAAAAGCAATTCTTTGATCCTGCAGACGAATCAATATAACATACGGACTATAAAGCTCTCCACTTGAGACATCCAGGCAAATTGGTTCCTCGATATCCGGCGGCAAGGACTCCAAACCCGATAACGGGGCGATGTCAACGGACGGTCTGCCCATAATAAGAGTTTGCAGATGACCAATAGTTCTGCAGGCACCGGTTGCCAGCAGCGCTATTGACAGAACCAGGATACAGATTCTTCCGTATCTGGGCTTCCTTTTCGAGCGCATAAGATCCTCCTCCTTTTATGCTTTAATAAACCACAAAAGCAGGGGTGGTGTTTTAATTCCCGTTTATCAAAAACTTAAGATTTCCTTATGGTGATGGCGGCAGGATGACCGTAAAAACAGTCTGAGCATTGTCACTGTGAACTGAAATGCTGCCACTGTGGGCGGTGACAATTTCTTTGGCTATCGCCAGTCCCAGTCCCACCCCTCCGGTTTTACTGGAGCGGGAAATGTCCAGGCGATAGAACTTGTCAAAGATGGTGTCCAGCTTTTGAGGAGGAATGGGGTTGCCCTGATTAGTAAAAGTGATGGCCACATTTTCTTCCTGCTGGTTTGCGGAAATGTCAATGACGCTGTCATCATAGCTGTAGGCTATCGCATTCTTAAGTATGTTATTAAACACACGGGCCAGCTTGTCTGCATCCCCCCATAAAGTGAGGCCATCCGGGGCATTGACAACCACCCGTTTCCCTTGCGGTGTTAGCATGGGATAGAATTCATCGGCCATCTGCCGGAGCATATACGGTAAATTAATTTTCTCCTTATTCAAAACGATGGTCTGAAGATTAAATCTGGTGATTTCAAAGAATTCATTGATAAGCTGCTCTAACCGGTAAGCCTTTTCCAGAGTTATCCCGATGTATTTTGCTTTCTGCTCCGGGGGCATGTCCGGCGCCTCATCCAATAGGCTCAGGTAACCGATAACGGAGGTCAGCGGCGTTTTCAGATCATGGGCAAGATACACGATCAGATCGTTCTTCCTTTGTTCCGCCGCTTCGGCCACCCGCTCACTGCGCAAAATATCGTATTTTATCTGGTTCATCCTATCTTCGACTTCCTTTAAAGGGGCAGGAAGCTGGATGAGATCTTCACCCGGCCGCGTAAGAGTTTCGCTTTCCTCCACTACTTTTTCAATATAACCGATGGTTTTGCTCCAGTAATGATACAGAATAAATATAACCCCCGCAATCCAGACAAGGGGAACAATAATGTACAGCCAATCAGCAATCGTTTTGGCAAACCAGTATCCTGGTCCTTCATGCCATACGATGCTGTGACCAATGGTAAACGCCATCAATACCGCTACAGTTAAGGCGGCGGTAAATATCAGAACCGTTATAACAAACTGTGCCAGAATACTCGCAGTCAATTTTCTTCCGAATTTTTTATCAGTTTTTTTCAATTTTATAGCCAACTCCCCATACGGTTTTGATATATTTGGGATGTTCGGCGGAATCGTGCATCTTTTCCCGCAAATGCCGGATATGGACCATTACCGTATTATTGCTGTTGCTAAAGTATTTATCGCCCCAAACTTCGCGGAATAATTCCTCGGAACTGACTACCCGCCCCCGGTTGGAAGCCAGCACCCAGAGAAGAGAAAATTCCGTGGGGGTAAGGGATAAGGGTTTTTCGTTGAGCATGCATTCATGACTGTCCCGGTCCAGGATCAGACCGGAAAACGCAATCAGTCGTTCTTCCTGGGCCGGCTCCGCAGAGTTGTACCTGGTAAACCTCCGCAGCTGCGCCTTTACCCGGGCAACCAGCTCCAATGGACGGAAAGGCTTGGTGACATAGTCATCCGCGCCTAACGTAAGCCCGGTGATCTTATCGATCTCTTCCTCCTTGGCGGTCAGCATAATAACCGGGAAGGTATGCTTTTCGCGGATACGCTGGCAGATGGAAAAGCCATCTGCATCGGGAAGCATTACATCCAAAATAGCCAGATCTATTATTTCTTTTTCGATACAGTTTAGAGCATCCCGGCCATTGTAAAATTTAAAAACATTGTAATCCTCATTTTTCAGGTAAAGTTCTACCAGATCCGCAATGGCCTGTTCATCATCAACTACCAATATATTTGCAGCCATAGCTTCATCTCCTTTTTCGTGATTAATATATCTCATAATAACGATACTACGAAATATAAAATCATTGCGCAGCTGTTATCTATCAAGATCTAAAGATTTTACTTATAATGGTGTTTCAGATTGCTTCGCTGCGCTCGCAATGACAATGTCGGTTCGTCCCTTACGCTCAATTATATTCAGTTCAGATTGTGCCCGCTTATCCATTGCTCTGGGCGCAGTGTTAAACCAAGGCAATATAATCTTTAAGCATAGGTCAAAAGCTACACTACAACAACAGCATATCATAATATTATGGAAAGGGCCGACATCGCTTGCGATATCGGCCCTTTCCTTACAGTGCCTGCCACCATACAGGTATGATTTATCCTTTATCGTTTAATTCCAATACCGCCCAGTATACTGTCAGCGCCGTTATCGCAATAAAATTGCTCACAGAGCCCATGCTTCTCAATCGCCTTTTTAAGGCTGTCTTCCAGGCAGGGCATTTTCTCATAATAGAATTGGGCATGTACAGAATACCTTGAATAATCATCCAATATTGCACAGAGTTTGACCTTGCGTTTCCGGCCATCAGGTTGTGGCAAATACAAAGTGTGTTGGAAATCAGCCTGCCACATCCGTCCGGAAACGCCCACTGTGGCAGAGACCTCCTTAAAGTAGCTGGCAATCTCTCCCGGCTTAAGGGGGGGCACGGTTCACCACTCCGGATATGAGCTGGTAGCGAAAAACTGCGATCTCCTGGCGTAATTCCTCTCGATCCTTCATTTGGGTACCTCATCAGCTTTGATTCGGTGGCGCGCCCCGTTCTATTATCATAACGAAAGCCCAAGAAGTTGGGAATCTGACAAATTGTGTGGGGTGTTTCTTAATCCTTGGCTGTCATAAGTAGCGGACCAGCCTATAGCTTTATAAAATCCTGCGGAGTAATCGCAGGAACAGCAGTCCCTGCAAAATCCTTTGTATTGCGAGTCATGATATAGTCGGCTTTGTTACGAGCAGCGACTGCATGAACGACCGCGTCCTCAAAGTCTGGTATGGAATCAGACAGTGCTGTTTGGATATCAAGAGCCATGACATCGGCAACCATAACAAGCTGCAGCAAGCGCTCCAGACTTTCTTTGGCTTGACGCGTGTCACCCAGCCCTTTACGCAACAGGTAGAAAATATCGGTGACAGCAGTTGCGGACACCAAGCACTTGATGTCGTTTACTACAGCCCGCTTAAGTGCACTGTAAGAAGTTTCAAAAAATGGCTCCCGCTTTAACAAGATATCAAGAACGATGTTGGTATCAATGAGTATTCTCATTGCTTCTCCAATCGCGCTCTCTTGATATCATTGAGCGTTGTGTTTTCTTCTGGAATGATACCAATCAGGCTATCCAGCAGCGCAACTTTATCAGCGGCAGCACTCGTCAGCTTGGCGACGCTTTTTCCATTTTTAGTAATGTAGATATCATGTGTAGCGGCAAGCGCGAGATACCTACCGATGTTGTTTTTAAGTTCCGTAGCTGTTATCAACATTCGACTCAGCCTCCTTTTAATTGGTTTACTCTAATTACATTATATTTAAATCGCACAATAAAATCAAATAAATCGCACTATTTTGATGGCTTAAAGGGGGCTAAATCTCTACAGCCCTGCGCCTGGAAGGTCTTGTCACTCTACTTGACTCAGGGAGTTTCGTTAGATAACCCTAAGCCGGGAGCTATAATAGCTGTGCAGACCTTCGGGGATTTACTAAACTTCAACCCGCACCTGCATATCATTGCCACCGATGGCTGTTTTGCAACCGATGGTGGATTTATGGTGGGGACTGAACCGGATGCTTCAAGCCTGAATGAAGAGATTGTCGGTACCGGAACCATATGTGAACAGACTATACGCAGGGTTTTTATTTCCCCCGCGTTTCAGGGCCGAAGTTTCGGGCGTATGGTTATGGAAACTCTGGAGAAAAAGGCTTTATCAATGGGTCTTCACCATTTAAATCTCGATGCTTCATTGCCTTCACAGGCATTCTATCAGCATCTTGGGTACCGGATCGGGGAAGAAGGATTTATTCAGGTGAGCGATGACGAAAGGCTGGACTACTTTTATATGGAAAAGGCCTTAAACGGTAGCTTTACTGATGATAATAAAACCGTGTCCTTACCCGGGGAAAATGTTGTGATAAGAGAGGCCCAACCAGGCGATGCCGCCGCCATGGCCAGGATTAATGTAGCCACCTGGCGCGACAGTTATGGAAAATTTCTTCCCCGTCAGCTAATGGAGGAACTCTCCTGTTCCCAAAAACAGGCGGAGATCGAAGATTTCTTTGCCCGTTGGGAGGAAAACCAGGCAGTGGCATTGATTGCAGAGGACAAAAACGGGGAAATGATGGCTTTTATCATGGCAGGAAAAAAACACCGTCAAGACTTGGCGTATATGGGCGAAATCTACAACCTGCATGTAGCACCAGCTTTTCAGAGCCAGGGTATAGGGCATTACCTGGTATACAGGGTTAGTCAGGTTTTTCGGCAGAGAAACTGGAATACCATGATGGTCCGGGCTCTGGCGGAAAACCCCAGCCGCCGTTTTTATGAAAAATTGGGCGGTCATGTCATCGCCCAGGATGTTGATGAATACCGGGGGTTTACGGCTCCCGTGATTGCATATGGTTGGAATGAACTACCCATATGTTTTAGAAACTCATCCCCGAGGAATCCTATGTATGAAAATAAAAACCCGGAGTAATGAATGTACTTAAAAACTGAATCTATTCTTCCGATACAATCCATTCCAAATATTGCGCAGCAGTCATTGTACGCGGGCGCTCCATATCAAGCATCAAGAAATGCTTATCTCCGCTGATAATGATGTCAACATCCGCAACTATGGCGGCATTGAGAATCGGCTGATCCTTTGGATCGCTTATCAGTTTTTGCGGATATTCAGGCGCAGGCACTAAATCATAAGCAAGCTCGGCCAGGAAAACATCAACATCGGCCAAAGCCTGCGGTGCCTTACGTCTCAGCACATCCCGCAGTTCAAAGATATTACGGTCGCATAGCACCAATTCATGATACCGTGCGACGTGAAGCAAAGCGGCAGCAGGCTTTGAATTAGGCCAGAGTATTGCGGATATGAGAATGTTTGTATCGACCAGTATCTTCATTACTTGGAATCCTTTTCATAGCGTACTTCATCAATGAGAATCTGCACCTGGTCTTCATCCTGGATACCGGCTTTTTCAGCCACTCCTGCAAACGCCTTTTGAGCTTTTAGAATGGCCGTGGCGGACGCATTGTTAATTACAATTTCACCGTTTTCACGCTCAATAAAGAGTATTTTATCTCCTTCCTTAAGGTTAAGTTTGCGGCGAATTTCGATGGGAACAGTGACCTGACCATTTGCAGACACCTTTGCCAGGTTCATCAATACCACTCCTTTTAATTCTTGATATATCAAGAATTCTTTATCCATAGTATATGCCGTAAATAGCAGTTTGTAAACGTAAAAGCCGTGATCGAAACAGGAAATGTAAGCTGATAGATAGCAAGTGGAATCAATATTCTATATCAAGCGGAATCTAATCGGTACCGTTGGCCAGGAATTCCATATCCTCCAAATTTATCTTTCCCTTATACTGAGATCAGACCAAATTTAGATTAGGCCTTCTCCCCGACAATTACTATTTTGGGGGAATCGAAGTTGACCTTTTCACCTTTGAATCCCCCATAAACCTCAGTAACTGTAAATCCTGCTTTTTCTATTATCTTCATAAGATCCATTGGTGTATACAGGCGCTGGTAAAAGGGCTTGCTTTCCAGAACCTGCCCCTGTTCATTCAGTATTTCAAAAAGTGAATACATGGTATTAGTCATAAAATCAAAGTTATTATTCTGCCTGAAAACCCATCCCTCATCATTTTTGTTTTCATAAGGTTGATTAATAAAGGGTGCCAGGAAAAATAAATTCATAGCGTCTACTATAACTCTTCCTTTGCTTTTCATACTTTTATACAAACTGGCAAAAGCATAGCTTTGTTCAGTGTCATTCAAAAAACCTACTGAGTTAAAAAGGCAAGGGGTTTCTCTGCAATCGGCCAGAATGGTGTTGACTTTCAGCCCTTCAGTTTGAAATCGATGACATGCTCTATTCAAATACTCGGCATTAAAATCTAAAATGCTGACTTTAAACCCTTTGCGAGCATAACAAATAGATATTCTTCCCCCAACCGCCGCACCAATCAAGAATGTGACCATCCTTGGCATTTAGAAGATGCAATATATCAAAAGTTTCGTCAGTTTCGGGATTCATTTGCCATCCCCAATATGCTTCGTAAAAACCACTATCAAAAAAATCTTTTAGCCAGCTATTTGTTTTCCATATGTTACACTCCCAGCAGTCAGTTTTATAAAAGTTTAAAGCCTCTTGGTATATTTTGTAAATATCAGGATTTTTGCAATAAGTCCGGTATCTGGCACCGCATTCAATCGTAAAACTTTATGCCATCCCGGTGATAGAGCAGCTGGATGGCATGTCGACCGGAATACAAGCTGGTGGGTACTCCTCCGCCGGGCATTACCCACTGACCTGCCATATAAAAATCTTTCAGACCGGGCAAGGTGCGTTTCACCGGTTTGGATATACTGGCAGACGTTAACAGCCATCCTCCCCATGAACCCCGGTAGTTGCCGGTATATCGCCAGGTAGTTACTGGAGTAGCCACATCCACAACTTCCACTATTTCTGAGATTCCCGGGTAGTACTTTTCAAGATGCCCCAGAATTTCCCCGGCCAAACGCTCCTTCTCCCGGTTATACTCGTCCCGATTTTCCCGATAAAGGTTGTGCCAGAACTCCCAATCGCTGTCGTACTCCGCCTGGATAACTGTTTTTCTGGGTGGAGCAAAGCGTGAACTATAGTTAAATATCCTTAACATGAGAGAAGAAACAGCGCGGTCGCCCTCCCATAAGGGTTCCTTAATTTCCAGCATCTGAAAAGGCTTTTCGTTCCTGAACTCTCGTCTCGCTCCGTAACTGACCATCACCAGGGGACGACATAAGGGCCAGTGTTCAAAACGCGACACAATTTCTTTATCAACATACTTGCCGTCCAGCATTTGGAATATTGTGCTGTGTCCGTCTGCTGCCGATATTATGTAATCAGCCCGGTATTCACTACCGTCTTTTAGCTGTACCCCTGCCGCGCGGTCATTCTCTACTATAATCTTATCCACGCTGGAATTGAAGGAAATACGCCCCCCCAGGGACAAATATCTCTGTTCAATCAGGCTCACAAACTCCTGGCACCCACCGCCCAGATAGGCCAGTTCCCGATTGGCAAGGAGAGCCAGCAACATCATAATAAACCATACCGGGGCTTCGGGGAAAAACAGCCTGTTCAATACTTGTCTTAACAGGGGGCTTTGAATATATTGCGATCCCCATTGTTCAATGGACTGATTATATGACCCGGTAAAGTACTTCATTACCTGTCGCATTTTCCATAAACTGATAAACCCGTCAAAAATCCCGGTTAATTCCGGCGGCTTGGACATCCCCACAGTGCTCAGGTCGATCCCCTGCATGGCTTGAACCCCATTAAGAATCTTTTTAATCCCTGGTTCATCTGGGGGTGCAATTTTAACCAGGTTTCGCCTGAGATTATCCAAATCCCCGTCTATTTCCAGGTGAAGATTGCTTCGTTCATCAATTAATACCCCGTAGTCTTCTATCTCTACCAGTTCACAAAGCGGCAGAATGCCTAGCTGGCAGAACATTTCATATAGCGCTGTTCCCGGTTTATATCCCATAATGAAGTGAATGCCGCCGTCAATCAAGTAGTCCTTTCTCCTCCAGGCAGCAGCGACTCCTCCCGGCTTGCTGTGATGCTCCAGGATAGTGCTGTCATACCCGTTCATTTGTGCATAACAACCGGCTGCAAGTCCTGCCAGGCCGGCACCGATAATAATGCCTGCTTTTTTCCCCATTACAACCCTCCGCATTCCTGTACCGGACTCTAAAGCTTCTTTGCTTTGCGGGCAATAATTCCATATGTTTCCGAATTCTCGGTAAGAGGCTCACCTTTTAAATTATTGTAAATATTTTCAACTTTAAAATGATGATCGTTAAGTAATTTCTGAATTTCCGCCATTTCAAACAGCCGGTGATAGAGTCTGATGATTTTAATTGAGCCGTCTTCAGCGATAATCGTATATTGTATTCCCTCTGTTCTGGGTTTTTCATATATAAAAGTGTTCATTATTTCAACATAGGGGTCAGGACTCCAAAAACCGCTCTCCCATATAGAAATGCTAGTTGATTCAGAAGATTCCCGGTTTACCGTAACTACATCAAATATAAATACTCCGTTGCTTTTTAGGGAGCGGTGAATTTTGTCCAGCAGCCGGTTTTGTTCCGTGCTGTTCAGCGCACAGAAATCATAAAAAATGAGCGTGGCTATATCAAAGGACTCCGCATAATCAATATCGAGATAGTTCATTCTGGTAAAATAAATATTTTCATGCCCGGTTTTAATATATCGGTTGGCATATAATCGATTGATCGCTGGGAAAGATCAATACCTTTAACCTTTGCTCCCGTTTCCGCAAATTTCTTAACATAAAGTCCGGGCCCGCAGCCCAGGTCAAGTACGGCTTTCTCTTCATCCATACCCGTCCAATTGATTATGAAACTGGTTTCAGCCGCAATCGTCTCTTCAGTTTTACTGGCCGATTCTACTTCAGGGTCTAAATGCAGTTTCAGCATTTGCCCGGATATATAATCGTCATCCCAAAATTTACCCGTATTGGATATTGGATAGGAATTTGCTTTTTCCAGATCAGTATAGCACAAAGTTGAAAACAATGGTTAGGCATGCTTGAGAACTAAAATGGGGTCGAAATTTCATGATATTGCGGAATGTGCAGCCGGTGAGG